>Ga0268386_10000642_pt1 | contig 22492 bp, 17 predicted proteins | sample RVTome_15_FD_200260 | JGI IMG/M metagenome (GOLD analysis project Ga0268386, IMG submission 200260) | Soil microbial communities from uranium-contaminated site in the Upper Colorado River Basin, Wyoming, United States - RVT150D86... ...
CGTTCTCGCCGCGCCCGCGGAGTTCGGTCCCCCGGCCGTATGGCGCCTGGATGCCGCCTGGGAGCGCGAATCCTACGCGCCCGGACTCGGGGCGCCGGAGAAACGGAGCGGAACCGCCCTGTCGTCGTCGATCTGGCTGCTGCCGGACGTAAGGACCGGCCTGCGGTTGGGCGTCGACCGTTGGGAGGCAACCGGGACTCATCTGCGCGGCGGCGTGACCGCCGAGGCGCGCGTGGCCGGTGACCGCCTGCAGCTCCTGGTGGGCGCCGACCGCTGGATCTCCCTCGACGACGGCCCCGGATTCGGCGCGGCGACGGCGAGGCTGGAGGCGGCGTCCCGCGCGGCGCCCCGCGGCGTGGTGCTGTCCGGCCGGGCGTTCGTGCGCACGGCCGGCGCCGGGGCCCCGCGGACCCTGTGGCCGGGGGCGGGTGTCGGCATCGCGCGCCCCGATCTACTGCGCGCCCACCCGCTCCTGGATGACGGCGCGATCGCCGGGCCGGCGTTCGACCGCCACCTGGCCGGCGGCGGGGTGGAGCTCGTCCGCTGGTTCGCCCCGCATCCCGCCATCCGTATCGGCCCGGCGGCCTTTCTGGATGCGGCGCGCACGTGGGGAGAGTTCGAGACCACGTCGCTGGTCGATGTGGGACTGGGTGTAAGGCTTACGACCGCCGCGGGCGGACCCGCGCTCAGGATCGACCTGGCGACGGGCCTGCCCGACGACGAGTGGGCCGTCAGCGCCGGCTGGTCTGCCGGCGGTCCCTGAAGGCTACGCGAGCGTAGTGAGCGCCGGCGCGTCGATCCAGCCGATATCGACGTCCAGGCTGGCGTCCTGAGATTCGCGGTCGTTCATCCACATGATCAGGACGACCACGAGCACCACCACGAGCAGACCGACCAGCATGGCGTTCTTGTTCACCGCCGACCTCCCGGGAACGAGGATGCCGTGCCGGCGTGAACACCGGCACGGCCATGGACGTGCTGTCGAAAGCTACTGCCGGGCGACCGGGCCGCGCCAGCTTCGATCAGCTACCACTCCTCGTCGTCGTCATCGTCGATGAAATCGTCGAGATCGTCTTCGTCCCAGTCGAGCTCTTTGATGTCGTCATCGTCGTCGCCGTCCAGGTCCCAATCGTCGTCGTCTTCTTCGTCATCGAGCTCGTCGAGGTCGGGGTCTACGTCTTCTTCTTCCTCCTCGTCTTCCCATTCGGCGCGCGGCGCCTCGAACAACTCCTCGAACCCGAGCCCGGTGTCCGCCTCGACCAGGTCCGCCAGCATCGTCAGCATGCCCGACTCCTTGTGTTCCGGAACGGATGGGGGATGAGTTGCCTGTTTATAGCACGGAACGGCCCCGTGTCAAGCTCCCGGAGCGGCGGCTACCGCGTCTCCATCGCCCGGCGGTCGCGCTTGCGCTCGTGAGTCTTCAGCGACCGCTTCCGTAACCGGATCGCGTCGGGGGTGATTTCGACCAGTTCGTCTTCGGCGATGAATTCGAGCGCGAATTCGAGCGTGACGTCGCGGGGCGGCTCGAGCAGGATCGCGTCGTCGGCGCCCGCCGCGCGGATGTTCGTGAGCTTCTTCCCCTTCGTGACGTTCACTTCGAGATCGTTCTCGCGCGCGTTCTCGCCGACGATCATCCCGTCGTACACGGCCTCGCCGGGGCCGATGAACAGCCGTCCCCGCTCCTGCAGGTTGAACAGCGAGAAGCCGGTCGCGACGCCCTCGGCCATCGACACGAGCACGCCCTCCTTCCGGCCTTCGATCTCGCCGGCCCACGGTGCGTAGTGTGAGAACTGACGGTGCAGCGTTCCTTCACCTCGCGTGTCGGTCAGGAACTCGCCGCGGAACCCGGTCAGCGCCCGCGTCGGCACGAGGAACCGCAGGCGCGTGAGCCCGCCCTCGGCCCGGTGCATGTCCCGCATCTCGCCCCGGCGCTCGCCCATTCCCTGGATTACGACGCCAGTCATCGTCTCGGGAACGTCGGCTACGACCTCTTCCCATGGCTCCTCGATCGTGCCGTCGGGCAGCGCTCGGGTGATCACCCGGGGACGGCCGACCGCGAATTCGTACCCCTCGCGACGCATCGTCTCCATGAGGATCGTCAGGTGGAGCTCGCCGCGCCCCGACACCCGAAGCCGGTTGGGATCCTCCGTGTCCTCCACCCGGAGCGCGACGTTCGACAGCGTCTCGCGCTGCAGGCGGTCGCGGAGCTGCCGCGAGGTCACGAACTGGCCCGAACGTCCCGAGAATGGCGACGTATTCGGGGTGATCTCGACGGACAGGGTGGGGGGTTCGACCGCAATCCCGGCCAACCGTTCGGGAACCTCGGGGTCGCACAGCGTGGCGCCGATTTCCGCTCCCTCGATGCCCGACATCGCCACGATCTCGCCCGCCACGGCTTCGTCGACCTCGCTCCGGCCGAGGGCTTCGAAAGCGAACAGCTTCGGCACGCGCACGGACGCCAGGGGTTCGACCTCGTCGAGCGGCCAGGCCGCCACAGCGTCGCCCACCGCCAGCCGTCCGCGCTCAATGCGTCCGATCGCCATGCGGCCCAGGTAGGGCGAGTAGTCGAGCATCGAGACCAGGAGCTGGAACGCCCCTTCGGGGTCGTTGGCCGGCGGCGGAACCCGCGTGGCGATCGTCTGAAACAGCGGTTGAAGGTCACCGGAATGCTCGCTCGGCTCCCGCGCGGCCCAGCCGTCGCGGGCGGAAGCATACAGGAACGGCGCGTCGAGCTGCCGGTCGCTGGCCTCGAGCTCCATCAGCAGCCCGAGCAATTCGTCGTGCACGCGCTCCGGATCGGAGTCAGGCCGGTCGACCTTGTTGACGATCACGATCGGCTGCAGCCCGAGCGACAGCGCCTTGCGGGTGACGAAGCGTGTCTGCGGCATCGGCCCCTCGAACGCGTCGACCAGCAGCAGGACGCCGTCGACCATCCGGAGGATGCGCTCCACCTCGCCGCCGAAGTCGGCGTGGCCCGGGGTGTCGACCAGGTTGAACTTGTAGTCGGTGCCGTCGGGCGCGCTCCACCGGATGGCAGCGTTCTTCGAAAAGATCGTGATCCCCCGCTCCTTCTCGAGCGGGTTCGAGTCCATGACCCGCTCCTCGAGCTGCTGCCCGACGCGGAATGTGCCGGTCTGGCGGAGCATCTGGTCGACCAGGGTGGTCTTCCCGTGATCGACGTGCGCGATGATCGCGATGTTGCGTATGTGGGTGTTCATGAGTGAAACGTAACGGTCCTTCGGTGACGCGTGTGCCGATCCAAGAAAAGACTGAAGAAAATGGCGTGACGGAGCGCAAACGGAAAGGCCTTGGAGGGTCGTGACGAACGAAGCCGCGACGCGGCCGGCCCTCCGTCCCGAGCGTTGCTCCCCCCGGGGGGCTCGCCTAGTTTGGACGACATGACGTACACCCGAGCCGACCGACCGTTGCGCACCCTTCTCTTCCCCACTCTGCTCGGCCTCGCTGTGCTCGGCGCCTGCGACAAGTCGACGGCGTTCGGCGAGGCGGACTCGCTGATTCTCGTGGCCGACCAAACGCTGTGGTCCGAACTCGAGCAGGAGACGTACACCGCGCTCGAGCCGCCTCTGGTCACGGTGCGCGCGGACCCCACGTTCCATGTCACTTTCGTGCCGAGCGACGGATCGGAGCTCGACCAGCTCCTGCTGTGGCGGCAGGTGCTGGTGTTCGGGACGCCGGACGATCCACGCATCCTGACGATCGCCGACGAGGCGGATCGCGACGGCCCGCCTGCGCCGGGTGACCTCGTACAGGCCCGCGACGTATGGGCCCGCGGCCAGCTCGCCACCGCGATCGTGCTCGAACCCGGGGCCGAGACGTCGTCGTGGCGCGAGGCACTGCCCGGGCTGGCCGAGCGGCTCGACCGGCAGTTCCGCGAGTACGCTACGTCGCGGATGTGGGTGAGCGGCGTCGACTCCGCGTTCGCGTCCAGCCTGCGGGAGCACTACGGCGTCACCCTACGCGCACCCCGGATTTACCACGGCGCGGTCGGCGACGACGGACGGATCCGGCTCCGCAACGATCGCCCTTCCCCGTCCGACCGCATTCGCTCGATCCTCATCGAGCGCGCGGAGCTGGACTCGGCGGCCGGCGGCAACGCGAGCGACCCCGCCGTGCCGCTCGATCCCGCAGCCGTGTTCACCTGGCGCGAGGGCATCGACAGCGTGGTCTACAACGTCCCGCAGGCGATCGAGCGGGTCGAGGTCGAGCCGCGCCGGTTCGAGCTCGCCGGGGCCCCGGTGATCCAGGTGCAGGGCATCTGGCGCGACGAGGGTACGTATCCCGCGGCCGGGCCGTTCATCGCCCGCGCCGTCCGCTGCCCCGACGCCACCTGGTTCTTCGACGCGTGGCTGTATTCGCCGCATCCTGAGGACAGCAAGTACGAGTTCATGCTGCAGCTCGAAGAGATCCTCGATTCCTTCCGCTGCGGCGCCGAATGACAATATGTCTTTCGTCCACCTCCACTGTCACAGCGAATATTCCCTTCTCGACGGGGCGAACCGGGTAGACGCGCTGATCGACCGCGCGCTCGAGTTCGACATGCCCGCGCTGGCGATCACCGACCACGGCAACCTCCACGGCGCGTGGGAGTTCCAGCAACGGGCCCGGGAGCGCGGCCTGAAGCCGATCATCGGGTTCGAGGCCTACGTGGCCTACGGAAGCCGGTTCACCAAGGAGCGGCCGACCGACGCCCCGGCCAACAGCTCGCACCTCGTGCTACTGGCGGCCGACCGGCGGGGCTACGACAACCTCGTGAAGCTTTGTTCGCGCGGCTTCACCGAGGGCTTCTACCACAAGCCCCGCATCGACCGGGCGCTGCTCGGGGAGTGCGCCGACGGGCTGATCGTGACCAGCGCCTGCATGGCCGGCGAGATCGCCCGCTCGCTCGAGCGCGACCGCTGGGACGAGGCGCGGGCGACGGCCGAGTGGTACGCCCGCACGTTCCCCGGACGCTACTTTCTCGAAGTCCAGGACCACGGGATTCCCGGCCAGGAGAAGATCAACCAGGGCGTGTTCGGGCTCGCCGACGAGCTCGGGCTGCCCGTGGTGCTGACGAACGACGCCCACTACATGCGGCGCGAAGACGCCGACGCGCACGACACGCTGCTGTGCATCGGCACGGGGAAGTTCAAGGACGACCCGGACCGCCTGTCGTTTTACGGCCAGGAGAGCTACTTCAAGTCGCCCGCCGAGATGGCCGAGCTGTTTCCGGACCGCCCCGAGTTGCTAGACAACACGCTGCGGGTGGCGGAGATGTGCGACGTGAAGTTCGAGCAGCAGTACCACCTCCCGAACTTCCCGCTCCCCGAGCGGCTCGACAGCGACATGACCTACCTGCGCGAGCTGACCGCGGCCGGCGCGCGGGAGCGCTACGGCGACCCGCTGCCGTCCCCGGTGACCGAGCGCCTCGAGTTCGAGCTCGGGGTGATCGAGCAGACGGGCTACGCCGGGTATCTGTTGATCGTATGGGACTTCATCCGCGCGGCGCGCGAGCTCGGGATCCCGGTCGGCCCCGGCCGCGGATCGGCGGCGGGCTCGATGATCTGCTACTGCCTGCGGATCACCGACGTCGACCCGCTCGAGTTCGACCTCCTGTTCGAGCGTTTCCTCAACCCCGACCGCGTGTCGATGCCCGACATCGACATCGACTTCTGCTACGAGGGGCGCGGTCGGATCATCGAATACGTGCGCGACAAGTACGGCGCCGATTCGGTGGGCCAGATCATTACGTTCGGCACCATGCTGGCGCGCGCCGCGCTGCGCGACGTCGGCCGCGTGCAAGGCTTTACGCCGGGCGAAGTCGACAAGCTCGCGAAGCTGATTCCGAACAGCCCGAACTACTCGCTCACCGCCGCCGACGCCGTCGGCAAGGTGAAGGAGCTGGCGGACCTGTATCGGGACGACGCGCGGATCCGGCGGTTGCTCGACGAAACGATCCGCATCGAGGGCCTCAAACGGCACACCTCGGTACACGCCGCCGGGGTGGTGATCGCCCCGGGTCCGCTCGAGAACTTCGTCCCCGTCTGCCGTGACACGAAGGGGGACGGAGATTCCGTCATCACGCAGTTCGACATGGTGGCGCTCGAGCAGGCGGGGATGCTCAAGATGGACTTTCTCGGCCTGCGCACGCTGACGGTGATCCACGACGCGGCCCGCGCGATCGAGGAACGCCACAGGGTGATCGTCGACTGGGACGAGCTCGGACTCGAAGACACGGCGGTGTTCGACATGCTGGCCGCGGGGGGCACGAGCGGAATCTTCCAGTTCGAGTCGGCGCTCGCGACCGAGAAGCTACGCGCGATGCGCTGCGACCGGTTCGAAGACCTGGTGGCGGTCAACGCCCTGATTCGCCCCGGTCCGCTCGACGCGGGGATGACCGACGTCTACATCCGGCGGAAGCGCGGCTTCGAGCGCGTCGACTACCCGGCGCCCGAGCTGGCCGACCTGCTCGAACCCACCTACGGCATCTTCACGTACCAGGAGCAGGTGATGCGCGCGGCGAACCTGCTCGCCGGGTTCACGCTGGCCGAAGCCGACGTGCTGCGCAAAGCGGTCTCCAAGAAGGACGCCGAGCTCACCGACGAGGTGCTGGGCGATTTCGAGCGCCGGGCGGTCGAGCGCGGCCTGACGAAGGCCAAGGCGAGCGAGATCGCCGAGCAGATCCGGACGTTCGGCCGCTACGGATTCAACAAGGCCCATGCCGTCGCCTACGCGATGATCTCGTACCGCACGGCCTGGCTGAAGGCGCATTATCCGGCCGAGTTCATGGCAGCGCTGCTCTCGTCGACGATCGACAACACCGACAAAGTGGTTTCGTACATCGGCGCGGCACGGGCGATGGGGCTCGAGATCCTGCCCCCCAGCGTGACGGAATCGGGCTACAAGTTCACCGTCGTCGCCGACGACCAGGTCAGGTTCGGGCTCGGCGCGATCAAGGGCGTGGGCGAATCGGCGATCCGCTCGATCCGGGACGCTCGCGACGACGAGCCGTTCACCTCGCTGTTCGATTTCTGCCAGCGCATCGACCTGCGGCTCAACAACAAGCGGGTGCTCGAATGCCTGATCGCCGCCGGCGCCCTCGACGCGTTCGGCGAGCGGGCCGCGCTCAAGGCGGGGCTCGAAGCGGCGCTCGCCGAGGCGCAGGCTCGACAGCGCGAGCGTGACAGCGGGCAGGAATCGCTGTTCGGCGCCACCACCCCGGTCGCGCGCCCGGCGCCGCGTCTGCCGGCCGTCGCCCCGTGGACCGAGAAGGAGCGGCTCAAGGAAGAGAAGGCCGTGCTCGGGTTCTACATTTCCGGGCACCCGCTGGAGCGCCACCGCGACCTGGTCGAGCTGATGTCGGTCGAGGCGAACACGGCGAACCTCGACCGCCTGCGCGACCGGAAGGTGCAACTCGCGTGTGTCGTCACCAGCATGGACGTGCGTGTGTCACGCAAGAGCGGCAAGGAATACTGCCGGCTGTCGCTCGAAGACTTCCACGGCACCGCCGAGGCGCTCGTGTTCGCCGACGTGTGGACCTCGTCGCGCGACCTGTTCGCGGAAGATCTGCCGGTCCTCATCGAGGGCACGGTGTCGGGAAACTCGCGGGACGAGGACGATCCCCCCATCTTCGTGGACTCCGTGCGGCGCTTGCGGGAGGTCGGGGCGAGCGGCCAGATCGGCGTGTGCATCGAGCTGACGCAGGGCATGGAGTGCAGGCCCGAGGAGTTCGTCCGGGTGCGCGAGGTGCTCGAGGGCTCGCCGGGACCCGGTCCCGTCCTGGTCCGCTGGAAGGCGAACGGGGCGAACGGCCATGGCAACGGCAACGGCGGCGGCTCCGGTGAGCCCCCCGTGCTGGTATCGAGTCTGGGCGTGGCGCCGAGCGCCGGCCTGCTGTCGGACCTCCGGGCCCTGCTGGGGGGCGACCGGGTGCACCTGACACGCGGCTGACCCCGGCGCCGTGCCCTCGCGGCCGGACACCTGAGTTGAAGCGGGAGACACCGAGTGAACGATGACGATAGATCGGCGGGCGGAGCCGCCGCTCCCACCCCGATGGAGCGCGTACAACTCGCGCGGCACCAGGAGCGGCCGTTCACCCTCGATTACGTCAGGCTCCTGTTCGACGACTGGCTCGAGCTGAGCGGCGACCGGAAGTTCGGCGACGATCCGTCGATCGTCGCCGGCTGGGGGCGGTTCGAGGGACGCAGCGTCATGGTCATCGGCCAGCAGAAGGGCCGGGACATGAAGGAGAACCTGCACCGCAACTTCGGCTCGCCGCACCCCGAGGGCTATCGCAAAGCGGAGCGCCTGATGCGCCTCGCCGCGAAGTTCGGCCGCCCCGTCGTGACCTTCGTTGACACCCAGGGCGCTTACCCGGGCATCGGGGCGGAGGAACGCGGCCAGGCGGAGGCGATCGCCCGCAATCTTTTCGTCATGGCGGGACTTCCGGTCCCGATCGTGACCACGATCATCGGGGAGGGCGGCAGCGGTGGCGCACTCGGAATCGCGGTGGCCGACCGCGTCCTGATGCTCGAGAACGCCATCTACTCGGTGATCTCGCCCGAAGGCTGTGCCGCCATCCTGTGGCGGAGCCGCGACCGGGCCGAAGACGCGGCACGCGCCCTGAAGGTGACGGCACCCGACCTCGCGGAGTTCGGCGTGATCGACGAAATCGTGCCCGAGCCCCCGGGGGGCGCACACGTCGACCTCGACGCAACGGCGACCGCGCTCGGCGAAGCCCTGAGCCGGCACCTGGCGGAGCTCGACGGCATCGCGGGTGACGAGCTCATCCGGCGGCGGCGCGAGAAATTCTACGCGATGGGGCGCTGGGAAGAGACGGGCGCATGACGGACTCGCCCGCGGGCCAGACGCCCCGGCCGATTCCCGTCACCGGTGCCCGGCTGGCCCGCCAGATCGCCGAGGTCCGGTTCAGGGGCGTGCGGTCCGACTACTTCCGGTTCGACGAACCGATGCCGCTGCGCGAGAACGAGTACGTCGTGGTAGAGGCGGATCGCGGACAGGACCTCGGCTGGGTGCGGCGGGCGGTGGACGCGGGCACCCACAAGTGCGAGGGCGGCTGCGACCACGCGCACCATGGTCCCGTCGTCCCGCCCCCGAGGCGGATTCTGCGCCGCGCCGCTCCGGTCGACGTCGAGCGCTACCTGACGCTCGAGAACGAGGAGCCCGAGGTGCGGCGTCGTACGCGCGAGCTCGTGCTGAGCCACGGCCTGCGAATGAAGGTGAGCGAGGCGGAGTGGCAGTGGGACCGCAACAAGCTCACGGTCTACTTCACGGCCGATAAGCGCGTCGACTTCCGCGCCCTGGTGAAGGACATGGCCCGCACGTTCAAGACCCGCATCGAGCTGCGCCAGATCGGCGTGCGCGACGAAGCGCGGCGGCTCGGCGGCCTCGGCCGTTGCGGACGTGAGCTGTGCTGTCGTCTCTGGCTCCCGAAAGTCGAGCCGGTGACCCTGCAGCTCGCCAAGGACCAGGGTCTGTCCCTCAACCCGGCCCAGATCTCGGGCGCCTGCGGCCGGCTGATGTCCTGCCTGCACTACGAGCACGAATTCTACCTGCAGGCGAAGAAGCGCTTTCCGAAAGTGGGCCGTAAGCTGTCGACGGCGGCGGGCGAGGAGGAAGTGGTGGCGTGGGACATCTTTCGCGACACCGTGTCGCTGCGCGACGCGGAGGGCAACACGCGAACTGTCCCGCTCGAGGACGTGAAGCGCGAGACCCGACGCGGGACGGGATCGCGCCGGGGCCGCGGCGACTGAACCGGAGCACGAATTTGGCGCGCTACTACCTGACCACGGCGATCGACTATGCGAACGGCGACCCCCATGTGGGTCACGCGTTCGAGAAGATCGGGGCCGACGTCATCGCCCGCTACCGGCGCCAGCTCGGCGACGACGTACGGTTCTCCGTCGGGATGGACGAGCACGGGCAGAAGGTCCTGCGCGAAGCCGACGCGCAGGGAGTCGAACCTCAGGCGTGGGTGGACGGGATCGCCGACCGATTCAGGTCGGTGTGGGACCGGGTCGGTCTGTCGAACACCGACTTCGTCCGCACGACCGCCGCCGCGCACGCGACGGCCGTCCAGGCACTCGTGCGACGCATCCGGGACGCCGGCGACATCTACCTCGACCACTACGAGGGCTTCTACTGCGACCGCTGCGAGGCCTTTCGCAAGGAAGCGGAGCTGGTCGACGGGCGCTGCCCGCTGCATCCGACCTGGGAGATCTCGTGGACCGAGGAGGAGAACTTCTTCTTCCGACTGTCGAACTACACGCAGCCCCTGCTCGACCACCTCGCGGCGCATCCCGAGTTCGTCCAGCCCGAGAGTCGGCGCAACGAGATCCTGCGCCTGCTCGAGGGAGGGCTCGAGGACATCAGCGCCTCGCGCTCACGGGTTCCGTGGGGCATCCCGTTTCCCGACACGGCGGGCCACACCGTCTACGTGTGGTTCGACGCGCTGCCAAACTACCTGTCGGTCCTCGGGTTTCCGGCCGACGAGTTCCGCGACTGGTGGCCGGCCGACCTCCACGTGATCGGCAAGGACATCACGCGGTTCCACTGCGTGATCTGGCCGGCGATTCTAATGTCGGCCGGGCTGCCGCTCCCAGAGGTGGTGTGGGCCCACGGGTTCGTGAAGATCGGCGGCGGCAAGCTGTCGAAGTCCGAGGCCAAGCTGCTCGATCTGGGGGAGCTGATCGACCGCCACGGCCCCGACGCGTTCCGCTACATCCTGATGCGTGAGGCCCCGTGGGACTCCGATCGGGACTTCCCGTCGGCCGAGAGCTTCCTGCAGCAGTTCGACGAACGCTACCAGGCCGACCTGGCCAACGACCTGGGCAACCTGCTGAACCGTACCGTGGCGATGGTCCGGAAGTACCGGGACGGTCGGGTCGCGCCGGGCGGCGGAACCGAGCTGGACGCCGCCGGTGAGCGGGCGCTGGAGGCCTGGGCGGGCCATATGGATGGAATGCGCCTCCATGCCGCGCTCGAGGCGGTGCTGGACCTCGTTCGGCAGTCGAACGCCTGGGTCGACGCCCGGGCGCCGTGGGCCCTGGCCAGGCAACCGGCGGCGGCCGACGAGCTCGACGCCGTCCTCGGGTCGCTCATCCGGGCGCTGGCGCGGGCCGCCAGCGCCCTTCATCCGTTCATGCCGAACAAATCTTCGGAGTTGTGGGCGCGGCTCGGAGGCGAGGGCGAGCCGCCGGCGCCCGCCGATCTTCCCCACCGCTGGCCGGACCGAATCCCGGAAACCGGCGTCGGCGTGCTGTTTCCGCGCATCGAGTCGAATTCCGACTGACCCTCGCGCCATTTCGCGTCGCGCGGACCGTTGACGCGGCATCATCCTTGCTTGACAGGGGCGCCCGGTGCGCGTCAGTTTGACTCCGTCCCGCCCGGAGGCCGCACGTCTCCCGGGCCATTGTCGATCGTTTCGCGATCGCACGACTTCGAGTCACAACCGAGCGCACCGATTCAGCGGGCCGTGAAGGCCCGCGGGGATTGGTGTGCCTTCGCACATACGGACGGGCATGCCGGAACCGACACGACCACAGACACGCAACGCTCCGGAGGGCGACCTGAAACCAGCGCGATGGACGATTCAGATCATGCCGGACGGCGGCGGCCGGATCCGCCACCTCGGAATCACGCGCCGGACCCTCGCGGTCGCCGCCGGCGCGGGCATGCTGCTCGTCGTCGGCCTGGTCGGCCTGACCGTCAGCCTCGGCTCCGACGCCCTGCGCACGGCCGAGCTCGTCAAGCTGCGGGTCGAGAACCGGGCGCTGACGAACGACCTGGCCCGCATGGAGTCGCAGGTCACGACACTCGACCGCTACATCGACCGGCTCTCCGCCCGCGACCAGGAGATCCGGCTCCTGGCGGGTCTGCCCCACATCGATCCCGACGTGCAGGCGGTGGGCGTCGGTGGGCCGCTGGTAAGGGACGCGAACCGCGAGCAGTTTCTCCAGACCTCGCCCGAGCTGGCCGAGCGCTCGCTCGGCCTGGGGTACGACGTAGACAAGCTGGAGCGGCGGGTCGAGCTTCTCACCACCAGCCTCGACGAGGCGATGGACTCGGTCAGGGTGCACGCCGCGGTCTTCCGTGCCCGGCCTTCGATCCGGCCCGTCCAGGCTCCCGATTCGTGGATCAGCTCGAGCTTCAGCCACAGCCGCTTCCACCCGGTTTTGCTGGTCAATCGCCCGCATCCGGGCCTCGACATCTCGGCGCCCGAGGGCACGGCGATCCTCGCCACCGCGGCCGGACGCGTCGTGTTCGCCGGGACCCGCGCCGGGTACGGCAAGACGGTGGAGATCGACCATGGGTACGGCTACGTCACCCGCTACGCCCACGCCGCCTCCGTGAACGTGAAGCGCGGCGATCGGGTCGAACGGGGATCGCTGCTCGGTGAGATCGGCCGGACGGGCATCGCGACGGCGCCCCACCTGCATTACGAAGTGCTGGTCGACGGACGGGCCGCGAATCCGCGGGACTACATGCTCGACGACGTCGTCTACTAGGCCGACCCCGAGGACAGCCTTCCGAGTTTGAAAAAATCGTGGCCCGCGGGTAGATTTGCGGCCGCATCGAATCGGGCTCATCCGGGTTTCAAAGTGGAGAGAGCATGCGGACCCATCGAATCACCGCGTCGCTGTGCGCTGCCGTCGCGCTCGTCGTCACGGCTTGTGGATCGGGCGTCACCGTCGAGGTCGTGACCGACGGCCCCGACGGCGAGCCCCAACCGCAGGCGAACCTGCCGCTGGATTTCCTGCCGTTCGACCGCGACTCCGTGTTCGACGCGCTCGACGCCGCGGCCGCGACGCCGCGGCCGGAGATGGGCGGCGAGTTGCTGGCGGAGTCCAACCGCATTTCCACCCTCCAGGCCGAGTGGCGCGAGGCGGAGGCCGCGTGGGGCGGGACCCGTGACGAGCTGCGCGACCTGCGCGAGCGCATCGACGGTCTCGACCCCCGCGATCCCGACTACCGTGGCCTGTACGACCAGTTCGGCCAGCTCGAGGGCCGGGAGGCGCAGCTCGACCGGCAGCGGAAGACCGCGTTCGACAGCTTCACGGCGGCGCAATCAGAGGTCTCGACACGCCTCGATTCGTTCCGCGTGGCACTCGAGACGTGGGAAAACGAGGCCTACGCCGGCTACTACGACATCGAGGTGGAGCTGCTGGGCGGTGAGGAAGTGATTGCCGACACGACCGACGCGCAGGGCCGGGCAACCGTGCGGTTCCCTGCCGGCGACTGGTGGGTGACCACGCGCGCTCCGGTTGTCGAGGGCGAAGTGTACTGGAACGTCCCGGTGCCGGACGCCGACACGCTCCGTCTCGACTCGTCGAACGGCGTCCTTCGTCCTCGACTCTGACCTTCCTTCGTGCCGTCGACCCGGGGACGCGCCGTGCGTTCCCGGGCGGGCACAACTCCCGTACCGCGGATCCGATGAGCGAGCTCCTCGACCTGGGTGGCGGCATGACCTTCGAGGTCGATCGCAGCCATGTCGGATGGCTCACGTTCGATCAGCCAGATGCGCCGAATATCCTGTCGAGCGACGTGCTGCGCGCGTTCGACGGACTCCTGGCCCAACTGGAATCGCGGATCGCCAACGGACAGGTCCACGCGCTCGGCATCCGTAGCGGCAAGCCGGGGACGTTCATCGCCGGCGCCGACGTGAATCAGTTCGCCGAACTGGAATCCGCCGCGGCGGCGAGGGCCGCGAGCGCCGAGGGCCAGCGGATCTTCCGTCGCCTCCAGCGCCTGCGCGTCCCCACGGTGGCCGTGATCGACGGCACCTGCCTCGGAGGCGGCACCGAGCTCGTCCTGCACTGCACCTACCGAATCGCGACCGAACGGCCTTCGACCCGGATCGGCCTGCCCGAAGTTCGGCTGGGCATCATCCCCGGCTTCGGAGGAACGGTCCGGTTGCCCGCCGTCGTGGGGCTCCAGGAGGCGCTCGGGATGATCCTCGGCGGAAAGCCGGTCGGAGCCCGGAAGGCCGAACGCATCGGCCTGGTCGATCGGGTCGTGCCGCCGGCGCGGCTCGATCGGGAGCTCGACGACTTCATGACGCTCGTCCTCTCGAAGCGGGTTCCCGAGCTCGAGCGGAAGCGGTCGGTCAGCACGTGGCTGCTCGAAGGAACGGCGATCGGACGGAAGCTTCTGTTCTCGATGGCGCGCAAGCGCACGCGCGCCGAGGCCGGCGACCACTACCCGGCTCCGCTGCGCGCGATCGACGTGCTCGAGAAGTCGCACGGCGCGCACGTCGACGAGGCCTACGCCAACGAAGCGGCGGCCGTGGGCGAGCTGCTGACCAGTCCCGCCTCGCAGAACCTCGTGCGGGTGTTTCTCCTGTCGCAGCGCGCCAAGCGGGTGCTGCCCCAGCAGGCGATGGAGCGGGCGGCGGAGGTGCGGAAGGTGGCCGTGCTCGGAGCGGGCGTGATGGGCGGCGCGATCGCGGAGCTGGTGGCGGCGGCCGACGTCCCGGTCGTGCTGAAGGACATCGATCGTGGCGCGCTCGATTCCGGCCTGAAGCACGCGGCGGCCCTGCTCGAGAAGGCGGCAGCGGCGCGGGTGTTCTCTCCGGAAGAAGCGAGCCTGAAGCTCGCCCTGATCACCGGCACGCTCGAGTACGAGGGATTCGACGACGTCGACCTGGTGATCGAGGCCGTCGTCGAGCGGTTGCAGGTGAAGCAGCAGGTGCTGAAGGAGGTCGAGGCCGAGGTGCCGGAGACCGCCGTGCTGGCGACGAACACGTCGTCGCTGTCGGTGACGGAAATGGCCCGGGCGGTCCGGCGGCCGGCGCGCGTGATCGGCATCCACTTCTTCAACCCGGTTCACAAGATGCCCCTGGTCGAGGTCGTCCGCCCCGCCACCGCCGACGAGGACGTGGTGGCGACCGGCGTGAAGTTCGTGCTCGACATGGGGAAGACCCCGGTCGTGGTGGCCGACCGCGCGGGATTCCTGGTGAACCGGCTGCTCAGCCCGTATCTGAACGAGGCGGGCAGGCTGCTCGCCGAGGGCGTGGAGATCGAGCGGATCGACCGCGTGTTCACCGGGTTCGGCATGCCGATGGGCCCACTCCGGCTGCTCGACGAAGTCGGCTTTGACATCGCCGAGCACGCCGGCAAGGAAATGGGAGCGGCATTCGGTGATCGCCTCGCGACCTCGGACGTGATCGCGCGCTTGATCGAGAGCGGTCGGTTGGGCAAGAAGAACGGTCGCGGCTTCTATCTGTACCGGGACGGCCGATCGACGGGGCCCGATCCGACTGCGGCGACACTCGTGAGCGACGGATCGTCCGACCGGCCACCGACCGACGAGGACATCCTCGCGCGCTGCCTGTATCCGATGGTCAACGAAGCCGCGTTCGCGCTCGAAGACGAGATCGTGTCAGATGCGGGCATGGTCGATCTCGCCATGGTCATGGGAACCGGCTTTCCACCGTTCCGCGGCGGGCTGCTGCGCTGGGCGGACGAGGTGGGCGTCCGCATGGTTCGCGACCGGCTCACGGAATACGCCGCGAGCCTCGGACCTCGTTTCACGCCCGCTCCGCTGTTGCAACGGCTGGCGGACCAGGATCGGACCTTCACGCATTCTTCCCCGACGCCTGTTTCGTAGTCCGCGTCGCTCCGTCGACGTCCCGATCGGAGTGAGCGGCGCCCCGACCGTCGAGGTCGTGTTCACGCGCCTCCCCGATCGCGTGTCGCGGTACCGCCAGGAGCTCCTGCACGATGGGCCCGAATGCCGCATCAGCCTGATGCGGGTCGACGGTGAACTGGCGCCGCTTCGGCTCGGCGAAATCGAGCTTCCCGAGGGCGCGGCGGTCCTCTGGTATCTGTTTCCCGGCCGGGCGTGGGAGGTGGCGGCGGCGTACGACCCGCTCGGCCGCCTGGTCGGCCACTACACGAACTTCATCCGGCCGGCGCGGCTCGAGCCGGACCGCTGGCAGGTCACCGACCTGTGGCTCGACGTCTGGCAGCCCCGGGACGGCCCCGCACGGCTCCTCGACGCCGAGGAGCTCGAGGCCGCCGTCGAGGCCGGCGTCGTCGAGGCCGTCGAGGCGCGGGCGGTGGAGGCCGAAGCGGCCGCGGTGCTTCGATCCTGCTCGGCCGGGCGCTGGCCGCCACGCATCGTCGGCGAGTATCCGCTGGCCGACGTGCCGGCCCTTCGTCTGCGGCGGGACGAACCCGGCACGTACTACGCGAACCTGATCGTCGGACGGCTCATCGCATTCGGCATCTACGCGCTCGGCGCGATCTCGCTCACTTCGCTTGCCTTCGCAGCGCTCACGGAGGCGTTCCACGGCAACCGGCTGGCCCTCGTATCGTGGGGCGTCGTGACCGCCATCGAACTCCTGGCATTGTTCGGATTGTCGCTGGCCGGACGCCTGCCGGCGACCCGGAGGCCGCGTCCCGAAGAGGTGCTCACCGAGCGCATCCTGTTCATCGGTGCGCTGGTCACGGGCCTCGCTGTGTTCCTGTACCCGGACGTCGACCTCTGGCGGGGCGGATTGATGGGCATCTACGGGGCCCTCGGGGTGTTCCTCGCGGTGTTCGCCGGCGCCCGCCTGCGCTGGGAGCAGCGGTTCCCGGTGCTCGCCGTGGCCGGGCTCGTCGTGTGCGCAGCGGCGCTGCTCGTGCTGCTGTAGGCAGGCCCCCGCGGCAGTCCTCAGAGCGGACGCGTCCGGCCCCGCGGCATCACCACGAGGTCGCCCGCCACCACCGCCTGTTCGGGGCGCTCCGGCGCGTCGGCCGCGATGACCGAGCCGGCGTCGAGCACGTTATAGCGATCGACGATTCCCCGGTGAATGCGGGTTCCCGGTCCGACGCGACAGTGGTCCATGACGATGGAATCGACGATCTCGGCGCCGGCCGCGACGTGCGTATTCCGGCCGATCACCGACCGGACGATCCGCGCGTTCTCGACCACGCTTCCCACGCCGATGGTCGCGTCCTCCACCGTGCCGCCGAGGATCTTCGGGCTCGTCCGGTGATAGGCCTGCGAATGGATCGGCCAGTCGCGATTGTTCAGATCGAACCGCGGCTGCCCCCCCAGCAGGTCCATGTGCGCCGTCCAGTAGGCCTCCAGCGTCCCGACGTCGCGCCAGTAGCCGGCCTCTTCGTACGGCTTCACGCCCGGCACGAGGTTGCGATGGAAGTCGTAGGCGCACACCCGGTGCTTCGGATCCTCCACCATCCGCGGGACGATCGTCCGACCGAAGTCCGGCTCGAGTCCCTGTTCGGCCACCTCACGCAGGACGTCGACCAGGGCGTCGGGCTGGAATATGTAGTTGCCCATCGACGCGTAGGCGAACTCGGACCGATCGGGCATCGGCGGTGGATCGTCCGGTTTCTCGAGCCACGCGACGATCGTGTCGTCGGGCGCGGCATGAGCGACGCCGAGCCCCGACGCCTCGGCCTTCGGCACCGGAAGCATCGCCACCGACAGCGCTGCCTCCTTTTTGCGGTGAAACCGGATCATGTGGCCGATGTTCATCCGGTAGACGTGATCGGCACCAAACACCGCGATCAGGTCCGGCCGGTAGTCCGCGATCAGGTTGAAGTTCTGGTATACGGCATCCGCCGTTCCCCGGTACCACGTCTTGCCCACTCGCATCTGCGGCGGGACCACGGTGAGGAAGTCGTCGGGATGGGGGGTGCTCAGGCGCCAGCCCTCGCGCAGATGATGAATCAGCGACTGCGAGCGATACTGGACGAGCACGAAAATCGAGTAGATGCCGGAATTCAACAGATTCGACAGCACGAAGTCGATGATCCGGTAGCTGCCCCCGAACGGAACCGCCGGCTTGCTGCGCTCGTGGGTCAGCGGGCGGAGCCGACTGCCTTCGCCGCCGGCCATCACGAGTCCGAGCACACGCAGGTTGGTTCGCATGGGATCCGGGTCAGGTCGAGGCTGCGCGCTGCGCACGGACGCGCTCGTACAACGCTTCGTACAGTGGCAGCCGATCGGCCCACGAATGGTCGAGCCGCATCGCGGCAGCCTGCGCGCGGGCGCAGGCGGCGGGATCGGCGTACAGCCGGAACGCCTGTTCGATTGCCCACTCGAGGCCCGCCGCGTCGAAGTGCTCGAACACGATGCCGGTCTCCGGCGTGACCGTGTCGGCCAGCCCTCCGGTCCGGTGGACGATCGGGAGCGTGCCGTAGCGCTGGCTGATCATCTGGTTCAAGCCACAGGGCTCGAACTTGGACGGCATCAGAAAGAAGTCGGCGCCTCCCTCGATCAGGTGGGCGAGCCGCTCGTCGAACGCCACCCTGGCGCCCACGTGCGGAAGCCGGCCGAGTTCGGTCAACAGCCGCTCGTAGCGTGCCTCTCCCGTCCCGACCAGCGCGAACCGCGCTCCGGTCCAGTTCTCGATGCGCGGGCGCAGTTCCGCCAGCAGGCCGAGGCCCTTCTGCTCGACAAGGCGAGAGACGAGCCCGAATACCGGCGTGCCGGCCGGCGCCTCGAATCCGAATTCCTCGGCCAGGGCGGCGCGCGCCGCACGCTTGCCCGAGACGTCCGCCGCCGTCCAGCCCGCGGGCAGGTAGGGATCTGCGGCCGGGTTCCAGACTTCGGTGTCGATACCGTTGAGGATACCCGCGATCGGCGGATCGAGCGCGCGCAGCACGTCGTCGAGCCCGCACCCGGACTCCGGTCGCAGGATCTCGGCCGCGTAGGTCGGGCTGACCGTGGTCACCTGGTCGGCAGCGAGCAGTCCTTCGCGCAGCAGCTCGAGGTCGCCGGCGCCCGGGAGCCGCGGCCCGGAGCCCGGTGCCACGTCGGCGCCGGGCCGTGCGGTGGCGGGAAACCAGCCCTGGTAGGCCAGGTTGTGGACGGTGAGAACGGTGGGAACGCGATCGGCGAGCCACACCGGGGCCAGCGCCGCCTGCCAGTCGTGCGCATGGACGACGTCGGGCGCGAGCTCGAAGCGGTCGGCGGCGAGCAGGGCGGCCCGCACGAAGGCGGAGAACCGCAGCAGATTGTCGGGATGGTCACCCTCCCGGGTGCCGTACAGGCCGTCGCGGTCGAACAGCTCGGGAACATCGACGAACCAGGTCCGCGCGCCGTCGAGCGCCGGGCCCGAAACCAGGCGACCCTCTCCGACCGTACCGAGCTCGGACGGCGCGTACCGGAGCGCCGTCCGGGCCTCGCCGGACGGCCGGGACGCGGCGATCGTCCTGTAGTACGGCAGGACGAGATCGACCTCGTGCCCGGCGAGGGAGAGGTGCCGAGTGAGCGCGCCGACCACGTCGCCAAGGCCGCCGGTCTTGGCGAACGGAACGGCCTCGCTGGCCAACTGGAGTATTCGCATTCAGGTTTCCGGGCGTTCGATGGGAGCGCTCACACCCGAAAGATACGCGATGGCGAGCAAGAAACCGAAGGGTGGGGAAGCGCGAATGATCACGCCGGCCGGACTGGTAGGCTTCGCCGGCTTCTTCGCCGCGTTGTGGCTGTTCTGGAACACACCCGCCGTCCTGCCGCTGAAGCTGTTCGTCGTATTTCTGCACGAGGTCAGCCACGCGATCGCCGCGGTCGCGACGGGCGGACGAATCGATCGCATCGTGATCGAGGCGAACGAGGGCGGAGCCTGCTACTGCGGGGGCGGCAGTCCGTTCGTGACGCTGTCGGCGGGCTATCTCGGAAGCCTGGCCTGGGGAGTCGCTCTCGTCTGGCTGGCCCGGTTCGAACGCCGTGCGCACTGGACGACGGCGTTGATCGGAGCCGCCACGGGCGTCATTACGCTGTTGTACGTCCGTTCGGCATTCGGCTTCGTGTTCGGCCTGGCGGTTGCGGCGGCCTTGCTGGTCGCGGCCGGCCGGCTGTCGGGCCGGTGGAACGCCCGGATTCTGTACGGGCTCGGCCTCACCAGCGCTTTGTACGCCGTTCTCGACATCAAGAGCGACATCATCGATCGGCCCGGCCTGGAGTCGGACGCCCGCATGCTTGCCGAGCTGACGGGCGTGCCGACTCTGGTGTGGGGCGCGCTATGGATCGGTACCGCCCTCGGCGTCGTCTACCTCGTACTCCGCCGGGCGCTTCGACGCGCCTGAGCGCCCGTTCTCAGTAGGGAATCGGCGTGCCCAGGGGGCTGGCCGGAGACGTCGGACCCTTCACGCCGTTGCGCCCGTCCCGCTTCGCCTCGTACATGCGGTCGTCCGCCCGCTCGAGCAGCCGGGTGATTTCTTCGCCGTGATCGGGCCAGCTCGCGATCCCGATGCTGATCGTGACGTTCGCCGGAACCCGGCTCCCCGGCACCATCACCGGCTTTTCGGCCACCACCTTGCGCAGGCTCTCGGCCACTTCGTGAGCGGCCGCCGAACCCGTTTCGGGCAGCGCGACCGCGAACTCCTCGCCGCCGAGACGGCCCACGAAATCGGTGGCCCGCACGCGTGCGCGCAGAGCCCGGGCCACGCACACCAGCGCCGCGTCGCCGGCGGCGTGGCCGTGCCGGTCGTTGAACTGCTTGAAGTAGTCGATGTCGAGCACCGCGATCGAGATCGGACGCCCATAGCGCCGGGCGCGCGCCAGCTCGCTGTCCCAGCGTTCCTCGAACGCCCGGCGGTTGAGCACGCCGGTGAGGCTGTCGTTGGCCGACAGGATGTGCGGCGCCTGCATGCGTCGATTCACGATGACACCGAGGACCGCCATGCTCATGAGGAGCACGATCCGCGCGACCTGGGTCTCGGGCTGAAACACCGTGGCCGACCAGCCGAACTCCAGCCCCGCCCACACGACGAGCAGCGAGTACTGCGCGGTGGCGGCACTTCCCGCCACGATGCAAGCCCGATGATCGAGACGCAGGGTGGTCGTCGCGAGGGCAAAGAAATAGAGGACGAACAGGATCGAGTCGCCGAGCGCGTGATGCGGGACTCCTCCGAGCAGCAGCGCCGCGATGCCCCCGCTGACCAGGGTCACGTCGGCGGCGCTCGTCAGGAAGCTGAGCCACCATCCGAAGTGGATGCGGTTCACCACGAGGTGGAGCGTGAGGCTCGTCGCGGCGGCTACCGTCGCGATCAGCTGGTAGGTTCGGGCGATCTCGGAGAGCGGATTCTGATAGGCCACGAACATGGCGAGGCACCACCCGACGACCGACAGAATCGAGCGGAACCGTGAGACGATGAGCTCGCCTTCACCGCCCGGCTGGAGCAGGGACTCGTCCGGCGGATCCCAGATGCCATGACGCATCTCCGCTGTCTGATCCATATGGCCTCGGGCGCTGGTGGCGGCTCGGGTAAGGTTACGGCAGCGCATGGAGCAAGGTACGTGCCCTGCGCGGAAGGCGGATTTATGCTACGATAGGCCGGATTCCGGGCACGTCTTCGTCGCGAGACGCCACGCGGCCGCGCATCACGCCACGAAAGCGCGAAACCTCCTGCCTCGAGGGCAGATAACGGATTCCAGGCACCACGGGGAGTCACCATGAGTCTGACGATTCGCCAGGCGACGGCGGAGGATCGCGACCGGATCGTACTGTTCAACCAGGCGATGGCGAAGGAAACCGAGGGACGGATCCTCGATCGCGAGACGCTGACCCGCGGCGTCGGCGCGATGCTCGACGACCCGGATCGGGGTCGCTACTTCGTAGCCGAGGCGCCGCGGGGTGACGATGGAGCGGTGTCGGCGGCGGACGACATCGTCGGGCAGCTCGCCGTGACGACGGAGTGGAGCGACTGGCGCAACGGCGCCGTCTGGTGGATCCAGAGCGTGTACGTGGCGAAGAGCCATCGGCGCCGCGGAGTGTACCGTCAGATCCACTTGCACGTTCGCGACATGGCCCGGGCCTCGGGCGTCGTCGGCCTGCGGCTTTACGTCGAGCGCGACAACGAGTCGGCCCAGGCGGTATACGCGGCACTCGGAATGCACCCGTCGACCTACGTGATGTTCGAGGAGTTGTGGCCGGCACGCTGAGCCGGTCGGCTCGCTGACCGGCAGGGCCTGTTGCGTACTTGCCGTGACATCCCGGAATCCGTGGCGGCGACGCAACAACGCATGACCCTGCCGGTCCGGCCGGGCGTGCGGACCGGACGTCCGGCCCGGACGCGATCGGCCGGTTCGTTCGAGCCGGCCGGCGACGGTACCGACTCTCGGCACTGACACTATAAACACTTGTTGCATGGGCCCTTGGCGTTGTCGTGTCGAGCTATCGCTTCGCCGGCGCTCCGTGGCGCACGCTCACCGGCGACGACGCCGCCCGCCGACCCGGAGGACCCTGGCACGCCCGCGCACCGGAACTTGCTTGTTCCCCGGGTCGTAGCCGACGTACCCTGATGCAAAGAACGTCATAAGGAGGCCGCTGGTGTGGACTGCCGTGCTCAGCATCCTGCTGGTAGCCAACCTGCTGATTTTCGTGCACGAGCTTGGGCATCTGCTCGCCGCCAAGTGGGCGGGAATGCCGGTGACCTGCTTCTCGGTGGGCTTCGGGCCGAGCCTGCTGTCGAAACAGGTCGGTCGCACCCGCTACCGACTCGCCTTGATCCCGCTCGGC
>Ga0268386_10000643_pt1 | contig 22483 bp, 17 predicted proteins | sample RVTome_15_FD_200260 | JGI IMG/M metagenome (GOLD analysis project Ga0268386, IMG submission 200260) | Soil microbial communities from uranium-contaminated site in the Upper Colorado River Basin, Wyoming, United States - RVT150D86... ...
GAGCGGCAAGAGCCGGGGGATCTTTTCGAACCATCTTGAATTTCGTTTCGCATCGGCAATAGACCTGACCTCTTTGTGGGAAACCTTTCATGAGGTCGTTTCACTCGAGTCAGCGCACGAGTTCATGAAACAGGGCTCAAAACTAGTTCGCAAATAACCACCAGTAGCCGTGCTTGATGGTCAAAAGTCGTCTCGGCTCGCGACCATCTCGTCAGAACTGCTGAACGTTCAACTCACAACTAACTAATCGGAGGTAAATCAATGAAAAGAACTTGGCTCTATCTCAAACTAGCAACTCTCGTGCTGGGTGCTGTGATGATGTTCGGCAATCTCGAAGGTAACAGTGCTTTTGCCGACGGATGCTCGGGCGGGTGCGACAATACGTGTTCTCCGCATGTCTGTTGTAAATGTCAAACCGCGTCTTCCTGTGGTTGCAAGATCCAATCGGGAGAAACAGGGTGCGGGGAATGCGCCAAGAGCGGCGGCGAACTTGAACTTCAAGCCGTGTCCAGCGAATCCTAATGCTGGACGCTGGCGAGATTTCGTCAACGTCAGTTTCGGAGTCAGTATCGTAACGCGGTAGCGTCGGATCGACGACTCGATAACTAGGCGCTGCCGTAATGATGGGAACGTCAACCCGACGTTACCGCGTTACGGTACTGACCCGATTTACCTCTGAGGAAATATCATGAACTCAAGTACCTTTAGAAAATACCTGGACCTCGTTACCACAGTTCTGGTTGTGGGTCTCTTCCTGACAATCGCCACTATCTATGTTAACGGCAAGTTTTTTAAGAAGCAGATCGATCCCCTGGGCAGCACCATACCCAAAGATTTGAGAATCGCCGATGCCCTCCTGCTTGAATATAAAACCCACTCGAGAACACTGATTCTTGCCCTCGACAAAGATTGCGTTTACTGCGAACGCAGCGTCGGGTTCTACAAGCGTCTACTGGATCTCCAGGCCACTAATGCCGGAAATACACAGTTTATGGCGGTGCTCCCAAACGATGCATGGGAAGCGAAACAGTATCTCCGAAAGGAAGGACTCGAACGCTTACCGCACCTTGCAAACATCAGGCTGGACCAACTGAAAATTACCACGCTGCCAACTCTGATCCTGGTAGACAGACTCGGAAGGGTTTTGGAGTCGTGGTCGGGACAACTTGATGACGAAAGACAGGAACAGGTCGAGGAAGCTATAACCAATCGGACACAGTCCGCTATCAAACGGGGCAGTAACGTAAATCCTACCTTCAACCTTCTTGATGAAACTAAGCCGGTGCAGACGATCAACCTCGATTCTGTTTCGTTACAAAACATTATCGATGTTGACGCGTGGAGCCATATCTACATTCAAAACGGCGGCCAAATTGAGAGGCGAAATCTCGATGGTGGTGTCGTCGACAATATTCCGGTCCCAAAGGAACTCGTGAGGGGAGCGGCCTGCGCAGGAGCTGATGGTGATTTTCATTTCATCCTGCCGAAAAAAATCCTAACTTCACGCCGGAATGGGTCATCACGAGAGCTTGCCGAAAGCCCGTTTCCTGTTGAGATTACCCCAGAGACCGCACGCTATGACACAGCCGGGAAAAGTATTTTCATTCTTAGCAATTCAATCACTCAGTCAAAGCTCACCGAACAAACGCTGTATCGATTCAGCCTCAGCAATGGTGAGTTTTCGGAAATCCATCGGGCACAACTTCCAATCGTCTTCAACTATGCCATTGGTCTGGGGAGGGTTAGCTACACGATCGGAGCCGGCAAACTGTTTGTCTCCGATCCTACCGAGTACAAAATCTACGTCTATTCGCTTGAGAATAACTCACTGTTGACCACCTTCAGTAAACCATTCGATCGCCCACTCATCGGGAAGGGTGACGGCAAGTTTGAGAGTCGAAATCTTGTTGCCGAGGACTTGTCACAAGGTGGCGCGCTTAAGCAGTATCCAGCCATCTTTGATCTCGACTATATAAGCTCGAAGAATCTGCTGTTGGTTTGGACCAGCGTTCGCAATTCATCCTACGAGCAGATGATTGATGTTTTCGACAGCGAGTTTCGTCTGATCGGTAGAGATTTTCAGCCTACAAATCCCCTTTTCTCGGGTTACCACTTTGTGGGAGACCGGATAATTGTTCCCGATTATGGCTTTGGTAAGGAATTCCACTTCGATTACTTATCCCCATTAGAACCGCGTTACCATAAGCCGAGCAGCATTAAGACATTTCAACTACTGGCAGTGAGCAGTAGCTCTTGATTCGTGAAACAAACCCACCAGGAGTTCTCGAATGGAGTTTAGGTACAGTCTCAGAACATTGATCAGGAATCCTGCTTTTACTGCGGCGATAGTCGTGATGCTCGCGATTGGGATCGGCGCTAACGCCGCAATCTTCGGCGTCATCGATCGACTGTTTATTCGTCCGCTGCCTTTCAACGATCAAAACCGACTAGTCTCTGTTGAGAAGGCTTGGCCGCTCTTCGAGAACACGTCCGGTGATGAGTTTGCAGCACAGCCGGATGATGCTTTCGAAGCTGTGGCCAAATACGAGATCGGCAGAGTCACACTCGGGAGTGAAGCGGCTCCGGGGGTTATCAGGCTTGCGCGAACTTCGAGAAGCTATTTCTCAGTCCTCGGGGTCGGAGCACGGGTTGGTTATGTCTTTTCCGCTGCGGAAAGCCAATCACAAGAAAACAAGGTAGCAGTACTCAGCTACGGTTTGTGGCGCAGGCTTTTCAATCAGGATCCCTCAGTTGTCGGCAAGCAGATCACTCTAAATGGTCGTTCATTTACGGTGATCGGAGTGATGCCTTCCGATTTTCTTTTCCTCGTGCGCGGACGGGAAGCTGATGCATGGATACCACTGGTTGAAGACGATGCATTGATTAAGGCTGCGCAGGACGAAGGAGCCGGAACCATCGCGCGTTTAAAGCAGGGACTTACTCTCGAACAGGCACAAGCGAGAACCGACGTTGTCTTCGAGAGAATCGTGCAGTCTCAGCCGCAACTAAAACTGAAGCCGAAGGATCGCATATTGCTCATTCAGTTGCGTGACTATTGGTTCGGAAAATTCCGTTCACCTTTACTGATGCTGCTGGCTGCCGCGGTTTTTCTTTTGTTGATAGCCGGCGCCAACACCCTGGGATTGATGATCGCGCGTGCTGCGGAGCGTCAGAAAGATATGGCAATAAGAGCCGCGTTGGGCGCCAGTTGGATGCAGATGCGGCGACAACACTTGATCGAGAGTTTGTTGCTCGCGATTCTCGGAACCGTGCTGGGGTTACTGCTTGCCTACTGCGCCACTAAAGCAATGCTTGCGCTGAGTCCAACGCCGATTCCTCATCAGGACGAAGTCGGTCTCGATCTCAGGACGATAGCTTTTGCATTTGCGATCTCAATTCCTACGGCGCTCATCCCCGGTTTGATTTCTGGGTGGCGAGTATCGAAAACTTCACTTCGCGCCGTCGTCAACGAGGGTTCAGTTAGAAGTGGTTCGCTTCTATCTCCGCGTGTGAGAAAGTTACTTGTGATTTCAGAAGTTGCACTGACGGTGTTGGTTCTGATCAATGCAGGGTTGATGTTCCGAAGTTTTCGTGGGTTGTTACAAGAAGAACTCGGATTTGAAACTCAGAATGTGTTGACGCTGGAAATTGCGCCGCTCGAAACCAAGTATCCAGACAGGCTGAAGCGTAGTGCGCTTTACCAGCAAATCATCGATCGAGTCGGCAACCTTCCCGGAGTTGCTCATGTTGGCACAGTGAACTATCTGCCGATCTTCTCCGGAAGTTTGATTCTGCCAGTCAACTTGCAGGAACGTGTTGTCCCTCCTGAGCAGGGGGTTTCCTGGACCTACCGCGTCGCGAGCTCCGACTATTTCAACGCAATGAGCATCCCGGTGATCGCCGGCCGCACGTTTAGTGAGCAAGACGGTGTAGACGCTCCAGGTGCCGCGATCCTGGACCAGTCCGCGGCGGCGTTGTTAAATGAGCGCTTTTTTCCGAATGAAACTGTTCTAGGGAAACACATCGTTCTGAACCTCGGTAAGCCCACGCCCTTCGAGATCATCGGAATTGTCGGCGACATCAAACAGCAGGGCTTAGACGTGGCGACGTATCCGGGCTTCTACCTGCACGCTCTTCAGCGCCCGCCATCCGTATCGAATCTGGTTGTCCGCACAACTTTCCACCCTTCAAGCATATCTGGCGTAGTTCGCAACACCATCTCAGGAGTCGACAAAGATCTGCCGGTCAGCGATCTGCGGTTGATGGAGAAGCAAGTGACTGACTCAGTCTCACGGCGACGGTTTGCACTGCTGCTTACGAGCATTCTCGGTTCAGCGGCTTTATTTCTGTCGATGCTCGGTCTTTATAGTCTGATGTCGCATATCGTTGCACATCGCACACATGAAATCGGTGTTCGCATGGCGTTGGGTGCTAATGTAAGAGACGTGTGCAAACTCGTACTGAGGCAAGGTCTGGGCTTGGTAGTGAAGGGTATTGCGCTGGGTATATTGATTTCACTCGCTACCGGGCGACTAATTGCGAGCTTGTTATTCGGAGTGAACCCGACTGATTACATAACTTTCGGGTTGGTAAGCTTGCTCCTGGTTATCGTAGCGCTCGTTGCGTGCTACGTCCCGATACGTCGTGCAAAGAAGATCGACCCCATCGAAGCCTTGCGCTACGAATAAGCCGCAGATTACACAGATCATTAAATCTGATCTGCGTATCCATATAATCTGCAGCTAAATTACCGTTTCAAGTCGCGTGTAGTTGCCTATCAGTAGTTCAACTCTCCGTAGTTGAATGCCTGCTCTCTGGCCAGTGCACGTTTGTGGACCATCTCTGCCCTTGTTCCCGCGTTTCAGTCGCCCCGACGATTTAACGTGTATCGACCACTACGTTATTGTAAGGATCTGCCGAAATTATTCAGAAAATCCTGCCGCGAACTGCATCCCACGCCGTTCAGAAATAGTTAGCAAACAATTAGGAATTAGTTAAAGACTGCCCCTTCTTGACTCATCTATAGTCCCGCCCGTAGGAGCTATTAATCAGTGTCGGTTGACAGCGCATTCTAAAAAAGTCTTTCGGCGAGATACACGCCGTCAAGGCACGCCCCAGAGTGGTTCAACCCCTGATGCCATCTTACGCGCTCCTTAAAACAATTCCTTTCCGGCTTTTCGAGTGTTGAGAGGAGTATCACTATGTTTACCAGAATCCAGAACGCCGCCACTCGTCTTTTGTCCCTTTCTCTTTTGCTCGTAATTGTGTTGGGAAGTCTTTGCTGGTTAACGACGGTCCACGCTGGTACACGGGTGGGTCAAGCTAACAGTGCGGCAGAGTTGAAAAAAGCAGTTAAAGTTTCTCCCCTTTTGGAAAGTGGAAGACACGCGTCCCACGAACGAGTGTCGGTGATTGTAGAACTCCTCGGGCCCATCAGCGGGCGTCTCACAGCTTTCTTGAACCAAAGCGAAGTCCATCTGGGTCGAAAGATAAAGACCCTCAGGATTTTCGCCGTAACTCTCCCCTTCAGCATGGTTTCAGAACTGGCCTCTTTTCCTGAAGTCTTTCATCTATCGATGAATGATGTCGTGAAGCCTGTGGGCCATGTTTCGGCTACCACAGGTGCGGACGCCGGACGATCTGCGGCTGCGAGCGCGGGCCAGGGCGCGATCGATGGAACCGGTATTGGCATTGCCATTCTGGATTCAGGCATCGATTTCAATCACGCGCAGTTCCGCACCGCCAACAATACTTCCCGCATAGTGGCGAACGTTGATTTTACTGGCGAAAATCGTGTGGACGACCTGTATGGACATGGCACCCATGTGGCTGCGGCGGCAGCGGGCAATGCAAATGCCGGAGCTGCATATATGGGGATCGCACCTGGCGCTTCTTTACTGAATGTCCGCGTTCTCGACAGCAATGGTCAGGGAACCGTTGAGAACGTACTCGCGGGGCTCGACTGGGTCGCTGCAAATGCTCGCACTTACAACATTCGCATAGTGAACATGAGCCTGGGAGCGCATGCGGTCGAGTCTTACAAATATGATCCCATGTGCCGGTCCATTCGCGCGCTGGCGAATTCCGGTGTTCTTGTCTTCGTGGCAGCCGGCAACGATGGCAAAGATACTGAGGATGAGAAGGTTTTTGGCACCATTCACTCCCCGGGTATCGAACCTTCAGCCGTTACGGTTGGCGCCGTCAATACTTTTCAGACTGATGCGCGCTCAGACGACGGGGTCGCCACTTACAGTTCACGTGGTCCAACACGCAGCTACTGGGTGGATACGGCGGGGGTTCGTCACCATGACAACTTGCTTAAACCGGATCTGGTAGCGCCCGGCAACAAACTGGTGTTCGCGGAAGCCCATGATAATCTCCTCGTGACCTCGCATCCGTCACTGCACGTACAAACTCCCAATGACAGTCCGACCACAAGAATGATGCAAATGAGCGGAACTTCCATGGCGACACCGATTGCGGCTGGCGCCGCCGCTCTTATGCTTCAGATGAATCGAAAAATGACACCAAACATGGTCAAGGCTTTTATGGAGTACACAGCACAGAAACTTCCTGACTTCGGCGACCTGGATCAGGGGGCTGGTGAACTGAATATCGAAGGAGCAATGAAGCTTGCGGGGTTGGTTCGACAGGATCTCGTTTCACCGACTCAAGTGGGAATATCCCTTTTGACTGGTCCACCTCCCAATTCATCCACCTTCGGTGGAAACAGTTTCTCCTGGGGCGGTACGGTTCTCCGTAAATTCAATACCATGTCCGGAACCAGCTTGATCACACGTCTGCAGGGACCATACTGCACCGGCGAATTACTCGGCGACGGATTCCTGCTCTCCGACGGAGTAATCATCAATAAGGGCGCACTCTTCTCGGGAGGAGCACGAATTCTGGGAGGAGGTACGCTTTGGACGAACGACGCCTTCCTCGCAGACGGCCTACAGGTCACGCCTGACACATTAATTTCCGATGCGGTCGATATTTCAACCGAGGCGATAACTCTGGACGGAAGCATGCTGTCTGACGTGGTGATGCGGGGCCAGGGTAGCGTTCAGGGTGCGGGAACGTACGATGGAATACTCCGGCCATCCGACATCCTGCTCTCAACAGGCCAGGTGATCACCAATTCTTCGTTCATTGCCCCAGGGCAATTGAAGGGCGACGGTCTTTTGATTGGCGATGGCGAACTGGTCGCCAATGGGGTGAGAATCTCCGATTCTCTTGTCATATCCGACGGCATCATCTTCGGCGATGGAATTATCTTCGGAGATGGCATTGTTTTGACAAATGGCATCATCTTCGGAGACGGGATCATCTTCGGAGACGGGATCATCTTCGGCGACGGGATCATCTTCGGCGACGGGATCATCTTCGGCGACGGGATTATCTTCGGTGATTGAATCTTGCGCTCGATGAGAATCCAACCCTTAAGAACACTTGAATCTGAGTGGCTGGATTCTCATCGCTGAGATAGTAGGAAACCACTATGACAACCCTCGGAAAACATTCTAAAGCCTTCCCGCTGAAACGCTTTCGGGAGTTTGCGGGCTGGAATGAAAATCTCAATAACGCGAGGAAAATCAAAAAAGAAGTTGACGGAGCAATAGTAGAAGTTCCAAGAGAGTTAGATGAATCCGATTATCTATACCTGCATGAGAATTTTAACGTTACCGACGGCATCTTCTTTGACGAGAACATTATTTTCAGCGATGTTACTCCGGCATGGATTGATTTCTGTGAGAATGTCCTTGGCGTAAAATTTCCCGACGATGACAATGGGGAGCCGGTTGAAAACAGTTGACGCCCAGAAGACGGTCAATCAGGAAATCCCACTCGCCTCAATAGATCCTGGTATGCGACCTCGTTGCGCAACGGCTTGAGTTCCGGGCTAACTTTAAGCCAGACCAGCCAGTCATTCCGCTCTTCATAAAGCCGCTCGAGCGTTGTAAACACCTGTTTTTTCTGTCCCAGCCCTAACTGGATCACCGCCATGCTGTAAGGGGAAACATACTTTCTGAGGGAGATGTCTTTCAGGATATTCAGCAGGTTCTTCGCTTCGGCCCGCTGGCCGGCCAGTGCGTGGGCATAACCCATGAAGCCGAGCGCCATATAGGCCTCGTGATCCAGCTTGTAAATACGCTGGAACTCTTCGATTGCTCTCGTCAGCTCGCCCCGTTGAATGAAGGTGCAACCGAGAACGAAGTGGGTGGGCATGTAATCCGGTTCCAGCTCGAGAGTCTTCTCCAAATTACTAATGGCCTCTTCGTACTCGGCTGTTAGGTAATAATTGGTGGCGACATTGACGTGGATCTGCAGCGAGAACGGGTCCAGTTCCAGGGCTTTCTTGTAGTAGACGGCGGACTCCTCGAACCGGCCGAGGTAACACAGATAAGAGCCATACCGTTGCAGGGCCGAGATGACAGCCGGATTCAATTCAAAGCACCGCTTATACTCGCGTTCAGCCTCGACCCAATCGTGATCATAGTAAACTCTAACCAAACCTAATGATGAATGAGCCTCGACCAGATCGTCGTCAATTTCCACGGCCTTCAGCGCGGCCGCTTTGGCTTTGGGCATAACTTCACGCGGTGAGAAGTGGATGTTTGAAAGTCTGACATAGGCGTCGGCTAAACCGCTGTAGGCCAGGGCGAAAGAGGCGTCAATATCGATCGCCTGTTTGAAAGTTTCAATACTCTTCAGCACCCATTCCTTCGTGTACCTGGTCCAGAAATAGCGCCCTCGCAAGTAAAGATTGTAAGCTTCGATGTTCTCGGTATATCGCTTGGCAAAGCGTTTCTGCTGGTGGGGAGTCAGTTTGAGCTTCAAGTTTTCAACGATGGCTTCAGCAATCTCGTCCTGGATCGCGAGTAGGTCGGAGCACGTGCGTTCGTACTGCTCACCCCATAGATGCGTTCCGTCGGCGACCTTGACCAGTTCGCCTCTGATGATCAGTTTTTCACCTAATTGCAGGACCCGGACCAACGTCACCGCCCGGACATTGAGCAATGTACCCACCTCCTGAGGGTCAACCTCTTTTCCTTTGAAGCGAAACACGGTACTGAAAGCCATTACGCGGAGGTGGTTTATTTGAGAAAGCATATTAATGATGCTTTCGGTAATTCCTTCCGAAAGATATTCGATCTCCACTCCGCTGCTGGCGCTATGAATGGGAAAAACTGCCAGAGAATCAAGGGGTGTCTCGATCAGACTTGATCGTGCTACTGCCGTGTCCGTCGAAGTCGCCGCGGCCTCAAGCGCTCTCTCCTCAGAAATCTCCGTTACGTCTGCAACGAAGCGATAGCCGTGGCGGGATACCGTCTCGATAAACTGTTGTCCAGCACGATCGTCACCCAGCTTTTTCCGCAGTATGGACATACTGACGGTAAGGTTGTTCTCTTCCACAATCGAGTCGGGCCAAATCTCTCGCATCAACTCTTCCTTGTCCACAAGTTGACCACGCTTCTTCACAAGATAAAGCAAGAGGTCAAAAATCTTGGGCTTGAGCTGAACCTGCCCGGCACGATACAGAAGACGACGCTCCGCGCCCTCAAGACGGAACCCGTTAAATTCATAGATTGTTTTGCCAGTGTCTTCGTTCATGAACAGGTCGTGTCTTGCGACTCCACTACCGCTTTCGGCCAGCGATCTGAAACACGCTTGGGTCACTAACATTTTCGACACTCATGCTTCTAGCACGGCAAAGTGGGGATTACTAATTTGCCTTCAACGCTCGCGGCGGAAGGTCCGCAGGGCACGGCGAGCAAACCTATGTGGTCAATAGATTGCTGTGCCAAGGGGGCACATTGCTGTGCCGATCATACGGGGAATATCAATCAAACAAAAGAAGTCGAAGGCGGGGATTCCCATACTCCAATTTGGAGCCATAACTTCTGTATGCGCCGTGTGCTTTATGGAAGCATGTGGCAGCAGTTTTGTCCACTGTTTTAGGGTCTAACGTCCTAACTGTCGGGAATGCTGATCACAGACCCCACCCGCTACTGCGGGGTACTGACCCGATCCCCTGCGAGTTCCTTAGTTTCGAGGCAAAGCCGCGTCTAACTGTTAGGAATTAATTAGCAAGTAATTAGTAAGCAGTTAAAGATTCGCCTCGCCAAACCTTGTATTGTTTGCCCGCTGGTTGGTCTTCCCAAAGCATTTCGGAGGGTGTTGATGCAACGAATCTGAGAGGCATGCGATGAAGTTCACAAATACAAGCGACGAACCCTGCTGGTACGCGATTCATACACACCCCCAACAAGAAGAGCGTGCTGACGCTAACCTGAGAACCTTGAAGATCGATACGTTTGCGCCGAAGTTGAAGGAGCGCCATTTTCAACCCTACACCGGTAAGCTGTTCTATAAAACGCAGCCATTATTCCCCAGATACATTTTTGCCCGGTTCGTATGTGCCCCGATGCTATCCAAAGTTTCTTTTACGAGAGGGGTCAGCTCTGTGGTTAACTTCGGCAATGGTCCAGTCCCGATTGAAGACGACATCATTCAACTCATTCGTTCTCGGATTGACGATGATGGCTGCTTTATCAGGCAAGAAAATCTTGCATACGGCGATAAGGTTACACTCTCCAACGGCATTTTTAGAAATTTGACGGGTATATTTGAACGAGAAGTGAAAGCCAAAAACAGAGTGATACTTCTTCTAGCGACGTTAGGCTACCAGGGCCGAATCGAGATCGATTCCGAGCTCGTGCAAAAGGCAGTTTAGAGAAGCGTTAATACGTTCGTCTGCTAATAGACGACTGTGGCAAGAGGTGTATCGCACACAGGATAGCGCGCACACTGTCTCATCCGTGTGGTGAGAAACCCTGGCAGGTAAGGTTGGACCAGTGTGCAAAGTGGCTGTATTGGGCGGAAAACATTGCAGGCTAAACGATCAGAGAGATCGGGTAGTTTAAGGCAAATGGCGGCAGCCTATTTAGCTTGTCATTGATTACCAGGGGCGGCAGCCCATCCACCCTAAAGAAATCTTCTCTTAATCCACTTCGATGAGCACGTCATTACCTTCAACTTTAACTCGAAAGCTCCGCACATCTGCGGGCGCGGGCGGACAAATGGCCGCCCCGGTCTTGACGTTGAACTGCGCACCGTGCCAGGGACATTCAACGATGTCAGCACTCAAATCTCCCTCGCATAGCGGCCCGCCACTGTGCGAGCAGATGTTGTCGATTGCAAAGAACTCGCCATCGACGTTGAACAGCGCAATCTCGTGACCCTCGGCTTGAACCACTTTACCCGTGCCAGGCAACAGGTCTCGTGTTTCTGCTACCTTTACCGTTTTCAACATTCGTCAGAACTCCTTTGTGCTTCTTTCTGAACCAATCACTAGGGTGAAAATATCCTGATTGAAGTTTCTGCCCGCCGTACTCGGCACTCCTACCAACATTAAACAGAGACTCTTACGGCACATAGTGAAATGGCATTGCGCATGCTGTCGTACGTTGTAGTCGGCTAAGCCTGAGACTTCGAATTACAGCGCCGGTTCGCCAGAGAAAGATTCGCCGTCATTGTCGGGAGATCGTATGGCCAGTTTCGAACAAATCCAAGCAGGGCAGGTGAGCATCGGGCCGTCGCCGCTCGCCTTGATGCATGGGCCTCGTCCAATGGCAATACTAGGCTGGCACATAGAAGCAACGAGGTGGTCGCGTGACCAGATTGGTTACATGACCATGCTCTACCGCAAATATGGCGTGTTGAGCACCTGGGGAGCATCACCGCCACTGAGAGTATTCGCGTTTGCACCAGAGTACAATCAGCGTTTACTCAGCAGTCCTGACCTCTTTCATTCTCAGGTGGCGCGTGCAACGCGCTTCCCGGACGATTCGGCGGTAGTCAATTTGCGGTCGGGACTTCTTAACCTTAACGGCCCACAGCACAAACAACATCGTCAATTAATGTCACCAGCCTTTCATCGTAAACAGGTTGAAACCTATCGCGATGATATGGTTGCGCTAACGGAGAAAGCGTTAGCGGGCTGGTCAGTTGGCGCAGTGCGAGACATGGAGCAGGAAATGCGCCGGCTGGTTCATAGCATAGCCATGAAAACCGTTCTCAACCTCGAAAATCCCGAGGACGTTGACGTATTGACCAATCTGATTGCGCGTCTGTTTTCAGCGGTACCTTTAGCGATGTTGTTTCCCTTTGATCTACCTGGAACTGGTTACCGGCGGCTGCTCCGGACCTCCGAGAAGATATCAGAGTTTTTGCAACAGATGATTGATGAGAAACGAGCCCACCCTCTCCAGCACCAGGATATCCTGGCAATGCTCATAGCGGAACGCAGCGACGACGGGATTGCGATGACCGACGCCGAACTAATCGCCGAAGGCTACAACGTTCTGTGTCATGAGGGTAGTGCGAGCGCCCTGACTTGGACGCTTTTCCTGTTAGCTCAACACCCGGAGGTGCAAGCCGATCTTCTCGATGAGTTAGAGGATGTGTTGTCGGTTGATCCGCCAACGGTTGAACAACTGGCACAACTGCCTTTACTGGAGCGCGTGATCAAAGAGAGCATGCGGTTGTTACCACCGGTGCCATTCGGAAGGCGCTTCGCTGTCGAGCCGTGCCAGTTCGGTCCATACGAGTTGCGGAAAGGTACTCCGGTATTCTTCAGCCATTACATTACACACCGGATGCCCCAGATTTACGAGCAGCCGCAGCGCTTTCTGCCATCACGGTGGGAACACTTAAAACCTACACAATACGAATATCTTCCTTTCGGCGCGGGCACACATAATTGCGTCGGCGGAGCATTCGCCATGATGGAGATGAAAATCGTGTTGGCAATGACGATCCAGCGCTTTCGCCTGTCCGTAGTGCCGAATACCCGTATTGATCGCTGCTTTCGCTTTTCACTCAAACCACTGCACGGATTACCAATGAGGATTTTGGACCAGGACCGCCAGTTCGCATGGAGCCCGGTTGGAGGGAATATCTCCGAGATGGTTGAGCTTCCAAGTCGCATTTTGAAGTAGCAAAAAAAGAGTGTGAATAGGAGTACACAAATGAAGAACTTTTCCCAAACGATCGACGCGCAAACACAGTCTAGACCTCCTGTCCTGGACTACACGCAGAGAAGGAAATCTCATGAGCGTCTGATCGTTCAGCGGTACGAATCTACGGCACGCCAGGATTTTAACCCTACCGAGAATACCCGCTATTTGAATATAGGTTATTGGAAAGACGGCGCACGAAATCTGGACGAGGCAGCGCAGGCGATGACAAAACTGGTGGGAGAAGCGGGGCAATTTGCCGCCGGAGATTCCATTCTCGATGTGGGGTGCGGTTTTGGGGATTCGGCACTCTTTTGGGTCCAACAGTTTCAAATTCAGCACATCGCGGGAATCGATATCAACCCGCACGAAATAGAAGCTGCCAAGAAACGTATTGACGAGCGTGGCTTCTCAGATCGTATTGAACTTCGTGTTGGCTCTGCGGTCGAGATGCCGTTCGAGAATAACGGCTTCGATAAAGTCGTGGCACTCGAGGCCGCACACCATTTCCTCACGCGTGAGGATTTCTTCCGCGAGGCCTATCGCGTACTGCGGCCCACGGGACGGCTTGTGACAGCGGATGTGATTCCGTTGTCTGGACGAACGTCCGGCGCATTCTATAACCCGCTGAATGCCTATTCGAAAGATGTATATGTTGAGAAGTTAAGAGACAAGGGGTTTACAAATATTAGAGCAGTCTCCATTCGGGATCATGTATTTAGGCCTTACTCTAATTTCATTCGCGGACGGTTGCGATTCCCAAACTTAAAAGGAGCGTTGAACGTCGCGCTTCACAGGTTCGTCTCGTCGCGGTTGGATTACATTCTCGTCACCGCTGATAAACCGCCCGAGCAGTCCAATTAAACCTGGCGTGAAAGAACACGCTCTGGTCTCCCCGCTCCAAGCGGCCCGTCGTTCCCTCTGGAGAGTCTGAAGCGGCGATCCTCTGAGCTTCGTTTTATCCCGGCACGAATGTAATAGGATCCCTGTCCGACCGCGATCGCAGTGAAGACAACCCACCGAACACTAGCTCTATCATGAAACGGAATACTATCCAGATCATGTGTGATGGTTTCACGCCTAAGCAGTTGAACGAGCTGAACGACTGTCTGGAACGGAATGGAAACCGTTGTTCTGTATTCGAGGGAGTGCGTCGAATCAATCCCGCATTACGTGATCCATGCACCAAGCTGCTCCTGGTGGCCACTACCGAAAAAGACGTGCATCGCCTCAGAGATGTGATTCGTTCAAGGTCAGACAACCAGACGACGAACATTCCAATTATGGTTTATTTCAAACAGTTGTCGGGCAGTGCCGCGGAAGTGCTAATGCCTGAGGTTGACGACTTTCTTCTCGACCCTTTAACCATGGATGAGGTGTGCCTGCGGGTTCATTATGTGCTACAGCGATTTACCACGTGGCAGGATGAAGTGGACCAGTTAGATCAGAGCCTGGTTGAATATTTCGCCACCCAAAAGTTTATCGGCAGGTCTTCTGCTTTTTTAACTGTGTTGGAGAAGATCCCGTACGTTGCAGCTTGCGATGCTACAGTGCTGCTTATCGGAGATACGGGGACCGGTAAAGAGATGTGTGCTCGAGCTATCCATTACCTCAGTCCGCGCGTGAATAAGCCGTTCATTCCAATCAACTGCGGCTCGATTCCAGAGAATCTATTCGAGAACGAGATGTTTGGCCACGAGTCTGGAGCATACACCGACGCGCGTCAGGCGAGGCGCGGGCTGGTCGCTGAGGCCGAAGGCGGCACTTTGTTTCTGGACGAGGTAGATTCATTGCCGCTTACCGCCCAAGCCACGCTGTTGCGCTTTTTACAAGACCGAGAATACAAGCCCCTGGGGTCTTCACATTGTAGACACGCGGATGTGAGATTGCTCGCTGCCAGTAACCAGGATCTTGAACATAGAGTGCAGCAAGGTTTTTTACGTAAAGACCTGTACTACCGGCTAAAGGTCGTAGCGCTGTATTTGCCAAGCCTGAACGAACGGCCCGAAGACGTTTTACTGCTCGCTAAACATTTCCTGGAGACCTCCGTTCGCGAATATAAGCGACCCGCCATGCGGCTCTCACGCGAGGCGATTAAGAAACTCTCCTTATATAGATGGCCGGGCAATGTTCGAGAATTGGAGAACGTTATCCGCGAGGCCGTCGTGTTGGCCAAAGGACCAGTGCTTCATGGCGCTGATATCAGATTGCCCGTGGATCCTGAAGAAGACCACAAGACCGTAGAGTCTTTTAAGGCCGCTAAGGCTCGTGTAATTCGATCATTCGAACGCGAATATCTGAGTCACGTTGTCGCCGCTTCCGGAGGAAACATCAGTCATGCCGCGCGCTCGGCACAAAAAGATCGCCGCGCCTTCTTTGCCCTGCTAAAGAAACATGGGCTGTCTTCTCTGCGCGCGAGCCAGTCACCAGAAACTATCCGATCGCTGTGATAAAAGAATCCTACTTCGTAAATTCATTATCAACGAGAACTACGGAAATGCACCGAACTGCTAGGTCAAGAACATCCTAATTCATATTCTCGATCGATAACCCAAGTCCCCGGCCAAACTCGAATCGACGATTCACTCAAAAACCTCAACTGGCATCGCGCTTGCTCATTAGCCTTCACGGCAGGAGTTGATAAGGTCTCCCCCAAAATTTGATGACAGTCGTAACTGAAGTAGCAGAGCAGATCCTGAGGTACCTGGAAACGAATCCGGCTGCCTCCGATACGCTGGAGGGAGTGGCGAAGTGGTGGTTGATGAGACAGCGGTTGACCGAGTCAATAACCCTGGTCGAGGGGGCACTTACACTACTAAAGGATAAAGGTCTGATTGTTGAGCGTCGAAACGCTGATGGTCGATTGCTCTACATGGTGGCTCACCGTTAATAACATCAGCAAAGCAGGGTAGCTCATTCGACGTGAGCAGGCATTTCAGCCTGGGCCAACGCCGGAACAAGGCAGCAAAAAACTCGACTGAGCGGTGAGGCGTTATCGTCAGTCCTCTACACCGAGGAGCATGACAGCTCATCGAGACCGGTAAGGAAATAAGAGTCGGCACTGGTTGAGGAAGTGATGGTGCCAAATGCGGCAGCTATGCCCAATCGCAGAAGTTTCAAATCGACTGTGTGAGGTTCAAAGAAAAATGAGTCGCGAAGAAGCAGAAGACACGACCACTTATAAGGTCGTCGTGAATCATGAAGAACAATACTCTATCTGGCCCGTAGACCGTGAGAATGCCCGTGGCTGGATGGACGCTGGCAAGAGTGGCCTTAAGGCCGAGTGCCTGGGCTACATCAAAGAAGTATGGACCGACATGAGGCCCCTGAGTCTAAGAAAGCGAATGGAACAAGACGCTCTGCTAGTCGTGGCGGAACAGTTGTTTCCACGTGATGACAAACAAGGTCGGGAATACATCGGAGGAACTAATGTTAAACCGAACGGAAATAACACCAGCAATCTATGACTACGTTGTGCGTCTCGGCGTTCGTGAGCCGGACGTTTTACGACGGCTTCATCACGAAACGGCTGCCATGCCCGAAGCCGAAATGATGATTCCTCCTGAGCAAGGTCAGTTCTTGAATCTGCTCGTCAAGATGATAAACGCGAAGAAGACGCTCGATGTTGGTGTCTTCACCGGCTACAGTTCTTTATGGACCGCGTTGGCGCTCCCGGACAACGGGCAATTGTTTGGCTGTGACGTAAGCGGTCAATGGACCAGCGTCGCACAACGATACTGGCGTGAGGCCGGCGTTTCGCACAAATGTCATCTGCTCCTCGGCCCCGCTTCGGAAACGCTTGATAAGCTCATGCGCGAGTCACACGAAAACACGTTCGACTTCGCTTTCATCGACGCCGATAAAGTGAACTATGACGATTACTATGAAAAGGTCCTGAAGCTGGTTCGCCCCGGTGGCGTGATCGCTATAGACAACGTATTCCGGTCGGGGGAAGTGCTGGATCCCACCGTCGCTGAACCGGGTACCGTTAGCGTCACGGCGTTGAATGAGAAGCTGTCTCGAGATGAGCGCATCTCGCTGGCTATGTTGACTGTCGCCGATGGCTTGACGCTCGCCGTCAAACGGTAACGCCGCGATAGCTGTAACCGCTAAGCACAAACGATAAGGGTCAGGAGAACAGGCAATGAATTTTCTATCGACTTTAACAAAGTCGGCGTTTAGCTCTTTCGGAGGCAGCGCCACAATAGCTTCGGCTTCGCTACCTGAGCGGGCTTCTTACGAGCGCGAGGTGATCCAGGAAGCTGTCAAGCAATCAAGCATCACTTTGAATCCGCACGGAAAGACGCGGTTCCAGAATATGGGCTACTGGGCCGACGGCATCTCCACGCTTCATGACGCCGCAACCGCGTTGGCGCAAGTTGTGTCGCAGGCTGCCGAGTTCAACGCTGGTGATCACATTCTCGACGCGGGGTGCGGATTCGGTGATCAAGATTTCTTCTGGATGGACCAGTATTCGCCCGAGCGACTTGTGGCAATTGATATTGATCGCGCCCACATCGGGATTGCCAGAGAGACGGCAAGAGACAGAAATGTTTCGCACTCTCTTGAATTTCGGGACGCATCGGCAATAGACCTGACCTCGTTGCGAGAAACTTTCAATAAGGTCGTTTCACTCGAGGCAGCGCACGAGTTCATGACACGCGAGGATTTTTTCCGCGAAGCCTATCATGTGCTGGCGCCCGCTGGTCGTTTGGTGACGACGGACATCCTTCCCCTTCCCGGGCAGAAAGTCCAACATTTCACGATGCATCCTGCAAACAATTACTCGAGAATTGTCTATGCGGAAAAGTTGTGGCATGCAGGATTCATAAACGTCAGGATTCGATCCATCCGTGACCTGGTCTTGAAACCATTCACGAAACACATGGAGACACTGGCCAATGCGCGCGGTCTCAGCGGGAAGTGGCGGATGTTTCGGCGCCGGAGACTGTCGTCTAAGTTGGACTACGTGCTGGCGACAGCCGATAAGCCGGTATCTTTGGCGAGTCCAGAAATGCGTTGCCCGTTCGGTTCTTTTTAAAATCAGTGATCCAGCGTGAAGGAATAACCGTGGATACACATCAGACACTCCAAAAACCATTTAGCTCTTACGTCTCGCCGGAAGTTGTCTCCCTGCCGGGTTCGTATGCCGGACCCGCGCCGGCGCCACTACTGGGCTTTAGACTCAAGCGGAGTCGATTCTGGCGTGACCCTGTTGCTTATCTTGATGCGACTTATAAAAAGTATGGACTTATGAGTTCGCTCGGATCAGATCCGCCCGAGTGGATCTTCACATTCTCTCCCCAGTCCAACCAACGATTAACTGAAGAGGTGGACCTGTTCCATTGGACGTCAGGGAAGCGTTGGGCCGCGACTGATTCCATTTTAGGAATTCTTCGTTCGAGCATCAGCAATATGGACGGCGATGAGTATCGCACGCGACGGATTCTGATGACGCCCGCTTTCCATGGAAACTGGTCGGAAGGGTGGAGAGATGCGATGGTCGCTCAAACTGAGCAGGCCGTGGCGAAGTGGCGAACCGGCGAAGTGAGGGACGTTCATGAAGAATTCAACAGACTGGTCCATTCGATCTCGATCAGGACTGTCCTGGGCGTCGATAATCCGCAAGTGGTGTCCCGGTTATATGACCTGGTGAAGAAGATCTACGCCACAACTCTTGGTTTGGGCACCGCGCTGTTTCCATACGATTTACCGGGGACTCCATACAGACAGATGATTCGTACGGTGACGGAATTGCTCGACATTTTCCGAGGGGTGATCGTAGACAAGCGAGCTCGCGGCGGCGCACCAACCGATATGCTTGGAGCGATGATGTCCGCTACGACACCGGATGGTTCAACTCTGACGGATATCGAGCTTATTTCCGAAGCGTTCAACATCATGGGCCATGAAACCACGATGGCAGCACTAATTTGGACCCTGATCTTCATTGTGCAGCATCCGCAGGTGAATGCCGGCGTGGTGGACGAACTGACGAGCGTTTTACGTGGCGGCGCGCCCACCATACAGGATTTGACCAAACTTCCTTTGCTTGATCGTGTGGTCAAAGAGAGCATGAGGTTGATGCCGCCACAATTATTTACTCGCCGGTTCAATACGGCGCCGTGTTCTTTCGGCCCGTACAAGTTACGCAAAGGTGCGATGATCGTTTACAGCAGCTACATAACGCATCGCCTGCCGAGCATCTACTCAGAGCCCCAGCGTTTTCGTCCGGAGCGTTGGGAAACCATCAAACCGAGTCTGTACGAATACTTCCCGTTTGGCACCGGCATCCACAGTTGCGTCGGGAGGACGTTTGCGACGATGGAGATCAAAATCATACTGGCGATCGTATTGCAGAGATACCGGGCTCAGCTTGTGGATGGAGTGCGAATCGACAGAATGCCTCGCGCTATGCTCCTGCTACGGCCAAGCGGTGCGATACCAATGAAACTGTCGGCCCCTGATCGACAGTTCCGTCCCTCTACGATTACCGGCAATCTCCTTGAGATGGTTGATTTCGCTTGAAGCACTTGCCCCCTGATCGTTTTTGAGTCACTCCTGATAGACGTCACAAATAAAATCAAAGTGAGGATCCAAGATGTTGGAGAGCTTACAAGCAGACGTGCGCTACGGTATCCGCTCGCTGAGCCGAAAGCCGATCATTACTCTCGTGATAGTCATTGCAATTGCGGTAGGAGTAGGCGCCGGTACAGCCGTATTCACTGTGGTCGATGGAATTCTTATTCGGCCGCTGCCGTTCCATCAACCGGATCAACTGACCGCGATCTGGACTTACAACACTCAGCGGGATCAGGCGAAGCGCTATGTGTCGTATCCCGATTTCGCCGACTGGCGTAACGGGACCCACGCCTATGAGAACATGGCGATCTGGTATGTCAGTGGCTACGCCATGACCGGTATGACGGAGCCCGTTCATGTAAATGCTGCCATCGTTTCACCGTCTTTGTTCCCGGTATTGGGAGCCCAACCTCTTTTGGGAACACTTTTCCAATCGGAAGAGGGAAACGGTCTGAACAGTGTGATCCTGGGCCACAACGCATGGAAGCGATGGTTTGACACCGATCCTAAGGTAATTGGGCGCGGCATCTCGCTAAACGGAGCAAGTTACACCATCAGCGCTGTAATGCCACCGGAGTTCCAGTTCCCCATTCAGGCTGAGCCAGTTGATATGTGGGTGAGGATGCCTGTCGAGCAAGGTGGACTCTTCACACGCCGCGGCGCTCGTATCCTCTATGCAATCGGACGGATGAAACCAGGTGTGAATGTAGACCAGGCGCAAGCTGATATGACGGTGCTTGCGGCTGGGCTGCAACAGGAGTATCCGAAGACTAACGCTGCAATCAACGTTAAAGTGAATTCTCTGGCCGAGGAATTGGTCGGAAGCATTCGACCGTCGCTCCTTATTTTGTTTGGAGCCGTGGGTCTTGTCCTCTTAATTGTTTGTGTAACGGTAGCGAATCTGCTGGTAGCTGACGGCCTGACTCGAGGCGGTGAGATTGCGCTCCGGATGGCATTGGGCGCATCACGCGGAAGGATCGTCAGACAACTGTTGACGGAATATACACTCCTTTCACTTTCCGGCGGGCTCGCAGGAGGACTCTTAGGATTTCTGGCCTCTAAGTTTTTTGTCTCCTTGAGCCCCGTGGATCTGCCGCGTATCCACGAAATTCAATTAGATGCGCGCGTCATGATCTTTGCATTGGGTGTGTCGGTGCTGACCTGCCTGCTATTCGGGTTGATTCCCGCTTTGCAAGCCTCCGGCACCCGCCCTGGACAGGCCCTCAGGGACCGCACCTTGGGTGCAGGAGGGGGCAGCAGCAAACGGTTAACACAGAGGTTTTTGATCGCAAGTCAGATCGCAGTGACGCAGGTTCTCCTCATTGGTGCAGGTCTGCTGGTGAATAGCTTCTGGCATATGCAACAAGCTGAAATCGGCCTTGATCCCAACAATGTACTAAGTCTGAAACTATCACTACCTGCTTCCTACAGGGAAAAGGGATACGACGACTTTTTCCATCGGCTGAAACAGCGCCTGGAGAGCCTTCCCACTGTCGAAAGAGCGAGTGCGGTGACCCTGCTACCTTTCTCAGGCAAGGACAATCTCAATGTTGATTTTGAGATTGAGGGCCAGCCCGCTGCTGAAAACGCACGGCCGACTACCAGCTTGCAAGTTATCCAACCGGATTACTTCCGCACAATGGGTATCCCGCTGATTAGTGGTCGAGATTTTGACGCGCGCGATACCGCTGAGGCCCCGGGCACCGTGCTAATCAATGAAACACTCGCCAAGCGATATTTCAATGGGGAGGAACCGCTGTCAAAGCGAATCAAGCAGGGACCGGCAACGCGCACCATAGTCGGCGTAGTTGGTGATGTAAGAGATCTTGGACCACAAAAGGAGCCGCGAGCTGAGATGTATGTACCGCTGGCGCAACTCCCCATCGACGTCATGTCTGTTGTGATGAAGACAAAAGTGGAACCGAGCGGTGTAATCTCGCCAGTGCGCGGCGCGATTAAGGAGTTGGACCAAAATCTCCCGATCTATGGCGTGCAAACTTTGGATGAGCGTTACGCATCCGTTTTTGCAAGACAACGATTCAGCATGATCTTGCTTGCAGCATTTGCCGGAGTCGCCGTGTTCCTGACAGTTCTCGGTCTGCATGGCGTGGTTTCCAACTCGGTAGCACAGCGTCGAAAGGAGCTCGGCATACGTATCGCGCTGGGCGCTTCTCCTTTTGCGATTCTACGGCAGGTGGTAGGAACCGGCATGATCCTGGCTTTGATTGGCCTGGCGGTCGGGAGTCTTGGCGCGATCGTCCTGACCCGCTTTATGAACAGCCTGCTTTTTGGAATAACCGCCACTGACCCGCTAACTTTTGCTGCCATTACAGCGCTGCTCGGCCTCGTCGCATTGGTGGCGTGTTACTTGCCGGCGCGAGTAGCCACTCAAACCGATCCCCTGAGTGTTCTCCGTGTTGAATAGCAGCCAATCTGAGTGGCGATCAAGTGAGTCTTAGCACGGAGCGAGAAGTCCCGACCTGTCGATTTTCCCGTAACTGACACGACTGATTCGGCGCCGGCAGCGGCAGGAGTTTACCTGCGAATCACAGAGTGTGGACGTCAGAATTCGACCCTAAGACGGTGTTTCCCGATCCCAATCGACGGGGCTATGTTGAATTGCTCCTTTCAAGGAAGCCACTGGCAGTCTAAGTTCAAAACTGCTCGAGGAAGAAACCATGTTAGAACAGAATTCGCAACCGCTATTGGCCCTTTCGGAAGTGAAGGTTGCTCGTGAGTCAGCCTTCGGTCCGGCGGCCAAGCCACTGCTCGGCTATTTCCCTGAGCAACTCAAGTTCGGGCGCGATCCCATTGGTTATCTTACAGACCTGTATCGCGATTATGGAGGCGTCAGCGCCTGGGGCGGAAACAAGCCCGTC
>Ga0268386_10000644_pt1 | contig 22464 bp, 23 predicted proteins | sample RVTome_15_FD_200260 | JGI IMG/M metagenome (GOLD analysis project Ga0268386, IMG submission 200260) | Soil microbial communities from uranium-contaminated site in the Upper Colorado River Basin, Wyoming, United States - RVT150D86... ...
CCTTATTTTGTAAATTCTTAAATTATCGTGATCCTGATAATTTCCCATCCCCTTAGACGTGCCAGCCATAAATTTGCTTGTTTAAACCACATTTATCCGCATAACATGAATTCAGTATCTTCAAAGGTACACCTTTGAGATTAGGGATTCCTTTCAATTTTTGAATTTTTATTACCTGCAATATGTTTGAAACCGGTTTACTATTGAACTGGTACGGTGCAATAATGTCCGGTTTATATCCAGCTGTCAGACAAAAAAGAAAAATTATTTAAAAAATGCAAAATCTGAACCAATTAATTTTAATTAAACAATTTACTGTTTATCAATTGATTATATAATAGTAAGTAAATAACAGGTTAAATATCTAGTATAGGATTATTCCTAAATACTTAATGGACGATTTCAAAAAAGTGTTTAAACATTGTTCAATTCTTCAATAAGTTTGCTTAAAGAGCTCTTGGCATCGCCAAATAACATTCTGGTCCGCTCTCCAAAGAAAAGCTGGTTTTGAATACCGGCGTATCCCGGACTCATACTGCGTTTGAGCACAATTACATTTTTAGCCAGCTCTACATCGAGTATGGGCATTCCGTATATGGGGCTGGAAGTATCCGTTTTAGCCGCTGGATTAACCACATCATTGGCACCTATCACCAAAACTACATCAGTTGAGGGGAATTCCTTATTGGCATCATCAAGATCCAGCAATTTAGGATAAGGGACATCCGCCTCAGCTAAAAGTACGTTCATATGGCCAGGCATGCGCCCGGCAACCGGGTGAATGGCATATCTAAAACTTACTCCTTCATCCTCTACCGCCTTTTCCAAATCATGTACGGTATGCTGGGCCTGTGCTACCGCCATACCATATCCAGGGACTACGATCACTTTTTGCGCATATTTAAGCATTATGGCAGTATCCACAAATGTAGCTTCTTTGGCTACCTGGTCTCCGGATTGGGCAACTCCGCCACCAGCCGCGGAAAATCCTCCAATAATAACATTCATCAGGGATCGGTTCATAGCCTGGCACATCAAAATGGTGAGGATGGTACCGGAGGCCCCCACCAGCACCCCTCCTACCAACATCACCTGGTTGCCGTAGATCAAACCCGCCAGAGCGGCTCCAAGACCCGTAAATGAGTTCAACAGGGAAATAACTACCGGCATATCACCGCCGCCAATAGGCGTAACAAAGGTAATCCCGTATATCAGGCTGAGCACCAATACAATCAACACATAGGTAAAACTAAGCCCGGGAAGGGTCATGGTGTAGACACAAAGAGAGATAATAACGATCAGTAGCAGCACATTGACCACTTTGGGAGCTGGCGGCACCAGGCTGTCGCGCAGGAAGCCATCGAGCTTTCCGTAGGCCACCAGGCTGCCAGTAAATGAAATACTGCCTATAAACAGGGCGAAGAAAGTGGTGGCTACCTGTCCGCTAAACAGGGATTCACCTTCAGGGTGGTTGTAAAATTCCACTATAGCCAGCAGCATGGCACAAGCGCCTCCCAGGCCGTTAAATAGACTTACCATTTCCGGCATGGCCGTCATTTTAATCCTTTTCGCGGCTACCAGGCCGATAACAGTACCAATCAGGATACCCCCGGCAATAACGCCGTAGTTATTGTCACCATCAGGCAATGGGGTGATCAGGGTAACCAGCAGGGCACCGATCATACCTGCAGCGGCCAGCAAATTACCTGACCTGGCACTATCCGGATGACTGAGTTTCTTTAATCCTATAATAAAAAGTGATATACAAATCAGGTAAATGAAATTGGTAATGGTACCTTCCAAAGCCTTTGTTAGTTTAAGTTTTTAGTAATTCGTCAATCGTCAATTGACTTGCTATTTCTTTTTCTTCCTGAACATTTCCAACATCCTGTTGGTCACAGCAAATCCCCCGGCCACATTGATCATTGCCAGCATAATGCCGAAAAAACCAAGAACCAGAATGGTGTAGTCATTCGCATCGGCTTGCCGGATCAACAGCACCGCTCCAATAATTACCACCCCGCTAATGGCATTGGCACCGGACATTAACGGTGTGTGCAGCACTGTAGGCACATTGGAAATTACCTCGGTCCCCAGGAAAATGATAAACACCAGGATATAGATCATGGTTATATTATCATTGATAAAGTGTACTAATAGATCCATTGTCATTAAAATCTTTGCAATTCGTCAATCGTCATTTATTAAAGAGGTCCTGCCCTGCATGGGCGATACAGCTGGATTTGATGATCTCATTATCGAAATCCAGATTTAATGTACCGTCCTCCCTGAGCAAAACCTTAAGGAAATTGAGAATATTCTTTGAGTAAAAATGACTGGCATGCATAGGTACCTCCTGTGCCAGATCAGAATTACCAATAATGGTGACATTGTTCACCTCTATGGTCTCGCCATTCCTGGTGACCTCGCAATTCCCTCCGGTGGAGGCCGCCAGGTCTACTATAACTGCCCCTGGCTTCATCGATTTTACCGTTTCAGCAGTTATCAGCGTCGGCGCAGGCTTTCCTCTTAACTGCGCGGTGGTAATGATTACATCGGCTTTAATGGCCTTTTCCTGGATCAGCGCCTGCTGTTTTTGCTGGTATTCTTCGGTTTGTTCCACAGCGTATCCACCGGCTGCTTTATCGTCCCTGGCGCCTTCTACCATTACGAACTTGGCACCAAGACTTTCAACTTCTTCCTTGGCTGCCAAACGGGTATCAAATGCTTCCACCACTCCACCAAGCCGCTTTGCAGTTGCAATAGCCTGTAATCCCGCCACCCCGGCACCCAGAACCAGTACTTTTGCCGGTGGAATGGTACCGGCAGCAGTGGTCAGCATGGGAAAATATCTTGGTAAACGGGCAGCAGCTTCCAGAACAGCCTGATAGCCGGCTATGGAAGCCATTGATGAAAGTACATCCATGGACTGGGCCAGGGTAATCCTGGGGACCATATCCATACTAAAGGCAGTTATATTATTGGATGACAGATCTTTAGATATATTCTTATCATTAAAAGGTTGAAATGATGAAATAACTACTGCATGGTCTTTCAGGGCCCTGTAGCTGTCGGCAGATAGTTGGTTTATCGAGATCAGCATATCAGTAGATTTTAGCACCTCTTCCCTGCTGGTGACCATCGCGCCTGCCTGCTCAAAAAGTTTATCAGAAATATAGGACTTGGTTCCCGCGCCTGACTCTACCAGGACTTTGTTATTGGATTGGACTAATTGTTCGATTACCTCGGGCACCAGGGCCACCCGTTTGTCCGAAGGCTCGGATAAAATGCCTATTTGCATTCGATATTCAACTGATTTTTTGACACCGGGCAATATAGATAATGCCCATCAATTATGAAACTGATGGTCCTGATTTTACAGTTTATTCCTGAAAAGAACTGGGGAAGGCTTTTTTAGGCAATAAGGCCAGTAGTGTAGGCAAGGTAATAAAGGTAAAGGGAAGGGCAATTATGACGAAAGTTGGTATAGTTTTTAAAATATCTATAAGTTGTTCATTTACAATCCTTTTTTCTTCTTCAGTTAATGTTTCAGTTCTGCTTTTTCCCAATAAATAAAACAGTTCTTTGCTTTCCCGAATTTCCTGCACCACGTAGTATTTGTTCTTCTCAATAAACCCCTGTAATCGTACCTTGAAACGACTGCTGATCACCTCCAGGTTGCTTCTGCCCAATAAATAGTGCATGGCCTCCCAATTGTCCAGTACAAAACTATCTACTGCCAGCATACTGGTAGATATCTCCTCTTCGGAGAACTGGAGTTTCTTTCCCAATGCCATTATAAACTCCTGTTCAGGTTCATTTATCCTCCGGTCAGCCAGGGTAACCAGTACCGCCATTTCCAACAAATACTTTCGTACCAGCCAACTGTCTATATCCGGTAGATCCACTTCTGATAGTTTACCGAATCTGTTAAGCAGCATCCGGGCCTCTCTTTTCATCTCAACGCTGAGACCGGCTGACTCAGTATAAAATTCAAACAAGGCCCGCTCCTCACTTTGCAGCTTTCTGTCCGCACTGGCGGCCAATGCCATTATCCCCAGTACCGTCAACCTAAATCTTGAACTGTCCTGTTTTAATGCTGTACTGTTTGAGGATCCCAGACCTCTTATCCATTCCCCGAAGAAATATACATCCATGAATAGTAAACTATTATGAAAAAGGTTTGCCAGGTAATTTTTTACCAGGGAGGTCTTCACGGTAATTCGCTTGCCGATCAAATTTTCTGCTAAATAATATGGATTTCTCAGATAGCTGGTGGTGCTGCCCTGATACAAATCGGGATACAGGGTCAAAAAGTAGTCGGTTATTTCAGGAATCAGGTGCTCGGTAACCTGCTCACTGCTGATCGAGGGGTAACTATTCTCCAGACTGAGACCACCTGTTTTGATCAGGGATTCAGCGAAAATTAACTTCATACGACTCACTGTATCCGATCCGGAATCGACCAGTCCGGAGCGGCCTATCTCCCTGACCGGGTGTCCATACATAATCCCGGAAGGCTGGACCATTCGATACAATGTTTCTTCGTAACCCGGAAGCACTACGTCTTCAAAACCCCGGTCCCAGGGCTCGATCTTTTCGCACATTTTGCGCAACCATCCGTGAATATTTGGGTTCATCAGCTATTCGTATGGACTGAATCCGGATCAAACCTTAGCGGTCAATGATCCTGGTGACATTAAACGAAGTTGTAAACATAACACATTGATTGTATTGCTTCAATGTACTCACCCGTTCCCCGCTTTGAGTATTGATAAATCCCCGTTGAAACGATACCGACAGGTTAACAACCGGGCTGATCTGAAAATATACCCCAATCTTAGCCCCGATATCCAGCCTGGCTAATAAATCCGTAATGTCTTCATCATAATCATCGCCGTGATCCCTGGCGTTAATTAAATATCCAAAATAAGGACCCACCCCCAGAGTGAAATCCGGGGCGAACTGGTAGGTCAGCAAAGCCGGCAATACCAGGTAATTAAAATGCAATTTGGAATCCGTCACACCGGCAAATCCCGCTCCCAATCCGGCATAGTAAAACTCTAACCTGAATCCAAGTGGTGGAAAAATATCGGTAGTAGCATACAACCCGGCATTAAAATCGGGAATGTAGGTATGTTCTTCCGTATTATCTCCCTCTACAGTACTGAACAGAAGTCCTCCCATGATGCCCCATTCCCATGCCTTTTTATCATTTTTTAAGCTATCGGTTATATCCCGGTGAATGTCGATAAACTGTGTGTCACCGCAACATACAGCCACTGCCCGGTCAGAGCATACCAGGCAAAGAGCCCCTGGCAGGGCCAACATTAACAGAATCTTTCTCAATCCCTGACGTTAACCGGTACCTCCTCCGGTGGCTGTTTGGGACTGACCTTAACCGCCCACAAGCCACTGTTCATGTCTGTAAAGAACACATGACCTTTATAGGGTCTGGCTCCCCAGGTCATGGCCATATTGGGTACTTTACCATTGGGATCCCTGGGGATGAAGTATCCCATTTCCCGGCCCTGACGATATAGGTCACCCATAAGCTCTCCACTGAGATCTACCGCTCTGATCCCTCCTGTGTAATACCCGATATACAGTGTTTCATCTTCCACCCAGTAGTTATGGGCACCTGCTTCAGGTACCTTGTAGGTAGCAACTTCTACCGGGTTGTCTTTTTCGGTCCAATCAATAATATGCACGTATCCCCGGGGTTCAAGGGTTTCCGTTAGTCCTTTACTGAACCATTCAATGGGAAATATTTCATCACCAGCCACTACGTAAAACCTGCCGGCCGATTCACTGCGAAAAGGGAAAGTGGTATGATTGGCATCTCCCAATACCTTGCTGCGGCTTATTTCCACCGGGTTTGCAGGGGAGCCTCCGGCTACTCCATTGCCTACATCCACCATGATTACCCCATCATTCCAATTTGAGGAATAAGCAATTCCATCTTCCACCCACACATCGTGTATGGCCCTGGCCGGGTTGTCGATCTCAAACCGTCCTACCCTCCTGGGCATGGTAGGATCTTCAATGCTAATAATTTCATAATGTTGGCCATTGCTCAGGGCATAAACATGTCCCTGATAAATGAACAGGTTATGTACACCCCCGGTCAATTGCTGGTTATATTCACTAAGGATCTTTACATCCCGGGGGTTGCTTACATCCAGGATTACTATGCCGTTCCTGCGATTTGAGGCGCCTTCCCGGCTAATTACACAAATTAAGCCATCCTCTGAAACTTTGACGTCATTTACTATTCGTGCGTCAACCTGCAGGCTGTCAATCCGGGTAATGGAGGCGGGATTTGTAATGTCCCAAAAATAGGCCATGCCATCAGCGCTGAAGGTACCGGTAACCGCATAGTCCCTTCCATCCTTGCCCTCCCAAAGCCAAAAATCAGTGGTGTGCTTATCGGTCAGGGTACCTCTTCCCACCACTTCAATATCCCTGTGCACATCCCTGGTAATAACTTTGATGGAATGGCTGGCGGTCCGGTCTCCTGCCTGCACATTGACGGTATAGAATCCGGGCTCTTCTGCCACAAATGCGCCATCCTCACGAACCATGGCAAATGCCCCCTGGGCGGTATTCCCACTGCTGGCAATGCTGTAAGACAACGGGACTTCAACAACTTCACCCTGGCTATCAAAGACCTCGGCCTCAAAATAGACTACATCCCCGGTCCTGATTTCGTTATGGTCACAACTCAATTTCACGGAACTTGCCCTGGAAGGAACTACCGTCATTTTAAATTTGGTACTTACCGGTCCGGCACTGGCCTGGATTTCAGCTTTGCCCGGTTTTAACGCCTTAATTTGACTATAAGCATCTACCGAAACTATATCCGGCCTGGATGAGCTCAAACTTATCTGGCTGTCTTCTATTTCCACTCCTTGCTGGTCCCTGACCACATAATCCAAAGTCAATAATGATCCAACAGGAATTTCTTCCGGCACCTTTACCATTTCAATGCCTGCAGGCTCCCAGTTTCTCACCTCAACTGTTAAGTAGTCTCTTAAGAAAATATTACCCGGATTGGTCCAAAATACCACCAGATTATAGGTGCCAACTGACATTCCCTTAACATTACCGGCACTGTCAGCAAGTACGCCGCTGGAAGGCACAGCTCCGCTACTGCTCAGGCTTAAAATAGTGATATAACCGTCAGGGAGCCTTTGGCCGCTGCTATCCAACACCATCACCTCCACTTTTTTGCTTTCTCCGACTTGCAGGATCAAAGGATTGGGTTCTATCAACAGGGTATATTCAGCGGTTTTCAGGGTGAACGCCGTCATATCCTGGGAAAATAGGCAGCAGGTTGAAAGCACTATCAAACAGGCGCCATACTCGAGGATTTTCATAATTATTCGTTTTTATACCTTTATAAATCTATAAAAATTAACAGATAAAAATGAGGAATTTGCCATCAGGTGTTAGAAATTAACAGCCTGCTTTATGAGTTTCAGTTCCATTAAGAAGTACCTGGATCAGCCAGTTGAAAATACCCCACTGATCATTTTCAGGATAGCTTTCGGGCTGTTGATATTCCTTGAATCTTTTGGGGCCATATTGCTGGGCTGGGTCAAACGTGTATTTATTGACCCGGAATTTACCTTCACTTTTATAGGGTTTGAGTGGTTGCAACCATTGCCCGGTTTTGGCATGTATGTTTACTTCGGGCTAATGGGCATTCTGGGCCTGTCAATAATGGTGGGCTTCTATTACCGCTTTAGCCTGGGATTATTTACCCTGATGTGGTGGGGTGTCTATCTAATGCAGAAAACCAGTTATAACAACCACTATTACTTGTTGATGCTGTTGTGTTTCATGATGCTGGTGGTACCGGCCCACCGCAATGCATCCTGCGATATCAGGCAAAAGCATGTTTTACCAGCCACAACCTGCCCCAGGTGGTGTATAGAAATTTTTAAATGGCAGTTGTTGATCGTGTTCACCTATGCCGCCATAGCCAAATTATACCCGGGATGGCTACATGGCGATTTTATTTCGCTTTCTTTTAGTGGCAAGGCACATTACCCGCTAGTGGGGAACCTCCTGCAACAAAAATGGCTCCAACAACTGGTGATTTTTGGCGGCATTGCCTACGATCTGACCATTATACCGATGATGTACTGGGCCAGGACCAGGAAATTCGGGGTGGTGGTATCTGTGGCCTTTCACCTGTTCAATTCAGTAGTATTTGGTATTGGGATATTTCCTTTCCTGATGATAGCCTCATTGGTGTTGTTCTTTCCCCTGGAAACCTGGCAATCGCGAATTCCGGGGTACACATCTGAAAATGTGGATAATCACCATCAAACGCCCCGGTATTTTTGCAGGATCCTGGCTGTTTATTTCATTATTCAATTGTGGCTTCCGTTAAGGCACTACTTCATTCCCGGTGATGTCTTTATCACGGAAGAAGGCCACCGGATGGCCTGGAGAATGATGCTGCGATCAAAATATGGATGGACCAGCTTCAAGCTGGTAAATAAGAAAACCGGTGAATCCTGGATTGTTTATCCCAAAGAGCACCTCACTGAAAAACAAGCCCATAGAATGGCCGGACACCCCGATATGATCTGGCAGTTCACCAGGTATCTGGCAAAGAAATACTCCAAGCAGGGCATCAGGGAACTGGAGATATATGTAAATTCAAATGCCTATCTGAACCGTACGCGATTTTCACCTTTTATCGATCCCAATGTCGATATGCTTAGTGTTAAATGGAACAGATTTGGGCATAATGACTGGATCATAGGACAATTGACAATGAACAATGAACAATGAACAATGAACAATGAACAATGCCGTTACTGGTTGCTGGGTGCGGGTTCCGGATTGCTGGGTTCCGGGGATAGCAATTGTATTATAAAAATCGGATATTGTGAATTGAAAACATCTTTAAAACCATGAAACATTCTGAAAAGCGGCGCAGTGCCCTGAAAAAAATTGCAGTGGGAACAGTAGTGGTAGGTTCAGGAGGTATGGCCTACGCATCCACTGATAAACTAATGCAAACCAAAAAAAATCAACCCGATCTACTTATGTTAAAAGGTAATGTCAATCACTCTGTTTGCCGGTGGTGCTACAATCCTATGCCTTTGGAGGAACTAATTGAAGGAGCTAAGGAACTGGGATTAAAGTCGATTGAGATCCTGGGTCCCGATGACTGGAAGCTGGTTCAGCAGCATGGTCTAACCTGTGCAGTGGCCACCGGTCCGTTCGTAAGTATAGAGAATGGATTTAACGAGCCTGAGAATCACGAAAAACTGCGTAAAGGATATGAAGGGTTGATCAACCAGGCGGCAGACGACGGCCTGCCTAATGTTATTTGTTTCTCCGGTAACCGCCGGGATATTAGCGATGAACAAGGGTTGGAGCAGTGTGCCATCGGTTTGGAGCCCCTGGTAAAACAGGCAGAACAAAGAAATATCATGCTGATCATGGAACTGCTCAACAGTAAAGTAAATCATAAGGACTATCAGTGTGATAAAACCCCCTGGGGAGTTAAACTGGTGGAGAAAATTGGCTCTCCTAACTTCAAATTATTGTACGATATCTATCACATGCAGATCATGGAGGGTGATGTTATCGCTACTATCAGAGCATACCACCAGCACATTGCCCACTATCATACCGGAGGTGTTCCCGGCAGACATGAGATCGATGAAACCCAGGAATTGTATTACCCGGCCATTATCAAAGCCATCGTAGAGACCGGCTATTCAGGTTATCTGGGACAGGAGTTCGTTCCCACCTGGGAGGATAAACTGGCAGCTTTGAAACAGGGGGTGGAGATTTGTGATGTTTAGGTGCACAGCATACAGGAGACAGCAACAGCATACAGGAGACAGCAACAGCATACAGGAAACAGCATACAGGAGACAGCAACAGCATACAGGAAACAGCATACAGGAGACAGCAACAGCATACAGGGGCATGGGGCATAGCAGGAGCACTCCCGTCAATATCTAAGTAATACTTTATAACCGGGATTTTCCAAATTTACTCGACTACCTCGACCATCACCGATGTGGTAGGTACCCCACTGCTCAACCTCCATGGCTTAAGGTGCTCAATCGGTCATATTAAGAATTAAAAATTAATGCATTTTCCATTACTTCAAGATATCCTCATCCTTTTAGGGTTTTCGGTGGTAATAGTTTTTGTTTTACAACGACTAAAACTGCCGTCTATCATAGGTTTTTTGGTCACAGGTGTTATTATCGGGCCTCATGGTTTGAGCCTGGTGGAAGCGGTTGAAGAAGTTGAGATCCTGTCCGAGATAGGGGTGATACTTCTGCTGTTTGTGATTGGAATGGAACTATCCATTAAGCAGTTGGCTTCCATTCGAAAAACCGTTTTTCTGGGGGGCTTTCTACAGGTAATTTTAACTGTAGTTGTTACAGGGTTGATCTATTATTTTCGCGGTAATCCCTGGAATGAATCTGTATTCGTAGGATTCCTGTTTTCATTGTCCAGTACCGCCATCGTTCTTAAATCACTCCAGGATAGAAATGAAATCTCCTCACCTCATGGCAGGAATGCCCTGGGAGTTTTGATCTTTCAGGACATCATTGTGGTACCGATGATGCTGCTTACCCCCATGATTGCTGGAGAAACGTCAAACCTGACTATTAGCATTATTTCACTTCTTATAAAATCAGCGGTGATCGTGGTCATTACTGTTCTAAGCGCCCGATATGTGGTGCCCAGGTTGATGCATGGAGTAGCGAAAACCCACAGCAAAGAGCTTTTCCTTCTGGTAACCATCACCCTGTGCTTTGCGGTGGCATTTTTAACCTCAGAAGCAGGATTGTCTTTGGCATTCGGCGCATTCCTGGCGGGATTAATTATTTCGGAATCCGAATACAGCCATCAGGCTACCAGCGTAATATTGCCTTTCAGGGAACTGTTTAGCAGTTTCTTTTTCGTATCCATTGGAATGTTGCTTGATCTGGGCTTTTTCCTGGATAATATTGGAACCGTTGCACTTTTTTTAGCGCTTGTTTTCTTTTTAAAGTCATTAATTGCCTCCTTGGCAATGGCCATTCTCAAATATCCTCCCCGTACAGTGTTATTAACAGGGTTAACCCTCTTTCAGGTGGGGGAGTTCGCCTTTATTTTATCAAAGGTTGGAATTGAGTATGGGTTATTAAATGCAGAAACAAATCAATACTTTCTATCCATTTCCATAGTATCAATGCTGCTAACCCCCTTTGTCATCATGTTTTCAGAAAAGATCACCAGCAATTTTATGGGCGTTACCAAAAGAATTGGCCTGGATAACCCTTTTCAGGCGGCAGGGGTCACTGTTAATCTTAATGAACCTGAAATCCATAATCATTTGATTGTAATAGGTTATGGCATTAATGGCAGGAACCTGGCTAAAGCTGCTCAGACCAGTAATATCCCCTATTTGGTAATCGAGTTGGATGCGGACAGCGTAAGGAGAGAAAGGCAAAAAGGCATTCCGTTTATCTTTGGAGATGCCACACAGTATCACATACTTGAAATTGCGCATCTTTCAAAAGCAAGAGCGGTGGTAATAGCCATATCTGACCACCAGGCAACCAAAGCGATCATCCGGAATATCCGTTCCATTTCCGAATCTGTTTATCTGGTGGTAAGAACACGTTATGTAAAAGAAACCTCTGAACTGGTAGCCCTGGGGGCAGATGAGGTGATTCCTGAAGAGTTCGAAACCTCTATTCAAATTTTCTCAAGGGTTTTGCGGAATTTTTTAATCCCTGAAGACGATATAGAGCGTATTATTGAGAAAATAAGAACTGGCGATTATGAATTATTCAAGAACGAAAATAAACGACCGAAAACGTTCAAGCCCGCCAACTTTCCGGATTTCAATATCACCTGCTTAAGAATCAGTGCGGATAGCAGCAAGATTTTAGGTAAACCGATTAAGGATCTTGAACTAAGGTCTGAATTCAGAATAAATATCCTGGGTATTGCCCGTAATGATAATTTGCTGGAAGGTGTTCAACCCGAGGAAACCTTAAAACAAGATGACGTTCTTTACGTACAAGGAAATCCTAAAGACATCGAGGATTTTCATAAACTGATAAGGTGATGTACACGATCAGGGCAACTTGAATATCTGTTCCATAGGAGTCCATTTCTGGTCCCTGGGCACCCCGGGTACAGCCTGCTGAAATTTCCACATCAGTCTTTCCCATTCCACTACTGCTGGACTGTTACGGTCCAGTTCAGCTTTACCCTGCAGGGTAAAATCGTCATCGGTCTCCATGATGAGTACCAGTCTGCATCCCTGCAGGTAAATTTCCATATCGCGTACCCCTGCTTGTTTAATACTGGCAATGATCTCCGACCAAACTTCACCGGGTTGGTGCCATCTGCGGTATTCCGCAATTAGTTCGGGATCATCTTTCAAGTCGCAGGCCAGGCAAAACCGCTTCACTTCTCAGGCTTTTCCGGTGTCAGGACCGGACTTTTTTTATGGTTTCAAGGGTTTGCGCCACTAATTGCTGCAGCCCCTTATAATCTTTTTCCTGCAAAAACTTCTTGGTGATCAGGTTACTACCCATCCCCACACAGGTTACCCCGGCATCGAACCAACCCCGCAAATTGTCTTCATCAGGCGATACCCCGCCGGTGGGCATGATATTAGTCCAGGGACAGGGACCTTTTATAGCTTTTACAAAACCCGGACCATAGGTTCCGCCGGGAAACAGCTTTACCACCTCACAACCAAGTTCTTCCGCCCGGGCAATTTCAGTAAGGGTACCGCAGCCCGGGGAGAACATTACTTTTTTGCGATTGCAAACCAATGCCACGTCCTCTCTTAGTAATGGGGTTACTATAAAATTTGCTCCCAGTTGCATATATAAGGAAGCGGTAGCGGGGTCGGTTACCGAGCCAACCCCCAGGATCAATTCGGGGAGCTCCTTAATAGCATAGATGTGCAATTCTGAGAAAACCTGGTGGGCGAAATCCCCCCTGTTGGTAAATTCCAGCAAGCGGGCCCCGCCTTCATAGCAAGCCTTCAATACCTCTTTTCCCAAAGCTACCTCCGGATGATAAAATAAAGGAACCAACCCGGTTTCCTTCATTTTAAGAAAAACATCTACTCTGCTGAATCTGGCCATAATCGTATGTTTATCTACTTACCCTTCCGGAGGCATCCCCCCCCATTAATTTTTCAACTTCATCAATGGTCACCTGGTTGGCATCGCCATAAATGGTATGTTTCAGACAGGAAGCAGCTACCGCATAATCCAGTGCCTTCTGATCATAGTCAGGGTAGTGAAGTAACCCATAGATCAGGCCTCCCATGAAGGAATCACCGCCACCCACACGGTCCACAATATGAGTGATCTGATAGGTAGGGGCACTAAAGTAGTCCTTACCGTTATAAAGGACTCCTGACCAGGTATTATGCGAAGCGCTAATGGAGCCCCTCAGGGTAATGATAACTTTTTTAGCTTTGGGAAAGCGATCCATCAACTTCTTACAAACAGAAATATACGCCTGGGCATCCATGCTCTCCCCTTTGGTCACATCTACCTCATCGGGATGAATACCAAAGTGCTTCTCGGCATCTTCCTCGTTCCCCAGGATGACATCACAACCGGCCACCAGGTCCGGCATAATTTCTCCGGGTGATTTACCGTAATTCCAAAGTTTTTTGCGATAGTTTAAATCGGTGGACACGGTAATTCCCAATTTACCGGCCGCCTTTATGGCTTCCAGGCAGACATCGGCAGCGCCTTGAGACACCGCCGGTGTAATCCCGGTCCAATGGAACCACTGCGCTCCCTGAAACACTTTTTCCCAGTCCACCATACCCGATTTTATAGTGCTAAATGAAGAATAGTCCCGGTCGTATACTACTTTACTTCCCCGCGATACTGCCCCTGTTTCCAGAAAATAGATCCCCAGACGTTCCCCTCCATAAATGATGTGTTCTGTTCCCACTCCCCTTTTTCGCATCTCCATCAATGCACAGCGGCCAATATCGTTGTTCGGGAGCCTGGTGACGAAATCCGCCGGTATACCATAATTGGCCAGGGAGACTGCAACATTACTTTCTCCTCCTCCATAAATAACATCGAATGAATCGGTTTGTGAAAACCTGAGAAAACCAGGAGGAGCCAGTCTCAACATGATCTCCCCGAAAGTCACTACTTTTTTCATGTAACAATTTTTATCTTTTCCACTACCTGCTTTGCTTAAGCCGCATTGAGCGACCAATATAATAAATAATAAACCTGTATGCTCTTGCTGTATGCTGTTGCTATAAACCTGTATGCTCTTGCTATAAACCTGTATGCTCTTGCTGTATGCTGTTGCTGTAAACCTGTTGCTGTTACCAAAATACTGCGTACAATACCGTAAGGATCACCATTACGATAAAAGCACTGATGTTAAAGACAGGTTTGGTTGCAAATAACTTACGGGACAGTTCAATTCCTTTTTCATGATCGGCTCCTTTATTCTCCAGGTAACTTATTACGATCATTATCGCACCTGATATTATAGCGGTCCAGAACATCTGATCCATGAAAGGCATGTTAATAAAGAACAGGGCATCGGACCAGCCTTTAGGAGCCACTTTGAAATAAAGCGCTATGGGAATGGATAAGATCACTCCCCAAATGGCAGCATTATTAGTGGTCTTTTTCCAGAACAGTCCTAACAGGAACACCGCCAGTATACCGGGGCTTACCACTCCGGTGTATTCCTGTATAAACTGAAATACCTGACCAAGGTTCTTCAATTGCGGAGCCAGTGCCACGGCAATCAACAGCGCTATACTGGCAGTAATTCTTCCCACATTTACCAGGCGACCTTCTGATGCACCCCTGTTAATATATGGTTGATATATATCCATGGTAAAAATGGTGGCGGTGGAGTTAAGCATGGAAGCCAGCGAACTGACAATAGCGGCTGCCAGTGCGGCCAGTACCAGGCCTTTCAAACCTTCAGGCACAAAGTTTCTGATCAGCCAGGGAGCTGCATTATCGTTGATTATATTGTTCTGCACCCCCAAAAATGTGGGATCTATGGAATCAGTTGAAACAACTCCATCCGGGCCGGCATTCAGAACATAGGCCACAATTCCGGGAACCACCACGATCAGCGGTATTAACAGCTTCAGGAAAGCTGCAAAAGCGATCCCGTTCTGGGCCTCTGAAAGATCCCTGGCGGCCAAAGCACGCTGGATAATGTATTGATTAAAGCCCCAATAGTATAAATTCGCCACCCACATCCCTCCTATCAGCACGGCCAGACCTGGCAGGTCAAACCAGGCATCTGTTCCGTTGGGGGTGATAATTTCACCTTTCTGAAGTATCATTGAGAACTTCTGGGGCACTACTTCATAGATGTGTTGAAATCCTCCTAAAATTGTTCCATCAGGACTTACATGGGCCAGGGCAATTAAAGTAGTGACCAATCCACCCAGGATGAGCAATACCACCTGCACCACATCGGTCCAGGCCACCGCTGCCAGACCACCCCACAATGAATAGGCTACTGCAAATAAAGCCAGACCGATAATACTGTATAACAATAATGACCCGTCTCCTACGCCGATTATGGTATCCAGCGCAGTAGCGCCCAGGTACAAAACGGTAGTGAGGTTGACAAATACATATAGGGCAATCCAAAAAACTGCCAATATGGTTTTTAAATTGGTACTATATCTCTTTTCGACAAACTCCGGGATGGTATAAAGCCCCTGTTTGATAAATACGGGCAAAAAATACTTTCCCACGATTAGCAGTGTCAGAGCCGCCATCCACTCATAGGAAGCAATAGCCAGCCCAATGGCAAAACCAGAGCCTGACATACCAATGAACTGCTCAGCGGAAATATTGGCGGCGATCAGGGACGCCCCAATGGCCCACCAGGGCAACGATTTACTGGCCAGGAAATAATCCTCAGTGGTTTTTTTCCCTTTCCTGGAGACCCATAGCCCGATCCCCATGATCAAACAGCCATAGGCCACAAAAATTGTATAATCAAAAAAGCTAAATTCCATCTATCAGAAAATTAGGTTGACATCTATTTACCCTACCAGTTTTTTTTGCAGATCTTCCAGGGATATTCCTTTAGTTTCAGGCATAACAAATACCGCGAACAGTAGCTGAAGCACCATCATAAAAGCGAAAAAAGCGAAAATGGGGGCTCCGGAGAAGGTATTTAATACATAGGGCATCAGCAGCGTAATAATGGCTGCCAATATCCAATGCACGGAACAACCGAAAGCCTGACCACTGGCCCGTAATTGATTTGGAAAGATCTCCGATATGTATACCCAGATGATGGCACCCTGCCCGATGGCGTGGGCTGCCACAAATAGTATGAGTAACACCGGAACCCCGGTGAAGGTTTCAGCAAAAAAGGCCCGTGAAACAAGCGCCAGAGACAGGATATATCCTACCGAGCCTATTATCAACAGGGTTTTCCTACCGGAACGGTCAATTAAGTACATACCCAGCATGGTGAAGATAATATTAATCAGACCAATGCCTGCGGTAGCAAATAAAGCGGCGCCGGCGCCGGCACCGGTGGCCTCCAGAATGCGCGGAGCATAGTAAATCACAAAATTAATTCCGGACAACTGGTTGAAAAAGGCCACTGCAAAAGCCAGCATGATCACAGTATTATATCTGGAAGTCCATAATGAGCCAGTACCGGTTTGCGTTTCTGACTGCTGAATTTCCTTTAACAACACCTCTGCGTCCCGGTCCGGATTCAGTTCCGCCACCAGCCTTCTGGCGGTTTCGATATCATGCTTATAAACCACCAGCCATCTGGGGCTTTCTGAAACCGTAAAGATCATGGCCAGGTACAAGGCCGCCGGCACTACTTCAACTCCTAACATGAAGCGCCAGGCATTGGGGCCTGAATCACCGATCAGGTAATTGGATGCATATGCAATAAAGATCCCCAGTACCAGCATAAACTGATAAAGCACTACCAATCGCCCCCTTCTTTCCCTGGGAGCAATTTCTGATATGTATATGGGTGCGGCTACCGAAGATGCCCCAACTCCCAGTCCGCCAATAAAACGCATTAAAGAAAACGTGTAAGGGTCCGGGGCCAATGCCGATCCCAGGGCTGATACCAGGTATAAAACCCCGATCCAGATGAGTGTCTTTTTCCTGCCCCACAGGTTACAGGGTATACCGCCAAATAAAGCACCCACTACCGTTCCCCACAGGGCCATGGACATAATAAAAGTACCGTGAAACAGGTCATCCAGTTGCCAAAGCTTCTGGATAGGTTGGTCAGCGCCGGAGATCACCGCAGTATCAAATCCGAATAAAAAGCCAGCCAGAGCTACTGTTACTGACCAACGAAATATCTTCATAAAGATTTGTTAACTAAAAAGGCACAATTTAGTTGTTCTGTTTGTAAATACAAGCATTAATTTCGCCACCTGTTGCTGTTTGCTCTTGCTGTTTCCTGTATGCTGTTGCTGCTAAACTATGAAAGGAATTATTTTCGACCTTGATGGAACCATGGTGGACAATATGATGGTCCATCATCAGGCCTGGCAACGGAAACTGGCATCTTTAGGGGTATATATGACCCTTGAAGAAGTCATGAAAGAGATCCATGGAATAAATGAAGAGATTGTACTAAGGCTGTTTGGGGACAGGTTCAACCAGCAGGAACGGGCCAGGATCTCCCGGGAAAAGGAATATGAGTACAGGAGCATCTTCAAGGATCAATTACAGCTGATTGAGGGATTGCCCAATTTTCTGAACGAAATTAGCAGCGCCAATATCCCTATGGCTATAGGAACCGCCGCACCTCCAGAAAATGTAAATTTTGTGCTGGATAACCTGAATATCAGGCCATATTTTAATTCCGTGCTTCATTCCGGAAATGTAAGCAGGGGGAAGCCCGATCCACAGGTATTTACAAAGAGCGCTAAAAACATGGGGGTGCCTATTGAAGAATGCCTGGTGTTTGAAGATAGTGTGGTAGGCGCACAAACTGCTTTGAATGCCGGTTGTCCGGTTGTAGTCATAACCACTACCCATAAAGAAGAAGAATTTGCCCATTTTCCACATGTATTGAAATTCATTAAGGACTACAAAGGATTTGGACTTCGCGATTTTGTATACTGTTGAAGGTCCTTTTTGATAAGAATAAGGAAGATAGCGGAGGATAATCCTGCTGAACTGAACATCATGCACATTACCATGATCTGATACCTGGCGGCAATGAAAGGGGAAACCCCGGAAAGGATCTGCCCGGTCATCATTCCGGGCAGAGAAACCAGCCCTACTGCAAACAGGGAATTGGTTATGGGAATTAAAGCGGCCCGCAATGCGGTAATACGGGCTTGGTCAAAAGGCAGCCCTCGATCAATTTCCGCGCTTATTCTTTCTCCGGCCAGGCTGATACTGTTCATGGCGCTGGCAAAGATCATACCGGCCAGTGGGACCATATAACTGGGCAAATACCAAGGATGCAGGTCCAGTACACCTTGTGTGATCAACACCAGGACAGTACCGGCCCCAAAAAATATTGCCAGCAGGCATTTAAAATACATCTGGCGTTTTGGCAACTTCATAGTGCGTAATGAAATCCAACTTGAAGAGAAAAGCATCACCGCCAGTACTCCAATGACGATAAGCGAATTGTCGGCTTCAAAAATATATACTAAGATGTAACCTATCAGCATTAATTGAACCAGCATACGGAATATGGCATAAATTGAAGTGCCATAGCCAGAACGCCATCTCCAAAGGATAATAATGACCGCCGCCACCGGAAGAAAGGCCAGGGCCAGGTTAGTGTATGAAATGGTTTGGATGGATTCATTCATGATGTTGTGGTCAATTTTTGCAGCACTATTTCAATCAGCCGGTCTACCACAGGCTTGTAATCCCCGCTGTATTCTTTGGTAAAGCGGTTGGCTATAATCGCACAGCAGGTACAGCAACGGTGTCCCAACATTCTTCCAAGCGCATATAAGGCGGAAGTTTCCATTTCAAAATTAGTGATCCTTAAACCCCTGAACTCAAAAGAGCGGAACGACTCATGCATTTGCCTGTTCCTGGGTTTTAAAATTATCTCCCGCCCCTGTGGCCCATAGAACCCGGTGGCGGTTACGGTGATCCCGCTATACATGTGACCGGACATTATTTTTACCAGATCCTGATCAGCTGAAACAATATAGGGGGTTGAAAGATGACTATCCCAATTCAGGTGATTATTTAATTGACACGATATTTCTTTCTCTATATCAGTTACTTGAAAATCATCATAATAATATACGAGTCCGTCCAGACCCAATCCATAGGAAGATACCACCAATGAATCTAAAGGGATTTCCTCATGCAGGGACCCTGAAGTGCCGATCCTGATCAGGTTCAAACTGCGTCTTTCTTTCAAAGGCACCCTGCTGCGGAGATCCACATTGACCGCGGCATCCAGTTCGTTTATCACAATGTCGATATTGTCAGTACCGATCCCGGTGGATAAAACAGTGATTCTTTGCTTGTTATAAATCCCGGTTATCGTATAAAACTCGCGGTTTTTAACGGTGAATTCAATGGACTGAAAGAATGCGGCCACCTGCTCAACCCTGTCCGGGTCTCCTGCCAGGATCACATTATCGGCTACATGTTCATTTCTAAGATGCAGATGGTATATACTACCATCCGGGTTAAGCACCAGTTCTGATTCGGGGATCCTGTTCATTTGCATGAAATAGGTTATTTTCAGGGCCAGTCAAAATAATGATTTAACCAGTCATAATTGTTAATTATTAATCTTTCATCGTTAATTGTAACCAATGAGCATTCATATTGAAGCTAAACCAGGCCAAATCGCCCAAACAGTATTGCTCCCGGGAGACCCTCTGCGAGCCAGGCATGTAGCTGAAACATTATTCGAAGATCCCCAATGTTACAACCAGGTACGCGGGATGTATGGGTATACCGGGACCTATAACGGGTCCGAAGTTTCCATACAGGGTACCGGCATGGGAATTCCCTCTTTAAGCATTTATGTGCATGAACTTATCCATGAATATGGAGTTAAAAACCTGATAAGAGTGGGAACCTGCGGCAGTATTCAACAGGACCTGGCGCTGGGACAGGTTCTGCTGGCAATGGGTGCCTGCACAGATTCTGTTACCAATAACCTCAGGTTCAACCATCTCCAGTATGCGCCCATAGCCGACTATCAGCTGTTAAGTAAAGCATTTGAGACCGCTAAGTCACTGAACATAAGTTGTATAGCCGGGAATGTTTTCAGTACTGATCTATTTTACCTTGACGATGTTAACCGGTATGATGTATTGATTGATCATGGCGTGTTGGCTGTAGATATGGAAACCTCTGCACTTTATACCCTGGCAGCCAGGTCCGGGGTTAAGGCGCTTTCTATTTTGACTGTCAGTGACAATATCATCACCGGGGCCGGTTCTTCAACTGTCGACCGGCAGCAAAAGTTTATGGATATGATGAAGATCGCATTGGAAATCAGCAACAGCACTCAGCATACAGCATACAGGCAGCAACAGTAATAAGTCAGCAACAGTACCCGTCTACAGCAGCATCAGATAGCTGACCACCGCTGCTGAAACCTGAATCTTAATTAGCAGGGACTTCTTCATAAATACGTGTGAGTATTGACATAAACTATGTCATTAAAAATCAAGCGCTTGCGTCAGTTTAAAACATTAAACTTCCTTGTTCGTGCTGTATATCTTAAAATTTATCAAAGAACTTACCTGGGTAACCGGAGAATTAAATCGACAAAAATTAAATGACGAAAATCGTTTTTATCTGTATATCAATTACTTAAAAAAGCAAACATGCTTGCAATTCTCATCAATTTGCACGATTACCTTACTTTAAATAGGTTAAATATTAGAGTATCTGGTATCATTGCAGTTGCATATTATATTTTTGTTTAAACTTTTTTTATAGATATGAAACTTATTACTTATTTATCCTTGGCAATTTTTGCATTTGCCTGCAGTAGTGATGATGATAATGCCCCTCAATTCAACTTATCCATAAATGCGGGGGGGCCGGCCTATACTTTCCAGGGGAAAGAATGGCTTGCCGATGAATATGTGAATGCCGGCAGCTACACCAACCAGATTGAAATTGAAAATACCGATAATGATACCCTGTTCCATACAGAATCTTTCGATAGTCCGGATTTCACCTATGAAATTCCCATACAAGGAACGGGGCCATTTGCCATTGACCTTCATTTCGCTGAAATCTTCCATGGAATAAAGAATACCAACGGAGCAGGCGCCAGAGTATTCAACGTGGATATTGAGGACGGTCAGGAATCGCTAACCGACTTTGACATTATTGCCAAAGCCGGAGGACCTGCTATTGCCATTACAGAGAGTTTTACCGGAATTATGGTGGAAGATGGCAGTATTACTATAAAATTTACCTCCGTTCAGGGTGATGCCAAAGTTTCAGGAATCGAGATAAGCGGCAACCTGTAGTTAACACAGAGCCTTACTTATAGCCGGGCCGTTTAGAAGATAAACGGTTCTGAACAATGATATTTCCATTGCTGTGGTAATTAAATAGTGTCCAACTAAACCAAGTTGTTGATCCTATTGTTATATTAGATAGTTAACGGGGTCCTACCGGTCAACAAATTTTTTATAAACACTATTTTTTAATCAAAGCCAGAGCAATGAGAAAGCTATCATATTTCCTGTTTTTTATTCTGACCATTGGCTGCAGCAGTGATGACGGTCAACCTTTTAATATTTTAATTAACTCCGGTGGACCCTCATTCGATTATGATGGAAGTACCTGGGAGCCTGACCGGGATAACAACGCAACCAGTCAATATCAAAACATCATTGAAATTGAGGGGACAGAAAATGATCAACTTTATCAAACTGAAGTCTTCGCTACCGCTGGTTTCAGCTACCAGGTTCCTGTACCCAATAATGGGCCCTGGACAGTAGTTCTTCATTTCGCGGAAATTTTTCACGGTGTGGTAAATACCAATGGGATTGGTGCCAGGGTATTTAACGTGGACATTGAAAACGGGCAGGGTACTCTTACAAACTATGATATAATAGAAGCTTCCGGGGCACCTGCTACAGCAATCGTTGAATCGTTTTCAGGTATTGAAGTGTTAGACGATACGCTAAGCATTACCTTGTCCACCATAGTAAATGCCGCCAAAATCTCAGGGGTAGAAATTAGCGGAAGGAATTAATTTTGTTTTTCCTTCAGATTATTTCGATTTTCGACCTTGTTTTACTTTCCCTAATAATCTGTTGCTGCTAAAGTTGCAGGAACAATATGGAGATCAGGTTGGCTATGACGGGCGAAGCACACCCATACTTTAACTCACTAACTTAATTTAAAGGGCCAAATAGTTGACTTCCTTATCCCAAAAACCTTATATTCCTCTCTGAGATCATAAACGACATTATGGATCAAC
>Ga0268386_10000646_pt1 | contig 22445 bp, 18 predicted proteins | sample RVTome_15_FD_200260 | JGI IMG/M metagenome (GOLD analysis project Ga0268386, IMG submission 200260) | Soil microbial communities from uranium-contaminated site in the Upper Colorado River Basin, Wyoming, United States - RVT150D86... ...
GGTGGTGTTGCGGCCGTAGAGAGTGCCCTGCGGGCCGCGCAGGACCTCGACGCGGTCGATGTCCGCAAGGTCGAAGGTCGAGAGCTGCGGCCGCGAGATGTAGAAACCGTCCTGGTACAGCGCGACCGAGCCGTCCGACGTGATCTGCATCGAGTCCGCCACGCCCTGGCCGCGCATGTAGAGGATCAGCGTGTTGGTCGAGCTCGGGTAGGGCGTCAGGCTCATGCTCGGCGTAGCTTCGGCGACCGCGCCGAAGTCGGTGATGCCGCGCAGCTCGAGCGTCTCGCTCGACAGAGCGGTGATTGCGATCGGCGCGTCCTGCAGGCTCTCTTCGCGACGTTGTGCGGTGACCACGACTTCCTCGAGGCCTACTCGCGGCGCTTCCTGGGCGATCGCCGGCGAGGCGAGTGCCATCGAGCTGACGAGTATCCGCGACACATGCCGGCGCAGCGTGCAATCACGTTCGGTCATGGATGATCCCCCTATGCGCCGGACGACTGGCCGGCTCGGCGCATGTTGCTCTGTGGCGCGGTAAGTTGGCAAGGGGTCAGCTACGAAAACCGCTGCCCAGCGACTTGCTGGGCGGTCGTTTGCGCAGCAGACTAGCTCGTTACCTGCGCGTAGCTTAGTTCCAGGACGTGAAAGGATGGGGTCGATCTGAGGCGCCGGTGATGGCCGGAGAACAACCGCCGGTGCAGTGAACGCTGTTGCGGAAAGACTACAACGACGCGGAGGCAAGTCCATGACCGTCAAGGTGATCGCGATGCTCACGCGCAAGCCCGGACTCGGCGAGGGGGAGTTCGTCCGCTACTACGAGAACCACCACGCGCCGCTCATCCTCTCGATCGCGCCGCAGATCCGTGATTACCGGCGAAATTATCTGCACCGCGACGGCGCGATACTGGCGGCGGGCGCCCGACCGCCGGAGTTCGACGTCGTCACCGAACTGTGGTTCGACGACCAGGCGGCCTTCGACGCCGCCATGGCTGCGTTCACCGACCCGGTCAATGCTGCGCGCATCGCGCGCGACGAGGAGAATGTCTTCGACCGGAGCAAGACGATGTTCTTCGTCGCGACCGAACGCGGCGTCGGGGGGCACCATGGCAGCGAAGGTTGAGGAAGTGCGCGGCCGGCAGGTCGTGATCCGCTTCGACGGCCGCAGATGCATCCATTCCCGCAACTGCGTTCTCGGCCGACCCGACGTGTTCGTACCGAACGTCGAAGGCGAGTGGATTCATCCGGACCGCGCGACGCCGGACGAAGCCGCGCACCTGGCGCTCGTCTGTCCGTCCGGCGCGATCACGTATGAGCGTCTCGACGGCGGGCCGCACGAGGCGCCGCCGAAGGTGAATACCGTGCGCGTTCGCGAGAACGGGCCACTGGCGTTGCATGCGCCGCACGTCGTCGCAGATCAGCCGCCGGCGCTGCGTGCGACGCTCTGCCGCTGCGGCGCCTCACAGAACAAGCCTTGGTGCGATGGCAGTCACCGCGATCGGATTTCGGGGCTGATCGCTGCACGGCACGCGCCGCGGCACTGGTCGGCCGCGCCGCGCCGTGGATCGGCGGTCGCGACTGGACTAGAATGCGGGGCCTACAGTTTCAATTGAAACTAATTCCCGCCGGAGGCCGCATGGCCGATCTCTTCGACAACCCGATGGGCACGGACGGGTTCGAGTTCGTCGAGTACACCGCACCCGACCCGGAGCTGCTGCGCACGCTGTTCGAACGCATGGGGTTTCCCGCCGTCGCGCGTCACCGTCGCAAGAACGTCACGCTGCACCGGCAGGGCGATGTCAACTTCATCATCAATGCCGAGCCGGGCGGATTCGGTCAGCGCTTTGCTCAGCAACATGGGCCCTCCGCCTGCGCGATGGCGTTCCGTGTCCGCGACGCCGCGCGGGCCTTCGAGCTGGCCGTCGAGCGCGGCGCCACGCCGGTCCGCAATCCCGTCGGTCCGATGGAGCTCAACATCCCGGCCATCGAGGGCATCGGCGGCAGCCTGATCTACCTGGTGGACCGCTACGGCGGCTCCACGATCTACGACGTGGATTTCGTCGCCACCACGCCCGCCGGTGGCGGGCGCTCCGCGGGGCTCACCGTCATCGATCACCTGACGCACAACGTTCATCGCGGCAACATGGACAAGTGGGCCGGGTTCTACGAGCGCCTGTTCAACTTCCGCGAGATCCGCTACTTCGACATCGAGGGACGCAAGACGGGGCTCCTGAGCCGCGCGTTGACCAGCCCCTGTGGCCGCATCCGCATCCCGATCAACGAGTCGCAGGACGACAAGTCGCAGATCGAGGAGTACCTGCGCGAGTACCAGGGCGAAGGAATCCAGCACATCGCGCTCGCGACCGACGAGATACGCGCCACCGTCGACATGCTGCGCGCCAACGGAATCGAGTTCCAGGACACGCCGGATACGTACTACGAGGGGATCCCGGCGCGGGTGACAGGCCACCGCGAGCCCGTCGAGGAGCTCAGGAAGCGCGGGATACTGATCGACGGCAGCGCGGACGACGGCATCCTGCTGCAGATCTTCACGCGCAACGTCATCGGGCCGATCTTCTTCGAGATCATCCAGCGCAAGGGCAACCAGGGATTTGGCGAGGGCAATTTCCGGGCGCTCTTCGAGTCGATCGAGCTCGACCAGGAACGCCGGGGCGTAATCTAGCGCGCATGTGCGCTTCCGGGCCGGGCGGGTGTCAGATGAAACGCTACATTCCTGTATCGCGAGTCGAGGGTAAGGCGTCCCGGCAGGCGCATTGCGACCTGCCGCCTGGCACGTACGAGCGGGAGATGAGCAAGGAGGGGTTCTTCGGACCCGCGGCGTTCTTCTATCACCGGCACCCGCCGACCGGCTGGTCCGACTTCACCGGCCCGCTGAGACCACGCGCGTTCGATCTGAACGGCGTCGCCGCCGGTGCGGCTGGACCGTGGTCCGCGGCGGCAATCCTCGGGAACGCACACTGCCGCCTGCGCTACTGGCGGCTACCGGGTCGCATGCCGCGGTTGGCGCGCAACGCCGACGGGGACGAGCTGCTGTTCATCCACAGCGGCGCCGCCGATCTGTTTTGCGACTTCGGGCACCTTGCGGTGAAAGCGGGCGACTACGTCGTGCTGCCGCGCGGAACGATGTGGCGCCTCGACACCGGGTCGCCGCTCGATGCGCTCCTGGTCGAGGCGACGAACGCGAGCTACATGCTGCCGGACAAGGGGCTTCTCGGCGGGCATGCGATCTTCGACCCCGCGATGCTGGAGACGCCCCGGATCGACGAGGTATTCCTCGCGCAGCAGAATGCGCGCGAAACCTGGCAGGTCGAGGTCAAGCGGCGCAACGAGCTCTCCACTATCACCTATCCGTACAACCCGCTCGATGCGGTCGGCTGGCACGGCGAGCTGGCCCCGGTCCGGATCAACGTGCGCGACCTGCGGCCGGTGATGAGCCATCGCTATCACCTGCCGCCGTCGGTGCACACGACCTTCCTGTCCGAGCGGTTCGTCGTCTGCACCTTTACACCGCGGCCGTTCGAGACGGACCCGGGCGCGATCAAGGTGCCGTTTTTCCACAACAACGACGACTACGACGAAGTCATCTTCTATCACGCGGGCGACTTCTTCAGCCGCGACAACATCCGCCCCGGCATGATGACCTTTCACCCCGGCGGATTCACGCATGGCCCGCACCCGAAGGCGCTGGCGCGGATGTTCGAGCAGACCAAGCCGGGCACCGACGAATACGCCGTGATGGTCGACGCACGCGATCCGCTCGACGTTGCGGAGGCGGGCGGCGCCGTCGAGTGGGCGGACTACGTCAACAGCTGGAAGCCGGCTGCCGCGGCGCCCGGGCGCTCGGGCGGATGAAGCTCGCGACGCTGCGCGACGGCTCGCGCGATGGCCGGCTCGTAGTGGTGAGCGGCGACCTGACGCGCGCGGTCGCGGCATCCTCGATCGCCGGCTGCATGCAGGATGCCCTCGATGAGTGGGCGGACCGCGCTCCGTTGCTGCGCGCGCTGGCCGAAGACCTCGCGGCCGGCCGTGCCGCCGACGCGTTCGATTTCGATCCCGCCGAGGCGATGGCCCCCTTGCCGCGTGCGTATCACTGGGTGGACGGCTCGGCCTACGTCAACCACGTGGAGCTGGTGCGCAAGGCGCGTGGTGTCGAGATGCCGCCGTCGTTCTGGACCGATCCGCTTGTCTACCAGGGCGGCTCCGACGATCTGCTCGGTGCGCGGGACGATGTACCGGTCGCGAGCGAGGAGTTCGGCATCGATCTCGAGGCCGAAGTCGCCGTCATCACCGACGATGTGCCGATGGGGACCACTCCCGCGGTGGCGCGCGCTCACATTCTTCTTCTGACGCTGGTCAACGACTGGTCGCTGCGCAACCTGATCCCGGGCGAGCTGCTGAAGGGCTTCGGCTTCTACCAGTCGAAGCCGGCGACCTCGTTCTCGCCGGTGGCGGTGACACCGGACGAGCTCGGCGCGGCCTGGGACGGAAGCCGGGTGCATCGTCCGCTCGAAAGCCACGTCAACGACCAGCTGCTCGGGCGGCCGGACGCCGGGACCGACATGACGTTCGATTTTCCCGCGCTGATCACGCACGTGACCCGCACCCGGCGGCTCGGCGCAGGATCCATCCTCGGATCGGGAACGGTGTCGAATCATGACCGCTCCCGCGGCTCGTCGTGTCTGGCGGAACGACGGATGCTCGAGCAGATCGACGGCGGACAGCCCGTCACGCCATTCCTGCGTTTCGGGGATCGCGTGCGCGTCGAAATGTTCGACGATGCGGGCCGGAGCATATTCGGGGCCATCGACCAGCGCGTCGTCGCAGCATCGGTTCGCTGAGCTGCGCCGCGACCGGCGCTGTCGCGACGCCGGGCACTGCGGCATGATGAGCGGCCCGCCGCGGACGGAGCCCTGCATGTTCGACGCCATCGAGAGCCTGCCACCTGATCCGATCCTGGGCGTGAACGCCGCGTTCCGCCGCGACGAATCGCCGCACAAGATCGATCTCGGGATCGGCGTGTACCGCGACCAGGGCGGGAACACGCCCGTGCCGGCCGCGGTTCACGAGGCCGAGCAGACGATGATCGCCTCGCAGACCAGCAAGACCTACGTTGGACCGCTCGGCAATGCGGAATTCAACGAGCGGATCACCGAGCTTGCGCTCGGTCCGCTGGCTCGCACACTGCGGCCGCGCATCGCGGCCATTCAGACCGTTGGCGGGTGCGGCGCGTTGCGCCTCGGCGCCGAGCTGCTGCGCGTGGCCGCGCCCGATGCGGTGATCCACGTCACTACCCCGACGTGGGCCAATCACGAGCCGCTCGTCGGAAGCTCGGGTCTGGCCCTCGAGCGATATCCGTACTACGACGCGGCTACGCGCGCCGTCGATTTCGATTGCATGCACGCGCAGCTGTCGCGTCTGCCGTCCGGTGCGGTGGTGCTTCTGCATGCCTGTTGCCACAACCCGACCGGCGCCGATCTGAGCGCCGACCAATGGCGCAGCGTGGCGGAGCTCATAGAGAACCGCGGGCTCGTGCCCTTCGTCGATCTCGCGTACCAGGGGCTCGGTACCGATCTCGAGTCCGACGTCGCGGGCGCGCGCCTGATCGCCGAGCGGGTCCCCGAGATGCTGCTCGCGATCTCCTGCTCGAAGAACTTCGGCCTGTACCGCGAGCGGGTCGGCGCGCTGGTCGTGATCGGACGCGACGCGGCCACGGCGGGCGCGGTCGCCACGCACCAGGCGCGCACCGCACGACGCATGTATTCGATGCCGCCGGATCACGGTGCGGCCATCGTGGCCCGGGTGCTGAGCGATCCGCGGCTGCGCGCGGGGTGGGCCGAGGAACTGGGCGCGATGACGGCACGGCTCAACAGCCTGCGCGATCTCCTCGCCAGGAGTCTGGCCGCGTGCCGGCCCGACCACGACTTTTCGTGGCTCACGCGGCATCGGGGAATGTTCTCGCTGTTGCCCCTGTCCGAGGCCGCGCTCCTCGAGTTGCGCGAGCGGCACCACGTCTATGCGCTCACCGACGGCCGGGTGAACGTCGCCGGGATCAGCGTCGACAACGTGGAACGAGTTGCGGACGCCGTTGGCAGGCTCTTTGCGTGAAGGGGACGCTCCCTTTTTTCCGATAGCCCTCCAATACAATCCGCGAATAGGCGAAAAGAGGAGCGTTCCCGCGGACTAGCCGAGCGCGGACCCATGCTATAGAATCCTGCGCCTGAACAGCCGCGCCGCCGCAAGTGCTTGATCGGCGTGAATGTTCGGTCGGATCCGGGCGCCCTTGGCCCACGCGGCCTCGGAAGGGTGGCCGGTCCGGCGGGAGATTCGCCATAGAAATCCCCGAACGCGGGGATTTTTCTTTTGCGATGGCCGCCGACCGCGGCCACGCAGGGGAACGAATGGGCCGCCGGCCCATTTTTTGTATCTGCGCCATGCAGGGATCGATGCTCAGAGTAAGGGGTCGATGCTCAGAGACACGCTTGCGGCGCTCGTGGGGCCGGTGGTCGAGGGGCTCGGGTACGAGCTCTGGGACCTCGAGTACGCGCCCGGGCGGGGCGATGGTCTGGTGCGCGTCTACATCGACGCGGCGGCCGGCGTCACGCTCGACGACTGCGAGCGGGCGAGCCGGGCCGTGAGCGAGGTGCTCGACGAGCGTGACCCGGTGCCGGGTCACTACACGCTCGAGGTTTCTTCGCCCGGCTTCGAGCGGACGCTGCGCACGGCGGGCCAGTTCGCGAGGTTCGTGGGCGAGAACGTGTACGTCGAGCTCGCCCAGCCGATAGAAGGACGGCGTCGGTACAAGGGACCGTTGCTCGCCGCAGGCGGCGAGACGGTCGAGGTCGAGGTCGATGGACGGCGGCGGGTGCTGCCGATCGCGGGCATACGCAAGGCGCACCTGGCGCCGCTTTGAAGCATTCCCGGGCTCCGGGAGGATGAGTGATGAACAAAGAGATCCTGACGGTCGTCGAGAACGTCTCGAACGAGAAGGGCGTCGACAAGGAGATCATCTTCGAGGCGCTCGAAGCCGCGCTCGCGTCCGCCACGCGCAAGAAGGACGGTGAGGACATCGACGTGCGGGTCTCGATCAATCGCAAGACCGGTGACTACGATACTTTCAGGCGCTGGAAGGTGTTCGCCGACGATTCGACCGAGCTCGAGTTCCCCGAGAAGGAGCTGCGTCTCGAGGACGCGCTCGATCTCTCGAGCGACGCGGAGCCGGGCGGCTACGTCGAGAAGCCGCATCCGTCGGTGGTGTTCGGCCGTATAGCCGCGCAGACCGCGAAGCAGGTGATCGTGCAGAAGGTGCGCGAGGCCGAGCGCGCGCAGGTCGTCGAAGCCTACTCGAACCGGGTCGGCCAGCTCGTCTCCGGCATCGTGAAGCGCGTGGACCGTAACGGCATCTACGTCGACCTGGGCGGCAATGCCGAGGGCTTCATACCGCGCGAACAGATGATCCCGCGCGAGCCGGTGCGCACCCAGGACCGCATCAAGGCGTTTCTCAAGGAGGTGCGATCCGAGCCGCGCGGGCCGCAGCTCTTCCTGTCGCGTACGGCGCCGGAATTCCTGATCGAACTCTTCAAGCTCGAGGTTCCGGAAGTCGGCCAGGGCCTGATCAACATCCTGGGCGCGGCGCGCGACCCGGGCGCCCGCGCCAAGATCGCGGTGAAGAGCAACGACCCGCGCATCGATCCGGTCGGCGCCTGCGTCGGCATGCGCGGCTCGCGCGTGCAGGCAGTGTCGAGTGAGATCGCCGGCGAGCGCGTCGACATCATTCCATGGGACGCTACCTCCGCGCAGTTCGTCATCAACGCGATGGCGCCCGCCGAGGTGAGCTCGATCGTCGTCGACGAGGAATCGCACAGCATGGACATCGCGGTCGCCGAGGAGAAGCTCTCGCAGGCGATCGGCCGCGGCGGGCAAAATATCCGGCTCGCGAGCGAGCTCACCGGCTGGAAGCTCAACATCATGAGCGAGCAGGCCGCCGACGAGAAGAGCGAGTCCGAGCAGCGCGAGCTGCGCGAGCTGTTCATGAAGGCGCTCGACGTGGACGAGGATGTGGCGGGCATCCTGGTGCAGTCCGGCTTCTCGAGCATCGAGGAGATCGCCTACGTGCCGCAGTCGGAGCTCGCGGCGATCGAGGAGTTCGACGCGCAGATGGTGCAGGAACTGCGCAACCGCGCACGCGACGTGCTCCTCACGCAGGCGATCGCGTCCGAGGAGAGCATCGAGACCGCCGAGCCCGCCGTGGACCTGCTCGAGCTAGAGGGCATGGACGAGGACCTGGCGGGGGAGCTCGCGCGGCACGGCATCGTGACCCGCGAGGACCTGGCCGAGCAGTCGATCGACGAGCTGGCCGAGATTCCGAATCTCGAGCCTGAGCGCGCGGGCGAGCTGATCCTCGCGGCGCGCAAACACTGGTTCGAGCAGGGTCAGCAGGCCTGACCGGAGAGCAGACATGGCGGAAGTGACGGTCAGCCAATTTGCGGACGTACTCAAGGTGCCGGTCGAGCGCCTGATCACCCAGCTCGATGAGGCCGGGATCAAGGTTGCCGGCGCCGACGCCATCATCAGCGACGAGGCCAAGATGGAGCTGCTGACGCACCTGCGCCGGGCTCATGGCCGCGTCGAGGACCAAGCCGCCCCGCGTCGGATCACCCTGCAGCGCAAATCGCAGTCCGAGATCAAGCTCGCCTCTCCGCAGGGCCGCGCGCGCACGGTCAACGTCGAGGTGCGGCGCAAGCGCACCTACCTCAACCGGACCGTGCTCGAGGAAGAGCAGCGTCAGCGGCAGGAAGAGCTCGACCGTCAACGACAGGCCGATGAAGCGGTGCGCCTCGAGGCGGAACGCCGTGAGCAGGACAAGCGCGTCGCCGAGCAGCGCGAACGGGATCGCGTCGAGGCCGAAGTCAAGCGCAAGGCGGACGACGAGGCGCGGCTGCGCGCCGAAGAGGAAGCGCGTCGTCTGGCCGAGGTCCGGGAGCGCGAAAAGGTCGAGCGCACCGAGCCTGCACGTCATGCGCCGCCGGCGCCGGCGCATGCGCCCAAGGGGCGCGCGGAAGCGCCTGCCGAGGAGCGCCGCGGCACAAAGTATGGTCGCCAGGAACTGCACGTCGGTGTCGATGCGAGTGCGCGCTACAAGAAGAAGCAGGCACAGCGCAGCCGGCGTCACGTCCAGGTCAGCGTCGACGCGCGGCACGGCTTCGAGCTGCCCACCGCGCCGGTCAAGCGCGACGTGCAGGTGTCGGAGACGATCACGGTCGGTGAGCTGGCCAACCGCATGGCGGTAAAGGCCAACGAGGTGATCAAGGTCATGATGAAGATGGGCGTCATGGCGACGATCAACCAGCCCATCGACCAGGACACGGCGCAGCTCGTGGTCGAGGAATTCGGCCACACGGCGGTGCGGCTCAAGGCGGACACGCTCGAGGAGCAGCTGCGGGTCGACGACGGCGCCGCAGAGGCGCTGCCGCGGCCGCCGGTCGTGACCATCATGGGTCACGTCGACCACGGCAAGACCTCGCTGCTCGACTACATCCGGCGCGCGAAGGTGGCGGCGGGCGAGGCGGGCGGGATCACGCAGCACATCGGTGCCTACCAGGTCGAGACGCCGAAAGGCCTCATTACCTTCATCGATACGCCGGGCCACGCCGCGTTCACCGCGATGCGCGCCCGCGGCGCGCACGTCACCGACATCGTCGTGCTGGTCGTCGCCGCTGACGATGGTGTGATGCCGCAGACCGTCGAGGCGATCCAGCACGCGCGTGCGGCGAACGTCGCGATCGTCGTCGCGGTCAACAAGATCGACAAGGGCGACGCGGATCCCGACCGGGTACGCAACGATCTCGGCAAGCAGAACGTCATCCCCGAGGAGTGGGGCGGCGACACGATGTTCGTCAACGTGTCGGCGCGGACCGGGCAGGGCATCGACCAGCTGCTCGAGACGATACTGCTGCAGGCCGAGGTGCTGGATCTCAAGGCGCCGCAGACCGGCCCGGCGGTCGGCGTGGTGCTCGAATCGAGCATCGAGAAAGGCCGCGGCGCCGTCGCCACGGTGCTGATCAAGCGCGGCACGATGCGCGCAGGCGATCCGATCATCGCCGGGCAGGAGTTCGGCCGGGTCCGCGCGCTGTTCGACGCGACCGGCAAGCAGGTCGCCGAGGCCGGTCCGGCGGTCCCGGTCCAGGTGCTGGGTCTTTCCGATGCGCCGAACGCCGGCGACGAGCTGCTCGTCGTCGAGAGCGAGCGCAAGGCACGCGAGGTCGCGCTGCACCGGCAGGGCAAGGTGCGCGACGTGCGGCTCGCGAGCGCCGCCAAGAAGAGCGACGACGTGTTCTCGCAAATGGGCAGCGAGGTCAGCGAGACGGTGCAGCTCATCGTCAAGGCGGACGTGCAGGGCAGCGCCGAGGCGCTGCGCGATGCGCTGTCTCAGCTCGGCAACGACGAGGTCACCGTGCGGGTCATCGCGAGCGGCGTCGGCGGCATCACCGAGTCCGACGTGACGCTGGCGATCGCTTCGCGCGCCCGCATCATCGGCTTCAACGTGCGCGCGGACGCCGCCGCACGCTCGGCGCTCAAGGATTCGGGCATCGACGTCCGTTACTACAGCATCATTTACGAGGCGATCGACGACGTTAAGCAGGCGATCGCCGGGCTCGTGAAGCCCGAGATCAAGGAACAGATCGTGGGCCTCGCCGAGGTGCGTGAAGTGTTCCGTTCGAGCAAGTTCGGCACGGTGGCCGGCTGTCTCGTCGTGGAGGGCTACATCCGGCGCGGCAATCCGGTCCGCGTGCTGCGCGACAACGTCGTCATCCACCAGGGCGAGCTCGACTCGCTCCGGCGCTTCAAGGACGACGTGAGCGAGGTGCGCGCCGGCACCGAGTGCGGCATCGGCGTGCGCAACTACAACGACATCCGCGCGGGCGACCAGATCGAGTGCTATGCCCGCGTCGAGGTCGTGCGCAACGCCTGAGGACGCCCGTGCCACGCGAGGTCCCGCGCGCGCGTCGAGTCTCCGAGCAGGTGCAGCGCATCCTGAGCGAGATGCTGCGGCGTGACGTGCGTGACCCGCGCCTGAAGCCGCTCACGATCACGCATGTGAAGCTGTCGCCGGACCTGGCGCACGCGTGGGTGCACTACGCACTGCTGTCCGGGGATTCGCATGACGCCCTGCAGCGCGAGATCCTCGAGGAGGCGGCCCTGTATCTACGCGGGCCGCTCGGGCGTGCGTTGCGCCTGCGTCTCTCTCCGCAACTGCACTTCCAGCCCGACGAGGAACTCGAACGCGGCAACCGGCTCGACGATCTGATCACGCGTGCCGTGCGCGACGACGCCGCCCGGCACGTACCGGAAGACGGCGAAGACGAGTGACCACGTCCGCCGAGGCCGCTGCGTCGGGCCGTGGCCGCGCGGCGCGGCGCAGGGTGGACGGCATCGTGCTGCTCGACAAACCCGAAGGCCTCACCTCGAACCAGGCGCTGCAGCGCGTGCGGCACGCTTTGGCCGCGGCCAAGGCGGGTCATGCCGGCACGCTCGATCCGATGGCGACTGGAATGCTGCCGCTGTGCTTCGGACAGGCGACCAAGACCTGCGGAATCATCCTCGGCTCGCGCAAGGCCTATCGGGCCCGCCTGCGTCTCGGAGCGGCGACCGATACGGGCGATGCGCAGGGCGCGGTAGTGAGCCGGGCCGAAGTACCCGCGCTCGATGCCGGGACCGTCGCGGGCCTGCTCGCGGGCCTCGAAGGCGCGAGCAGCCAGATTCCGCCGATGGTGAGTGCGCTCAAGCACGAGGGTGAGCGTCTGTACGAACTCGCGCGTCGCGGCGAAAGCGTGCCGCGTGCCGCGCGCCACATCGAGCTGTACCGTGTCGAGCTGGTTGGGCTCGAGGGGCGGGACATCGAGTTCGACGTGGAATGCTCCAAGGGCACGTATGTCCGAGTCCTGGCCGAGGACGTGGCCGCTCGGCTCGGCACGGTCGGACATCTCGCGGCGCTGCGCCGGCTCTGGGTGGCGCCGTTCGACTCCGAACCCATGGTCACGCTGGAGGAAATCGGTGCATGGCGGGATGCAGGTGGCGCCGGGCACGGAAGTCCCGCCTGGCTGCGCCCCGTCGACAGCGCTCTTGCCGGCCTGGCCCGGGTCGACCTGGGGTCGGCCGACAGTGCGTCGATCCGCCACGGCCGCACCATCCCGTCCGACGGCGGCCTGCTTGCGGGAACCACGGTGTGCGCATACGACGCGGACGGCGGGCTGCTCGGACTTCTCGAGGTGGCGCCCGACAGGCGGCTGCGGGTCGTGCGCCTGCTCGCGGACACTGCACAGTGAGACGCCTCGGCCGACTTGAGCCTGTCGGGTCGCAAAGGCTAGAATGCGCGGCTCAGTTCAGGGGAAGACCCAAGTTCGAGGACACTCAAAGATGACTCTGTCCACCTCGCGCAAGAGCGAGATCGTCGGCGACCACCGCCGCAGCGCCAGGGACACCGGCTCGCCGGAAGTCCAGATCGCGCTTCTTACCGCCCGGATCAACGAACTGGGCGAGCATTTCACCGTCCACAAGCGCGATCATTCCTCGCGCAGGGGACTTCTCAAACTGGTAACACAGCGCCGCAAGCTCCTGGACTATCTCAAGGACTCAGACGCGGCCCGTTACCAGGAAGTCGTCAGCCGGCTCGGCTTGCGCCGCTGACTTGCCCGCTCCGGCCCGCATTGCGGGCCGGTTTCGTTTCCGCCCCCAGGCACCAGTCAATCAGCACCGGACCACCTATCGTGAACGTCCACAAGAAAAGCTTTCAGTACGGCCCGCACAACGTGACGCTCGAGACGGGTCGTCTTGCGCGTCAGGCCGACGGCGCCGTCCTCGTTTCCATGGGCGACACCGTCGTCCTCGTCACGGCCGTGGGCCGCAAGGAAGCCGCTCCCGGCAAGGACTTCCTGCCGCTCACCGTCAACTACGTCGAGAAGACGTACGCGGCCGGCCGAATCCCCGGTGGCTTCTTCAAGCGCGAAGGCCGCCCCACCGAGAAGGAGACGCTGACCTCGCGGCTGATCGACCGCCCGATCCGGCCGCTCTTTCCCGAGGGCTTTTACAACGAGGTCCAGGTCATCGCGACGGTGATCTCGCTCGATCCGGAGATCGATTCAGATGTCCCGGCGATGCTGGGCGCATCCGCGGCCCTGTGCCTCTCCGGGATGCCGTTCAAGGGGCCCATCGGCGCTGCGCGTGTGGGCTACCTCGATGGCAAGTACCTGCTCAACCCGACCGCGAAGGATCTGCAGAGCTCGTCGCTCGATCTCGTGGTCGCGGGGACGGCCGACGCTGTACTGATGGTGGAATCGGAGGCCGACCGCCTGCCCGAGGCGGTCATGCTTGGCGCGGTGGTGCATGGCCACGAGCAGATGCAGGTCGCGATCCGGGCGATCCGCGAGCTCGCCGCGGAGGCGGGCAAGCCCGCGTGGCAATGGAGCGAGCCCGCAGCCGATGCCGAGCTCTCGGCGGCCGTCGCGAGCCAGGCCGAGGCGGAACTCGCGAAGGCCTACACCATCACCGAGAAGCAATCGCGCTACGGGCGCATCGCCGATATCAAGCTGGCGGTCGTCGCTGCGCTCAGCGGGGGCGATACGCCGAAGTTCGACGCCAAGAGAGTGAGCGACGAGCTCGGCCGCCTCGAGTACAACATCGTGCGCCGCAAGGTCCTCGCCGGCGAGCGGCGCATCGACGGGCGCGACATGCGCACCGTGCGCCCGATCACCGTGGAAACGGGAGTGCTGCCGCGCACGCACGGCTCGGCGCTCTTCACGCGCGGCGAGACACAGGCCCTGGTGACGACCACGCTCGGCACCGGCCGCGACGCACAGATCATCGATGCGCTGTCCGGCGAGCGCAAAGAGCCGTTCATGCTGCATTACAACTTCCCGCCGTTCTCCGTGAACGAAGTCAGCATGCAGCTCGCCCCGAAGCGCCGCGAGATCGGCCACGGCAACCTGGCCCGTCGCGGCATCAGCGCCGTGATGCCCGACATGACCGGCTTCCCGTACGTGATCCGCGTCGTCTCCGAGATCCTCGAGTCGAACGGCTCGAGCTCGATGGCGAGCGTCTGCGGCACGAGCCTCGCGCTCATGGACGCGGGTGTGCCGGTCAAGGCGCCGGTGGCAGGCGTCGCAATGGGGCTGGTGCTCGAAGGGGACCGCTACCAGGTCCTGACCGACATTCTCGGCGACGAGGATCACCTCGGCGACATGGATTTCAAGGTGGCCGGCACCGCCGACGGCGTGACCGCGCTGCAGATGGACATCAAGATCGAGGGGATCACCAAGGAGATCATGAAGGTCGCCCTCGACCAGGCGCGGGAGGCGCGCCTGCACATCCTGGGCGAGATGGCCAAGGTGCTGTCGAAGCCCCGAGAGACGATGTCCGAGTGGGCGCCGACCATCATTACGATGAAGATCGACCCGGAGAAGATCCGCGAGGTGATCGGCAAGGGCGGCGCGGTGATCCGCGCCATCACCGAGGAGACCGGGACGACCATCGACATCGAGAACGACGGCACCGTGAAGATCGCCTCGGTCGTCGGGACCGCCGGCCGCGAGGCGCAGCGCCGGATCGAGCTCATCACTTCGGACGTCGAGGTGGGCCGAGTCTACGAGGGCAAGGTGGTCCGGCTGATGGACTTCGGTGCGTTCGTGCAGATCCTGCCGGGCAAGGACGGCCTCGTGCACATCTCGCAGATATCCGACGAGCGGGTCGAGCGAGTCAGCGACAAGCTGAAGGAAGGCGACCTGATCCGGGTGAAGGTACTCGAGGTCGACCGCCAGGGCCGCGTGCGGCTGTCGATGCGAAGCGTCGACGCCTGACACGGGGCAGGCGTCGGCCGCCTCCGCCACAGGTCAGGGCCGCGACGCGTCGGAAGGTTCTATTCCTTATCGTCGCGGGCAAACGGGCGGTGAATGCGGCTGAAGACTTCCTCCTGCACGGCCTTCCAGCGCTGGTAATTCTTCTGGGCGACCGCGGTGACGGTCTCAACCGGGTCGACGCCGACGACGCTGCGGAACCGCTCCCGCAGGTCGCGCTGCTCGCGGGTGAAAAGCCGCAGGCTCTCGTCGAGGTACCGGCCGACGAACTCCTGCAGGCCGTTGCCGTAGCTGCGGATGACCTGCGAGAGGAAGTCACGACTCATGACCGATTCGCCGCCACCTTCCTGCTCGGCGATCACCTGCAGCAGGATGCTGCGGGTGATGTCCTGCTGGGTCTTGCGATCCAGGACCACGAAATCGACCCGCTCGACCACCAGCCGGCGCACGTCCGCCAGCGTGACGTAGCGGCTCTCGACCGTGTCGTACAGGCGCCGGTTCGGATACTTGCGGATCACGCGCGGGCTCGACCGCGCGCCGTCGCCCTGCGCGGCGCCGGCGTACGCGCCCTTCTGCTTAGGCCTGCTCGTCATCGACTGGTTCCTGACCCGTCGTGCGGGAGGTTGGAATTATTTTCATCAGACTCCGAAAACGCTCCGGGCGCCAGTGCCCGAGCGCCCACGCCCAGACCTCGCCGGCCGACGCACGTCCCAGACCGGCCGGTGGCGCCTGTCGCAGCGCTCCGAGGACCGCGACCAGCTGGACGGACGGCACGGCCGTATCGAGAGCAGGCGCATCGCCCGACTTCGAGAGCTTATGCCCGTCCGCGTTTACGGCAAGTGGCAGGTGGAGGTAGCCGGGCCGGGGAAGTCCCAGGGCCTCGTGAAGCAGGATCTGCCGCGGGGTGGAGGCAAGGAGGTCAGCGCCGCGCACCACGTCGGTGACGCCCTGTTCCGCATCGTCGATGGTGACGGCCAACTGGTAGGCATGAAGGCCGTCGCGCCTCCGTAGCACGAAAGGGCCTGTCGTGCGTACCACGTTGGCGCGCGTGGAACCGAGGCTCCGGTCGTCGAACTCGACGACGCGGTCCGGAACGCGGAGGCGCACCGTGCCGGTGCCCGCGGCGATCGGGTTCGGGCAGATGACGGGGTGAAAGCGCTCGTCAGCATCAGCCGGCTCCTGCGTCGGGCGGCCGATGGCGGCGAGCTGGCTGCGGCTGCAACCGCAGTCCAGCGTCAGTCCGAGTTGCCCCAGGCGATCGAGTGCGGCGTCATAATCCGCGGCCCGCGTGCTCTGGCGCAGCACGGGTCCGTCCCACTCGAAACCGAATCGATCCAGATCGGAGAGAATTTGCTCCGCCGCGCCGGGGCGTTCGCGCGGTGGATCGAGATCCTCGATGCGTACCAGCCAGCGGCCGCCGCGTGTACGAGCCTCGAGGTAGCTGCCGACGGCCGCGAGAAGCGAGCCGAAATGGAGCGGTCCCGTCGGGCTCGGGGCGAAGCGCCCGCAATACCTGCCCGGCGGCTCAGCGGTACCAGTCGTCCCGGTCGCCGAACTGCTTTTCGCGACGTTCACGCCGCTCCTGCGCCTCGACGCTCAGGGTCGCCACCGGACGCGCCTCGAGACGCTTGACGCCGATCGGCTCGCCGGTCTCGAGGCAGTAGCCGTAGCTGCCGTCCTCGATGCGCTTCAGGGCCTCGTCGATCTTGCGGATCAGCTTGCGCTCGCGATCGCGCGTGCGCAGCTCGAGGCTGAACTCGGATTCCTGCGTCGCACGGTCGTTGGGATCGGGAAAGTTCGCCGCCTCGTCCTTCATATGCAGCATCGTGCGGTCGACTTCCTGCATCAGGTCCTGCTTCCAGCTGGCTAGGATGCGACGGAAGTGATCGAGCTGCTCCTTGCTCATGTACTCCTCGTCCTTGCGGACGACGTACGGCTTGACGTTGCGCGGACCGGCCAAGAGGCTGAAGCGTGGCTCGCCCTCGGCCTCGTCGATGACGGGTGGAGCGGAGATTACCGGCTTGGTCGCAACCGCGGTCTGGGCAGTGCGAACTGGGCGCGGAGCAGGCCGTGCGGGAGCCGCGCGTGCGGCCGTCTTGCGTGGCGCAGGCTTCGCCTTGACCGCTGCGCGGGGTGCAGATCGGGTGGCCGTCTTGGCGGGCGCAGAAACTGTCTTCTTGGGCCTCGTAGCCTTGGCAGACGGTTTCCTGGCGGGCATCGGGAGACTCCGGGGGTCCTTGAAGGGTGCGGGATTATACAGACCGGCCGCGCCGGGTCCACCCGCAATTTCCCACGCTGTGGAACGCCGCACGCCGGCGCGCCACCGGTCGCAGAAAGGCGGATCGAACGGGACCCTGTCCCCGTGGCCGCGGGCGCCTGTTCGCAGTGCCGATGAGCGACGGATTCTTTTACACTCCGCGCTGCCTTGCAGACCCCTCATCGCCTGGTGGCCGATGCGCCTGACCAAGATCAAGCTGGCCGGATTCAAATCATTCATCGACCCGACCTCCGTGTCGTTTCCCAGCAACCTCGTCGGGGTGGTGGGACCGAACGGCTGCGGCAAGTCGAACATCATCGACGCCGTGCGCTGGGTGATGGGCGAGATCTCCGCCAAGCATCTGCGCGGCGACTCCATGGCCGACGTGATCTTCAACGGATCGGGCTCGCGGAAGCCCGTCGGTCAGGCCTCGGTCGAGCTCGTCTTCGACAACGCGGAGGGCAAGCTGGGCGGCGAGTATGCGAGCTACTCGGAGGTTTCGCTCAAACGGGTGGTCGAACGCGACGGCAATTCCGCCTACTTCCTGAACGGCGTGCGGTGCCGGCGCAAGGACATCACGCAGCTCTTTCTGGGTACGGGACTCGGTTCCCGCAGCTACGCGATCATCGAGCAGAACATGATCTCCCGGGTCATCGAGGCGCGGCCCGAAGACATGCGTGGCTTTCTCGAGGAGGCGGCCGGCATCTCGAGATACAAGGAGCGTCGCCGCGAGACCGAAACGCGCATCGGCCACACACGCGAGAATCTCGAGCGTCTCGGCGATCTCCGCGAGGAGGTCGAGAAGCAGCTCCGGCACCTGCAGCGCCAGGCGGCCACCGCGCGGCGTTACCAGGCGCTAAAGCAGGAGGAGCGCGAGCTGCAGGCGCAGCTCCTGGCGCTCCGTCTGCGCGAGGTCGAGACCGAGGCCGGGGCGCGGGCGGTGATCATGCGCGAGCGCGATCTTGCCTTGCAGTCCGCGCTCGCCGCGCAGCGCTCGCTGGAGGCGGCGATCGAACGCTCGCGCGCCGAGCACACCGCGCAGTCCGACCAGCTCTCGGCCGTGCAGGGGCGCTACTACGAGATCGGTGCCGAGATCTCGCGCGCCGAGCAGGCGATCGAGCATGCGCGGGAGCTGCGCGCCCGTCAGCGCCAGGAGCTCGCGCAGCTCGGACTCGGCCTCGATGAGGCGACGCAACAGCGTGCACGCGATGCGGAGCAGGCCGCCGAACTGGCGGCTGCGCTGGCGGAGCTCGGGCCGGGTCTCGAATCGGCGCGCGCTGCGGAAGCAGCGTCCGCAACGGCGCTCGGCGTCGCCGAACAGGCAATGCATGACTGGCAGGACCGCTGGGAAGCCTTCAATCAGTCGCTGCGCGCCGGAGCGACGACCGCCGAGGCCGAGCGGGTTCGCGTCGAGGAGCTCGACAACCACGTGCGCCGCGTCGTCGCTCAGCGCGAGCGTGCCGGACGCGAGCTGGAGACGCTGGCCGCCGCGGACGTGGCGGCGCGGATCGCGGCGGTCGAGCAGGAGGAAGCATCGGCGCGTGCGTCGGTCGACGAAGCCCGGCGGCGCGTCGAGGAACTCTTGCTGCAGCTCCAGGCCGAGCGGCAACGCGAGCGTGAGCTGGCGGAGTCTGCGCAGACCGCGCGTCGCGAGGCGCTCGACACGGAAGGGCGCATCGTCTCGCTCGATGCGCTGCAGCGCGCCGCGCTCGGAGAGTCGAGCGGACAGGTGGTCGAATGGCTGGCGGCGAGTGGGCTCGCCGGCCAGCCGCGGCTCGCCCAAAAGCTTACCGTGGATCCGGGCTGGGAACGGGCGGTGGAAACGGTGCTGGGCGCGTATCTCGAGGCCGTGTGCGTCGACTCGATCGATGACGTCGCGGGGCTGCTCGGCGGCCTCGGCAGCGGCACGGTGAGCTTCTTTGCTGCCGCGCCGGGGCGTGCCTCCACGATGGGCGTACCGCGCGGCCTGCGTGAGCGGGTGCGCGGCCCGGCGGGCCTCGACGGCCTGTTCGAGGGCATCGTCGCCGCCGAGGACCTGGCGCAGGCGCTGGGTCTGCGGGCGCGGCTCGCGCCGGGACATTCAGTGATCACGCGCGACGGCATCTGGATCGGGCCCGACTGGCTGCGTGTGAGCCGCGACCAGGACGAGCACCAGGGCGTCATCGAGCGCGAACAGGCGCTGCGGAGCGAGCGCGCACAACTGGACCGGCTCCAGGACAGGCAGCGCACGCTCGAGGCCGAGCTCGACACCCTGCGCCAGCAGGTGCACGCGATGGAGGACTTGCTCGCCGATGCGCAGTCAGGGGTCGCCGCGAGCGGCGCGGCGCATCTCGAGCTGCGCGCGCAGCTCGACGGCCTGCGTGCCCGGACCGAGCAGCGCAACGACCGTGTGACCGCGTTCGGCGCGCAGATCGCCGAGCTCGACTACGAGCTGGCGGCGGCCGAGTCCGGGGCGCGCACGGCGCGCGAACGCTCAGCCGATGCTGCGGCCGCGATGGCCGAGCTCGATGCACGGCGCGGCGCCCTCGAAGGCGAGCGTGACGAACTGCGGCGGCGGTTGCTTGCCGCGCGCGACAAGGCTGCGCAGGATCGCTCGACGGCGAGCGAAGTGGCGATACAGGTCGAGTCACGGCGCACGGGTCACGCGTCCCTGCTCGCGGGGCTGGCCCGGCTCGACGGGCAGATCGCGCAGCACGAGGCGCGGCGCATGGATCTGGAGGCGCAGTTCGGCGCGGGCGAACAGGCGGAGGCTGCGCTCCGCAGCGGGCTGGAGGAGCGCCTCGGGCGTCGGGTGAGCGTCGAGCAGGAACTGGCTGGAGCGAGGCGTGCCATGGAAGCCCTCGATGCGCGCCTGCGCGAGCTCGACGAGGAACGTGTGGTCGCCGAGGGGCGGGTCGGCGAGGCGCGCGAGCTGCTCGACGGGGTGCGGTTCTCGGTGCAGGAGCTCAAGGTGCGTCGCGAGACGCTGCTCGAGCAGTTCGCCGCAACGCGCGCCGACCTCGCGCAGACGACGGCTGCGCTGACGGAGGAGGCCACCGTCGCGGTCTGGGAAGCGAGGCTCGCCGAGACGGGTGAGAAGATCGAGCGGCTTGGCCAGGTCAACCTGGCCGCGATCGACGAGTTCAGGGAACAGTCGGAGCGCAAGGAGTATCTCGACCGGCAGCATGCGGATCTCACCGATGCGCTTACGACGCTCGAGGACGCCATCCGCCGCATCGATCGCGAAACGAAGAGCCGCTTCCAGGAAACCTTCGACCGGGTCAATGCGGGCCTCAAGGAAAAGTTCCCGCGGCTCTTTGGCGGAGGGCACGCTTATCTCGAGCTTGTCGGCGAGGAGGTGCTCGATGCGGGTGTGACGATCATGGCGCGGCCGCCCGGCAAGCGGAACAGCTCGATCAGCCAGCTCTCCGGCGGCGAGAAGGCACTGACGGCGGTCGCCCTCGTGTTCGCGATCTTCGAGCTGAACCCGGCGCCGTTCTGCCTGCTCGACGAGGTCGACGCGCCGCTCGACGAGAACAACGTCGGACGTTTCTGTGACATCGTCCGGGATATGTCGAGCCGCGTGCAGTTCGTCTTCGTCACGCACAACAAGGCCACGATGGAGCTGGCCAACCAGCTCCTGGGCGTCACCATGAACGAGCCCGGGGTGTCGCGGCTGGTCGCGGTCGACGTCGACGAGGCCGTGCGGATGGCGGCGATGTGATCCGGCAATGAGCGAGCTGCGCTGGATACTGTTGATCGCGGGCATCGTGCTGATCGTTGCCCTGTATCTGCTGGGCTCGCGCAACCGGCAGCGCAACCCGGTCGAGTTCGAGCGGCCGGCACGGGTCGATACGCCGCGCGCGCCGTCGCCCGTGGAAACCTCGCGCCTGGAACCGCGCATCTCGCTCGACGAGGCGGAGAGCGATGCGACGGATTCGTCCGACGACGAAGTCATTCCCGAGCCTCCGCCGGCGCCGATGCCGCCGAGCGCGCGCCGCGAGCCGGCCCTCGGCGCGCGATCCGAGCCGCCGATGCGACCAGAGACCGCGATCCGACCCGAGCCGGGGTTGCGGGCCGAGCCGGGCGTCCGTCCGGCCGCCGGTGCACGCGACATCGGCGCGCCACGCGAGGCGCCCGCGGCGCGCCGCGACGAAGCTCCCGCACGTGCAGAGCCGCGTCCGGCGACGGCTCCACGATCGCCTCAGAAGATCGTCGCGATCCGGGTCACCGCCGCGCATCCGACCCGCTTCGACGGTGCGCTGCTCCGCGAAGTGGTGACCGCGGCGCGGTTCACCCACGGCCGTTACGAGATCTTCCATCGCCTCGACTCGGACGGACGCCCGATCATGAGCCTGGCGAGCCTGCTCGAGCCGGGCACGTTCGATCCGGCGAAGATGGATACGGCGGCGTACCCCGGGATCGCGATCTTCACCGTCATGCCCGGGCCGCTGCCGGCCGCGCGCGCCTTCGACGAGCTGCTCGACACCGCGCGAGCGCTGGCGCATCGCCTCGGTGGGCAGCTGCAGGACGACCGCGGCGCACCCCTGAGCGTCCAGAGGGTATTCAAGCTGCGCGAGGAAGTCGTCGCCTTCGAACGTACCCTCGGGTCCGCGGGCGGCACCTGACCCGACGCGATGGCAGCACGCGAGGCCGCCAGGCGCATCGACGAGCTCCGTGCTGAGATCGCACACCACGACTATCGCTATCACGTGCTCGACGATCCCGAGGTTTCGGACGCGGGATACGACCGGCTGATGCTCGAGCTGCGCGAGCTCGAGGCTGCCCACCCCGAGCTCGTCACACCGGATTCGCCGACGCAACGCGTCGGCGGCGCGGCGTCCCAGGAGTTTCCACCGGTCGTGCATGCCGTGCCGATGCTGTCGCTCGACAACGCTTTCACGGACGAGGACATCGTGGATTTCGACCGGCGGGCGCGGACGCGGCTCGAGGTGGAACACATCGAATATGCCGCCGAGCCCAAGCTCGACGGGCTTGCCATCAGCCTGCGCTACGAAGCGGGGCGGCTCGTTCAGGCCGCGACCCGCGGCGACGGCAACCGCGGCGAGGACGTCACCGCCAACGTCCGCGCGATACGGCGCGTCCCGCTCACGCTGCGCGGTCGCAACCCGCCGCGGCTGCTCGAGGTGCGAGGCGAGGTCTTCATGACCCGGCGTTCCTTCGAAGCCCTCAACCGCCAGGCGGCGGAGCAGGGCGAAAGGACCTTCGTCAATCCGCGCAACGCCGCCGCCGGCAGCCTGCGACAGCTCGACCCGAAGATCACGGCGAAGCGCGCGCTCGATCTCTGTTGCTACGGCCTGGGCGCCGTCGACGGCTGGCAGGTTCCC
>Ga0268386_10000648_pt1 | contig 22418 bp, 14 predicted proteins | sample RVTome_15_FD_200260 | JGI IMG/M metagenome (GOLD analysis project Ga0268386, IMG submission 200260) | Soil microbial communities from uranium-contaminated site in the Upper Colorado River Basin, Wyoming, United States - RVT150D86... ...
GGCTCGGCGGTCCGATGGAGCCGCCCGCCGAAGCACCTCCCTCCGCGGCCGAGGGCAGCGCACGAGGGCGTTTCTTCCGACGCCGCGAGACGCCCCGCGCGCTGCTGGCGCCCCCGAGGGGGGAATTGCCCTCGGACCAGGACGTGGCCCAGGCAGCAGCCGCCATGGCAGAGGCCGCGTCGGTGGATCCGCCACCCGCCCTGCTGCTGCTGAGCCACCGATTCAATCTCTCGCGCTTCGAACAGGAGGCGCTGCTGCTGTGCGCGGCGCTCGAGCTCGATACCAGGATCGCCGCCCTCTGCGCGCACGCGCAGCACGACCGGTCCCGGCCGTATCCCACGTTTGCGCTGATGGCGGCGCTCTTCGACGAGCCGGCGTGGGACGTGCTCTCGCCCGAACGGCCCCTGCGCTACTGGCGCCTGATCGAGATCAACCAGCCGGGCGCCGAGCCGCTGACCACCAGCGCGCTGCGGGCCGACGAGCGCGTGGTCAATTACGTGAAGGGATTGAATTACCTGGATGATCGGCTGACGCCGCTGCTCATCCGCTTCGATGGCAAAGCCGCGGCGCCGCTGCCGCCCTCGCAGCAGGCCGCCGTGGCCGCCATCGAGCAGACGCTGCGCCGGTTGCGCGAGGATGGGCCGCCGCCGCTCATCCAGCTCGTGGGCATCGACGCACTCAGCAAGCAGCTGGTGGCACAGCAGGCGGCCGCGGCGCTGAGCCTCAACCTCTACCGCATCCCCGTCGAGCTGCTGCCGCAGCAGCCCGGCGAGCTCGAGACGCTCGCACGGCTCTGGCAGCGCGAGAGTATCCTGATGCCGATCGCCCTCTTCCTGGACGCCCACGACGCGGACGGCGAGCAGAAGGGCGAGGGCGGCTCGCCGGATCGGTTGGGGGCACTGCAGCGGTTCCTGGCCCGCAGCCAGGGGGTGTTTCTGTTGAGCACCCGCGAGCCACGCCCGGCGCTGCAGACGACAGTGCAGATGATCGAGGTGGAGAAACCGTCGCCGGCGGAGCAGCAGGCGGCCTGGGCCGCTGCGCTCGGCCCGGCCGGCAGAGAGGTCTCCACCCTGCTGGCCGGTCAATTCAATCTGAACGCGCCGACCATCACCGACATCGTCGGCGCGGTGATGGCAGGTCCCGCGGCCGAGGGCCGGCCCGAAGCAGCAGTGCCGGAGAGCGCTCGAGCGGCCGGCGAAGATGCCCTGCACGAGCGACTGTGGTCGGCCTGCCTGGTCAGCACCGGCCCGCAGATGGAGCGGCTGGCGCAGCGGCTGCGCCCGGTCGCCACCTGGAAGGACATCGTCCTGCCGGACGCCGAGCTGCACCTGCTCCGCCAGGTGGCCGGTCAGGTGGCCCGCCGCAGCATCGTTTACGACGACTGGGGCTTCCGGCAGCGCATGAACCGCGGACTCGGCATCAGTGCCCTGTTCGCCGGCGAGAGCGGCACCGGCAAGACCATGGCCGCGGAAGTCATCGCCAATCACCTGCGCCTCAATCTCCACCGTATCGATCTGTCCGCAGTGGTCTCCAAGTACATCGGCGAAACCGAGAAGAACCTGCGCCGGCTCTTCGACGCGGCCGAGGACGGCGGCGCCATCCTGTTCTTCGACGAAGCGGATGCGCTCTTCGGCAAGCGCAGCGAGGTGAAGGACAGCCACGACCGCTACGCCAACATCGAGATCAACTATCTCCTGCAGCGCATCGAGTCGTACCGGGGCCTGGCGATCCTGGCGACCAACATGAAGAGCGCGCTGGATCAGGCATTCATGCGACGGCTGCGGTTCGTCATCACGTTCCCATTCCCGGGCAAGGCGCAACGCCTGGCCATCTGGCAGCGAGCCTGGCCCGCCGACACGCCGGTCGGCGCCCTCGACCTCGACCGTCTTGCCCGCCTCAATCTGACCGGCGGCAGCATCGCGAACGTGGCCCTCAATGCCGCGTTCATGGCCGCCGAGCGCGGCACCTCCGTGACGATGCCGCTGGTGCTCGACGCCATCCGCTCCGAGCTCCGCAAGCTGGAGCGCCCGTATGACGAGGCCGAGCTCCGGTGGTCGGCGACCGGAGAGGAACCGAGTGGGCCGCGAGCACCGGCGCGCCCCAGCCGCGCGCGGGCGGGGGTCCCGTGAGCATCCAGGTGCACATCGAGCGCCTGATCCTGGACGGATTGCCGCTCGAGGCCGCGCACGGTCCGGCGGTACATGCAGCAATCGAAGCCGAGCTGACTCGGCTGCTGGCCGAGCGCGGTCTCGGAGCCGGCTTTCGGCAGGGGGGGGCACTTGCCGCGGTTCGCGGCGTGGATGTCCACCTGCCGTCCGCGCCGAGGCCCGAGCTGGTCGGTCAGCAGGTCGGTGCCGCGATCTACGGGAGCATCCAACCGTGAGTTTTCACGAGAGCATGGCGCTGGCGACCCGTCCTGGCAGGCAAACGAAGACGGATGGACCGGTGGTGCAGCGGAAGTGCGGCTGTGGCAACCACGCCAGAGGCGGCGAGTGCGACGCGTGCAGGAAGAGGCGTACCGGATTGCAGCGCAGCGACCGGTCACAGCCGCATCCGAGCGCGCGTATGGCCCGCTTCGGCCAGGGACAGGGTTCAGGAAGCCTCGGCTTGGCGGGCGATTTCAATGGCATTGCGGCCCGCACCGCAGTTCTACCCGCGTTTGGCACCTCCCTGCGCGTGCAGCGTCAGCCGCTCTCGGAAGCCACGCCGATCCCGGCCGAAGCACCTCCCGCGGCCGCGCCAGCCGCGCCCACGGTGGAAAGCGCGCCCGAAGCGGCTCCCGAGGCCGCGCCGACCGTCAGTCCTGAAGCGGTGCCGGAGTCTGCCGCAGCCGGTCAGCCCAGCACACTGATCGTCGACGACAGCGCCACGGAGCTGCAACCCGGGCAGCTCCGGAAATCCGTTTTCCTCGACCAGATGCACAGAGCGGTCTGTGCCGAGGCAGAAGCAGCGCTCGCCGGCACCGGCCAATCCACTGCCGGGTGCCCCTATCTGGCCACTTGGTTCGACTACTACCGCGGCCAGAGCAACGCGCATATCGAAGCGGCGCTCCACCGCTATGCGCCGGAGTCGCGCAATGCGCGCACGGCCGCGGAGTATATCCCCCTAGTGGCGGCGCGGGTGCGCCAGGGGGTAGAGCGCTGGGCGGCCACCGGCGAGATCACCGGCGTCCCCGAGGGTGTCCCGTTGAGTATCCCTGGTGTCTCCGGGCTGGCCGGTGCGGTGGGCGCGGCGGCATCGGGCCTTGGAAGCCTGCTCTTCAAAGCGCGCGACGGCGGGGCCCGTGCCGCCGACGACCCAGCGACGGTCCAGGCGCAGCTGGGTTCCGGAACGCCTCTGGAGAGCAGCGTGCGCGGCCGGATGGAGCAGGCGTTCGGGCAGAGTTTTGCCCACGTGCGCACCCACACCGACTCGACGGCGCGTCGGTTGTCGACTGAGCAGAATGCCCGGGCGTTCACCGTGGGCGAGCACGTGGCGTTCGGTGCGGGCGAATACCGGCCCGGGTCGATGATCGGCGACGCGCTGGTCGCTCACGAGCTCGCGCACGTGGTTCAGCAGAACGGCGCAGCGGGGACCACTCAGACCAAGTCGGCCGGCGGCGCGAGCTACGGCGCGTTGGAGCGCGATGCCGACGACGCGGCAGTGGGGGCGGTGGCGGCCTTGTGGCGTGGGGCGAAGGCTGACCTGCCCGATGTGACCCGGAGTGCTGCAGCGAACCTGAGATCCGGACTGCAGCTTCAGCGCTGCAAGAAGGAGACGTGCTCGGAAGGCACGAAAAGCATTTCGGTGGATTCGGTCAGGCTGCACGGATCGACGGGTTCTCCGACGCCGGAGTTGGCGAATGCCAACACCGTCTTCAAGCCATGCTGTGTGGAATTCACGAAGGGAAAGAGCCCGTCACCGGAATCCAAAGCGGTAACCGAAACGTGGCTTGGCGGCGATACGGATGCGAAGGTTGCCCCGAATTGCGGTGCCGTTGAAACGGAAGAGAAGGCCATGTATGACAACGGGACGGCAAGCCACAGTCTCTCCAGTCGGATGCGAGTATTCTACGTGGCCACGTTCTCTGGATCCGCCGGAGCAGGATACAGTGTTCCCCCGTACTGTGCTTCAGGGGCTGCAGCACCTTATGCCAACCATGTTGTGCTTCAGAACTCAGCCTCGGGAGCGACGAATCCTCTGGCTCATGAGTTCGGACACATTCTACTGAACAGCGGCGATCATCAGACCGCACCAAACCTGATGGGTCCGTCAGGAGGCACCGATCTTACTGCGGAACAATGCAAGACCATCTACAACAATGCATAGGCCAGTGACCACTCCGGTATCATTGCGCCGCCCGCGAGGGGTGAAGGGACGACGGTGCCAGCAGATCAGACGATAAACCGCTACCTCGATGGCGTGACTGACCCACGCCTCCGAGTGCTCGGCCGGGCACGCTCGTCGTTCCTGGTCTGCGGCCTTACCGGTCTTGGGCTGGCTGTGGCGCTGGGCGTGGGGCTTACCGTGTACCGCGGGCTGTCCCTGTGGGTGCTTGGCGCGGCGGTGCTTGCCGCAGTCGCGACATTCCTGGCGCTGGCGATGCTCATGAAGATCCTGGTGGGCGAGGAGCGGCTGATCTACTACCACCACGAGGTCGCCATCCTCGCCGCCGTCACGCTGATGCTCGTGCTGATCGGCCAGCCGGTGCTGCCCTATCTCGACGTGACGCTCCTCGGCGTGGGCACGTTCCTCTTCTGCGGGCGCGTGGGCTGCTTCATGGTCGGTTGCTGCCACGGACGCCCCTGCCACCTGGGCGTGTGCTATCGGCGCGAGCACGCGGACGCCGGCTTCAGCTCCTGCTTCGTGGGCACCCGTCTCTTCCCGATCCAGCTGGTCGAGTCGGCGTGGGTCTTCGCGACGGTGCTGGGGGGGGTGGGGCTCGTGCTGCGCGGCGCGGCCCCGGGGGAGGCGCTGGCGTGGTACGTGGTCGTCTACGATATCGGGCGCTTCGCCTTGGAGTTCTATCGGGGCGATACGCGTCCCTACCGTGGCGGGTTCTCCGAGGGCCAATGGACATCGCTGCTCCTGATGCTGGTGGTCGTCGGAGCCGAGCTGGGCGGCGCCGTCCCGTTCCACGCGTGGCACCTCGCCGCGACGGCCGGCCTGGTGCTGACGATGATCGTGGTGACGCTGCACCGGCGCCTCGGCCACGACGCCCGGCACCGCCTGCTCAGCGCCCGGCACATCCGCGAAGTGGCCGAAGCCGTCGACCTGCTCGCCCGCGTCGGCTCGGAAGCGGCATCGCCCGGGGATCGGGGGCGGGTCGTCAACGTGGCGAGTACCTCCGCCGGGCTGCGGATCTCGGCGGGCCGGGTTCAGGAGGGGGAGGGTGAAGTACGGCACTACACGCTGTCGGCCGCGGACGCCGCACTGAGCGCGGCCGACGCACGAGTCCTGGCCGACCTGCTCCTGCAATTGCGGCACCAGGGTGAGCCCGGGGAAGTCGTGCAGGGCCACGAGGGGGTATTCCACCTGCTCGTGCACCCGCCGATCGCCCTCAGTGGCGCGAGTCTCCAGGCTTTTGAAACGGGCGATGCGCTGCTCGAGGCATCGGTGACATGAGCGAGCACGCCGCCGCACCGACCCGGCAGACCGCCGCCGAGCCCGGCTCGAAGAACGAGCTGGTGCTCCAGCGGAAGTGCGCCTGCGGTCAGCACACGGTGGGGGGTGGCAAATGTGCGGAATGCCGGAAGAATCGGCTGATGACGCAGCGCTGGTCGACGCACCGCCCGCCGCCCACCGCGATGCTCCGCGCGCACGAACCGGCCACGTACCCGCTCGGCGGGATCCGGCAGCCGCGGGGCGACCTCAGCCTCGTCCGGGCGAATACGCCCGTCCATCGCGCCCCACTTCGTCTCCAGCGCGCCCCCATGGAGGAGGGCCCCGACGTAAGGGACGCGACCGAACCGATCGCGGAAAGCACGGTCGAGACCTCCACTCCCGGACAGCGAGCGACCGCACCTCCAACCGGGGCCACACCCGCGGAGGAAACCGCGTCGGGCGCGGCGCCGGAGACGAGCCCGGAGATCCCGACGTCCGCGCAGGCTTCTACACTGATCGCCGCCGACGACGCCACGGAACTCGCTCACGGCCAGCTCCGCAAGCGGGAGTTCCTCGACCAGCTCCACGCCGCAGTCTGCGTCGAAGCGGAAGCCGCGCTTGCGGGCACCGGGCAATCGTCCGAAGGCTGCCCCTACCTGGCCAACTGGTTCGACTACTACCGCGGCCAGAGCAGCACGCACGTGGAAGCTGCGCTGCGCCGCTACGCGCCGGAGACGCGGAGCGCGCGCACGGCGGCCGAGTACATCCCGCCGGTGGCGGCGCGAGTGCGGCAGGGCGTGGAGCGATGGGCGCGCACCGGCGAGATCACCGGGGCGCCCGAGGGGTTGGCGCTCTCGATCTCCACCGGCGGCGGGTTGATGGGCGCCATCGGAGGGCTGACATCGGGCATCGGGAGCCTGCTGTTCAAGGCACGCGAAGGCGGCGCCCGCGCTGCCGACGATCCGGCGGCGGTGCAGAGCCGGCTGGGCGAGGGACGCCCGCTGGAGAACGGGGTGCGCTGCCGGATGGAGCGCGCTTTCGGACGGAGCTTTTCCGGGGTGCGCCTGCACACTGACGGCACCGCGCGCCGGCTCTCGAGCGAGCAGAACGCGCGAGCGTTCACCGTCGGCCGGCACGTGGCGTTCGGGGCGGGCGAATACCGGCCCGGCACACCGGTAGGTGAAGCGCTGATCGCGCACGAGCTGGCCCACACTGTCCAGCAGAGCGGGCGCCTGGTGGCTGCCCAGGCCCAATCCGTGTCGGGCGCGAGCTACGACGCGCTGGAGGATGACGCCGACCAGTCGGCCGGCGGCGTGGTCGCGTCACTCTGGGGCACAGCGAAGGAGAAAGCCGGCCAGGCCGCGCGCAACGCGGGGCCGGCGCTGAGGTCAGGGCTGTCGCTCCAGCGCTGCGCCGGAAACAAGCCGAAGCCCGCCGAGCCCGCAGCCGAGCCGGGACCGACGCCCCCACGCACGGCGGCCCCCGGAGAAACCGCGAGTCCCGCGGCGAAGGAGGAGACCCCGACCACGCCGGCCGAGCCGGCCGAGCCGAAGGGTGGCTGGTGCGCCAAGCCGAGCGATCACGCCGGCCTCGTCGCGCTGCTCAAGAAGGCCGGAGCGCCGGAGCCGATCGGGACCCTCGCCTACGGGTTCACCTTCTGGAGCAAGGCGAAGACGACCAAGCTCCCTAGGCTCTCCATCGTTTTCTCCGGGGCCGCAGGCGGGAAGGTGACCGGCAGGGTCGAGCCGACGACAACGGCGTTTGGCACCATGGAGGCGCTGTACCTGAAGAAAGGCACGTACGAGATCCCCGGAAAGACGTTCAACGTCATCGAGCCCCAGTGCGGTGCCACCGGCAAGAAGGTGCCTTTCTTCTCGACCGTCAGCGAGGATATGTCGCTCCTGTCAAGACGGGCCGAGCAGGAGCACTGCGACGACTACAGGCGCGCGTTCGAGCTCTCGTACGTTCAGCAGACTGCCAACATCAACTCACTCGTGGGCACCACTTTCGGGCCCGGAAGCAAGGCCCAGGTCAAGGCGGAGGTCAACACGGCGCTCGAAGCCAAGGGCGACAAGGGGATCCAGGGTTGGATCGATGAAGTGAACCGGCTGGCCACGATAAGCCAGACCGTACGTGACGCCGGCCGCCTGCACCGGCTCAACCCTGACGGCGACCCCAAGAAGGTCGACGACAAGTGCACCCGGAAGGATGCCACAACCGTGCCGTCATCGACCACGAAAATCCCCGGGCCGAAAACCGAGGACATCATCAAGTAGGAATGAGACCAGGAGATCACGATGCCGGCGAGCAGATGGCACAGACCGGTTCGGGCGGGTTTAGCCCCTCCCGCATGAGTAGATGAGCGAGCACACCGCCCCCGCACCAGCCCGGCAGGCCACGAGCGCCGAGCCCGCCTCGGGGAACGAGCTGCGGCTCCAGCGCAAGTGCGCCTGCGGCCAGCACGCCATGGGCGGCGCGGAGTGCAGCGACTGCAGGAGGAAGCGGACGACGCTGCAGCGTTGGTCGGCGGACCGCTCCGTACGGCTCCCGATGCCGCACCCAGCGGCAACGCGCGATCCTGGCCCCGGACTCGACCTCAGCAGCGCCTGGACGAGCGCGGCCTCGGCTCCGGGAGCGGAATCGCCAGAGGCCACGCCTGCGTGGCAGGGTACACCTCAAGCGTCGCCGGAGCCGTCGCCGTCCCGGCACTCGGACAGTCCCGCTCTGATCGTGGAAGATGACGCCACCGACCTCGCAGCCGGCCAGCTTCGCAAATCTGATTTCCTAGACCAGCTCCACGCCGTCGTCCATGCCGAAGCCGAAGCCGTCCTTGCCGGGACGGGGCATTCCACCGACGGATGCCCTTACCTCTCCTTCTGGTTCGGTTTCTATCATAGCCAGAGCAGCAACCACATCCAGAGGGCATTGCATCACTACGCGCCCCCGGCGCGCAGGGCACGCTCGGCCTCCGAGTACATCCCGCTGGTGGCCACGCACGTGCGGCAGGCCGTGGAGCATTGGCTTCGAACGGGTGAGGTAACAGGGGTGCCGGAGGGTGCGCCGCGCCCGGCGGCCGTACAGGCAGCCGCCGCGCGGACGGGCATGGCGGCCGCGAGCCCGGTACAGCTCAAGGCTCGCGACGGCGGCGGGCGCCGGTCCGATGCTCCAGCGACTGTGCAGGCCGAGCTTGGCACCGGTCGCCTACTGGAGAACCGGGTGCGCAGCCGGATGGAGACGGCCTTCGGGCGGAGCTTCTCGAAGGTGAGGCTGCACACCGACGCGACCGCGCGCCGGCTCTCGAGTGAGCAGAACGCCCGGGCGTTTACCGTGGGCGATCACGTGGCGTTCGGGACGGGCGAGTACCAACCGGGGACGCTGGTGGGAGACGCGCTGATCGCGCACGAGCTGGCGCACACCGTTCAGCAGCAGGGCGGACGGTCGTCCTCGGCTCGGACAAGCTGGGCGCGGGATACAGGCTACGACCGATTGGAAACGGACGCGGATCGAGCGGCGGCCGGTGCGCTGGCGGCGCTGCATGGGGGCACCCGTCGCACACGAGTCAGGTTGTTGGGAGCGCCAACCCCCGCCGGTTCGGCGCCGAGACTCAGCTCCGGATTGCGACTGTCCCGCTGCGGCACTGCGTCGACTGCTTCCGCGCAGGCACCTGCAACCCGACCGGCCAGGGGAACGCCTGCGACACCGTCCGGCACTCCGTGCCCGACCTCGGTGCGCGTTGGGGCGCTCGTGCACCGTAGCCACAGCGACCTCTCGTCGAGCGAAAGGGAGCAGTATGGCACGTATCTGGGTGCCATGTCGCGAATGGATGTCGGGCCCGGACCCGATCACTCGGGGCATTGCATGAAAGAACGCCTCACCACGGTCACCAATGCCTGTCCCGCCGCTGTCTACACGAGGGATGGCCAAACCACACAGCCGTGCACGGGCGACAAGTGCCTAGGGATCAATCGGCCCTTTACCGCCTGGGGTCTCAGCGACGGACCCACCTCGTTCCTCGATATGCACCGTACCACGCACGCCACCAGCCTTCTCGAAGGTACCGGTATCAATTCGTGCCGAGTCGTTTGCGAGCAGGCCTACACGTGCGACCGAGTGCACCCCACCACCGGTGTGTTTCTGATCACGCGCAGTTTTCAGGCGGATACCTATACGCGGCCGGATGGCACAAGGCGGCACATCACGACGGGTACGGTCACGAAGACCGAACGAAGCGGGTCTGCACCATGAATGAATACGGCCCGAACTGCCCGGAGGGGCACGTGAAAGGCACGCCCGGATCATGACCACCTTCCCCGGCTCCCCGCGGCTGCTCAAGGGCGGCATCGTGCTCCTCGACCCGAACACCGGGACCGTGCAGCGCATCATCGCCCTGCAGTACAACCCCGCCACGCTCCAGCGTTCGCTGACGGCGCGGACCGTCGGCGAGGAGGCGGACCGCTCCCAGGCGTTGCGCCTGATCGGTCCGCCGCAGGAGACCTACACCCTCGAAGCGGAGATCGACGCGGCCGATCAGCTGGAGAAGCCGTTCGAGAACCAGGTCGTCGTCGACCACGGGATCGCGCCCCAGCTCGCCGCCCTCGAGACCATTCTCTATCCGCCGAGCAGCCGCCTGATCAGCAACAACGCGCTCGCGAACTCCGGTGTGCTGGAGATCGCACCGACCGAAGCGCCGCTGACACTCTTCGTCTGGAGCAAGCACCGCGTGATGCCCATCCGGCTGACCTCCTACAGCGTGACGGAAGACGCCTTCGATCCGCAGCTTAACCCGCTGCGCGCCAAGGTGAGTCTCGGCTTCCGCGTGCTGAGCGTGGACGACCTCGGCTTCGACCACCGGGGCGGCAACATCTACCTGGCCTACCACCAGCAAGCCGAGCGTCTGGCCGCCCTCAACCGGGGCGGCGCGCTTGGTGACCTCGGCCTCACGGGGATCCCATGATCTTCGAGCAATTTCCCCCGAACAGCCGCTACCACGGCATCGCGATCAAGACGTACACGCGGCCCGACGGCAGCGCCGTCGTGTACCTGGCCCGCCGCTTCGTCCCGCCGCCGGAAGACTTCAGCCTGCTGCAGGAGCATTCCGTGGCGGAGGGCGACCGGCTCGACAACCTGGCGGCACGCTACTTCGGCGATCCCGAGCTGTTCTGGAGGCTGGCCGACGCCAACAATGCCATGCAGCCGGAGGAGCTCACGAGCGAGATCGGCCGGCGGCTGCGGATCACACTACCCGAGGGGATTCCGGCCCCCGCGAGCAATGCTTAAGGGCAACATCCAGCTGTCCCTGATGATCGGGCCCGTGGTGCCCGTGCCCGTGCCGCGCGAGATCGTCGATGCGCTGCAGAGCCTGACGGTGCGCCGGGCCGCCGGGGAGCCGAGCGGCTTTCAGCTCGTGTTCCAGTTCAACTCGAAATCGCCGCTGAACACGCTCCTGCTGCTGCTGGGCCAGGTGGGGCCGGTCATCCGCGTGGTGATCACCGTCATCATGAACGGCACGCCCAGCGTGCTGATGGACGGCGTGGTGCTCCACCACCAGCTCTCCCCGGACGTGCAGACCGGCCGCTCGACGCTCACCGTGACGGGCTCCGACCTGACGGCGGTGATGGGCCTCATCGATTTCTCGGGAATCCCCTACCCGGCCATGCCGCGGGAGGCGCGGGTGCTGCTCATCCTCGCCAAGTACGCCATCTACGGCATGATCCCGCTCATCATCCCCAGCGTGTTCCTCGATGTTCCCATCCCGGTCGATCGTATCCCGACCCACCAGGGGACCGATCTGGTGTACGTCAATCAGATGGCCGAGGAAGTGGGCTACGTCTTCTACATCGATCCCGGCCCGGCGCCGCTGACGAACATCGCGTACTGGGGTCCGGCGATCAAAGTGGGACCGCCGCAGCCGGCGCTCAACGTCAACATGGACGTGCACACCAACGTCGAGTCACTCGGCTTTCAGTTCGACGGCACGTCCAAGGTGATGCCCATCGTGTTCGTGCAGAACGAGCTGACGAAGATCCCGATCCCGATCCCGATTCCGGATATCAGCCCGCTCAACCCGCCGCTGGGCCTGATCCCGCCGTTCCCGGCGCGCTTCGAGCTGATGCCGGACACGGCCCGGCTCAACCCCGTGCAGGCGGTGATGCTCGGCCTGGCGAAGGCGGCAAAGACCTCCGATGCCGTCACCGGGACGGGAGCGCTGGACGTGCTGCGCTACGGGCGCGCCCTGAACGCGCGCAGCCTGGTCGGCGTCCGTGGCGCGGGCGAAGCGTTCGACGGCCTCTACTTCGTCAAGAACGTCACGCACCGGATCAAGCGGGGCGAGTACAAGCAGGATTTCACCCTCACGCGCAACGGGCTGATCTCGACCGTTCCGCGCGTGCCGGCGTAGGCCGGCCCGCCATGGCCAAGTACTACGGCAAGTATCGGGGCCTCGTGCTCAACAACATCGACCCGCTCCAGAAGGGGCGGGTCCAGGTGCAGGTGCCGGACGTGCTCGGCCTGAGCATCTCGAGCTGGGCCATGCCCTGCATGCCGATGACAGGAGTGCAGACGGGCATCTACCACGTGCCGCCGGTCGGAGCGGGTGTCTGGGTCGAGTTCGAGGCCGGCGATCCGGACTACCCGATCTGGGCCGGAGGATTCTGGGGATCGGCCGCGGAGGTGCCCGCGCTGGCGCTGGCGCCGAGCATTCCCGCTTCCCCGAACATCGTCCTGCAGACGCTCGGCCAGAACACCATCGTCGTGAGCGATGTGCCGGGGACGGGGGGCATCATGCTCAAGAGCACCACGGGCGCGTTCATCCTGGTGAACGATCTCGGCATCACGATTTCGAACGGAAAGGGTGCGACCATCGTCATGGCGGGCCCGACCGTGACCATTAACAGCGGCGCTCTCGTCGTCACCTGAGCACGCTCTTTCCTCCCTCCGTGCGGAGGCGCTATGCCGGGCTTTCTGCTGCACCTCGGGGCGACCGTGACCTGCTCGCACGCCGGCCAGGCGACCCCCGTGTCGCCCAACCCGCGCGTGCTCGTCAGCGGCCAGCCGGTCGCGACGCTGGCCAGTCCTTATATGGTGGCCGGCTGCACGCTGCCGACGCCGCCCGCGGCCAACGGCCCGTGCGTGACCGCGCAGTACGTCACGTCCGCCCTGCGCGTCACCGCCGGCGGCCAGCCGGTGCTGCTGTTCGACAGTCAGGCCATCTGCGCGCCGACGGGCACGCCGCTGATCACGATCGTCGCGCAGACGCGCGTCACCGGGATGTGAGCCGCCCATGAACATCGACTTTCCGTTCGACTTCGACGGCCGCGGCCGGACCGCTCTGACCGACGATGACGATCACATCCGCGACATGATCGAGCAGTTCCTCTTCACGGACGCCGGTGAGCGCGTCAATCGTCCCGACTTCGGCAGCGGGCTGCTGCAGCTCGTGTTTGCCCCGAACTCGCCGGAGCTCGCCGCCGCCCTGCAGCACACGGTGAGCGCCGGGCTGCAGCGCTGGCTCGGCGACGTGATCGAGGTGCGCGAGCTGGAAGTGACGAGCCGGGACGCCGTGCTGCGCGTCGAGCTGCAGTACGCCGTGCGGCGCACCGGTGAGGCGCGATCCGCCACCTTCGAGCAGGACACCGCTCCATGACCGAGGCGACCCTGGACTGTCTCGACGAGCGGCGCCGCCTTGAAGTCCGCCGCCGGCAGCAGAACGGCCTGGACTACCTCGAGGTCAGCGACGATCAGCACCGGCTCACGGTCTACTTCCTGGGTCCGGCGCCCGAGGGCCTCACACGCGAGAACGTTCGCATCACGGGTGGCCAGCGCATCCGCGACATCGAGGTCCTCACGGTCGAGATCTGCCCGCAGCACGACCCGGAGCTGGACAACTGCATGGTCGTGACGGTCGACAAGCCCGGCGACTTCTCGACGTATACGCTCTGTCTGGTGAACCTGCCGGACGACGCGCCGTTCGACCCGCGCTACCGGTGCCTGGATTTCACGTTCAAGGTCGCCTGTCCGACCGATCTCGACTGCCGCGCGGCCCCGCTCTGCCCGCCCGAGGTCTATCAAGAGCCCGAGATCAGCTACCTGGCCAAGGACTACGCCAGCCTCCGCCGCCTGATCCTGGACCGGCTGGCCGTGGTCATGCCGGAGTGGACCGAGCGTCACGTGCCCGACGTCGGGATTACGCTGGTCGAGCTGCTCGCCTTCGCGGGCGATTACCTGAGCTACTACCAGGACGCGGTCGCGACCGAGGCCTACCTCGATACCGCCCGCCAGCGCATCTCGGTACGTCGGCACGCACGGCTGGTCGATTACCTGATGCACGAGGGCTGCAACGCCCGCGCCTGGGTGCACGTGCACACCTCGACGGACACGACGCTGCCCGCGGTGCAGCTGTCGATCCTGACGTACGTGAAGGGAGTCCCGGAGGTCGAGGATCGCGTGCTCCGCTGGGAGGATCTGCGCGGCGTGCCGCCCGGCCGCTACGAGGTATTCGAGCCGTTGCTCGAGGATCCGGCGGCCGACGTCCACTTCTACGCGGCGCACAACGAGATCCGCTTTTACACCTGGGGCGATGCGGAGTGCTGCCTGCCGCGCGGGACCACGTCCGCCACGCTCGTCGACGGCCCGGCCCGCCGGGCCGAAGAGCCGGTCGAGCCCGGGGAGCAGCCGGACGACGACGCCGACGCGCCTCAACCCGGAGCGGGCACCGTCGAGCGTCCGCTGCACCTGCAGCCGGGCGACGTGCTGATCTTAGAGGAGGTCATCGGACCCGTGACCGGAGCGCGGGCGGACGCCGACCCCGCGCGGCGCCATGCCGTGCGCCTCACGCGGGTCGAGCCGGTGGTCGATGAGCTGTACGGGCAGCCGCTCCTGGAGATCGGGTGGGCCGAAGCGGACGCGTTGCCGTTTCCGCTCTGTCTTTCCGTGATCGGCCGCCCGCCGGAGTGTGAGCTGATCGAGGACGTGAGCGTCGCGCGCGGCAACGTCGTGCTCGTCGACCACGGCCGCCGGCGGCCTGGTCCCGAGCCGCTGGGGTGCGTGCCCCTGGAAGCCGAGGAGTTGACGTGTGACGAGTGCCGCGCGGACGAAGTGGTGCGTCGTCCAGGACGGTTCCGCCCGTCGCTCGGCAGCGGTCCGCTCACGTTCAGCGAGCCTTTGGCTGCCGGCGCCCCGGCCGCGCGATTGCTCGGACAGGACCCGCGCGAGGCCCTCCCCTGGATCCGCCTCTTCAGCCGCCCCGATCCAAAATGCGGCGCCGTGCCGGGGGGCGACGCCGCACCGCATACGTGGACGACGCGGAGGGACCTGCTCGCCAGTGGAGGCAGCGACGATCACTACGTCGTCGAGATGGACGACCGGCGCCGCGCCCACCTGCGCTTCGGCGACGGTGAGCTCGGCAGTCAGCCGGTGGCGGGCCACTCCTTCGACGCCCTCTACCGCATCGGCAACGGTCCGGTGGGAAACGTGGGCGCCGACACGCTCGTGCTCGCGGTCACCCGTGAGATGTTCAGCGGGCTCACGCTGGAGCCGCGTAACCCGCTGCCGGCCCGGGGCGGCACGGCGCCCGAGCCGAGCGCGGAGGTCAAGCGCTTCGCACCGCACGCGTTCCGCCAGATCCGGGAGCGCGCCATCACGGCGGCCGATTACTCCGAGCTGGCCGGACAGCATCCGCAGGTGCAGCGGGCGGCCGCCGAGCTGCGCTGGAACGGAAGCTGGTTCGAGGTGCGCGTCGCCATTGACCCGCTCGGCCGGGCCGCGGCCGATCCCGCATTGCTCCAGGAGATTGAAACCCACCTGTACCGCTTCCGGCGGATCGGACACGATCTCGCGGTCCGCCCGGCTCGCCACGTACCGCTCGAAATCGTGCTGGCGGTGTGCGTCAAGCCCGGCTTCCTGCGTGGACATGTCCGGGCGGCCTTACTCGAGCGTTTCGGCACCGGCCGCCGCGCCGACGGCTCACGCGGCTTCTTCCATCCGGACGAGCTGAGCTTTGCCCAGGGCATCGCGTTGAGCCGGCTCGTGGCCGCGGCGCAGGCCGTCCCCGGTGTCGAGAGCGTCACCGTGAGGAGGCTGGAGCGGCTCTTCGCCGGACCCGACGGTGAGATCGACGCCGGGGTGCTGTCCATCGGACCGCTCGAGATTGCCCGGCTCGACAACGACCCCAGCTTCCCCGAGAACGGGCGCATCCACTTCGAAATGCGAGGTGGACGATGAACCACCGCTGCGGCTGCTGCGAGGGCACCAGAGCGCTGACCCCGGTGCTCACCGCGAACCGGCCCGGTCTCGACGCGCTGCGCTACCGCGCCGGCACCCATGCCATGTTCTTCCAGACCATGGTGGCGCGCCTCTCGAGTCACGAGCTCGAGCACGGCCTCCGCCCGCTGCAGCGCCTCACCACCCGCGCGACGGACGACCCCGCCATCGCGCTGCTCGATGCCTGGGCGACGGTCGCCGACGTGCTGACCTTCTACCAGGAGCGGATCGCCAACGAGGGGTACCTCCTCACGGCCACCGAGCGACGGTCCATCCTGGAGCTGGCCCGGCTGGTCGGGTACCGGTTGCGCCCCGGAGTCGCCGCCAGCGTGTACCTGGCCTTCACCCTCGAGAAAGACTTCGAGATCGAGGTCCCGGCGGGCACGCGCGCGCAGAGCATCCCCGAGCCGGGCGAGCAGCCGCAGGTGTTCGAGACGGATGAGCCGCTGGCCGCGCGGACCGCGTGGAACGCCATCCCCGCGCGACAGACGCGGCCCTCGTTCCTTCAGCCCGACGCGACCTTCGATGACACGCGCGGTTTCTGGCTGGCGGGGGCCCTGACCAATCTCAAGCCCAACCACACCGTGCTGTTCGTCTGTTCTGACGCTGCGCGACCCTACACCGTCGTAACCGTCGCCGCCGACGCGGCGGCCGGCCGCACGCTCGTGAGCTACGCGCCGTTCAAGGACGTGTTCGTGCCCCCCGCGCCGATACCGGGTCCGTTCCTCACGCATGGGGTTGTCGCCCCGGCCGCCACTACGACCCTGTCGCCGCTCGCGTCCATCGTTCAGGCGCTCAGGAAAGAGCCGTCGCTCCCGCCGGCCAGCCGCTCTCAGCTCGCCCGCTCGCCAGGCCAGACCTACCAGGCCGCCGCCGACATCGGGCCGCAGCTACTGGTGCACTTCACCCCCGGACTCAAGGACACGCTCTACGCAGCCTATGCCAACGCACCCGTAACGGGGGTGAGCAAGGACCAGCTGTGCCACGTCGAAGCCATGCGCGTCAAGGCGGCACCGTTCGGACATAACGCCCCGCAACGGCTCATCGTCACCACGGGCAGCGAGCCGACGCCCGGCGCCGAGTGGCCCTCCGTCGAGCTGAGCGGCGGCGACGAGGAGGACTCGGACCAGCGACGCCTCATCTCCCTCGACGCGGTCTATGAGAGCATCACACCGGGCAGCTGGGTGGTCATCGACCGGGCAGACGCCGAGGCGCCGGTGGTCGCGCACGTGCAGCAGGTCCGCACGCTCACGCGAGCCGACTACGGAATCTCGGCCAAGGTCACGCAGCTCCTGCTTTCCACGGAATGGCTCAATCCCGAGGATCAGGGCGCGACCATCGGCTTCCTGCGCGGCACCACGGTCTACGCCGGGAGCGAAGAGCTCCCGCTGGCCGAGGAGCCGATCGGCGAGGACGTCGCCGACGACACGATCGAGCTCGACGGCCTCTATGACGGCCTGGATGCGGGCCGCTGGCTCGTGGTGAGCGGCGTGCGCACGGACGTGCCGGGTCTCGGGGGCGAGAACGAGGGCGCGAGCGTCGAGGCCAGCGAGCTGGTGATGCTGGCCGGCGCCACGCATGAGGTGCAGACGCTCCTCGACGGGCAGGGGAACCCGATCCTCGACGAGTCCGGGGAGCCCATCGAGCTCCCCGGCGACACGCTCCACACCCGCCTCATCCTGGCCGAGCCCCTGGCCTACGCCTACCGGCGCAACACCGTGGAGATCAACGCGAATGTGGCCCGGGCCACCCACGGCGAGACGCGCAACGAGGTGCTCGGCAGCGGCAACGGCAGCCAGGCGTTCCAGCAGTTCACGCTCAAGCAGCGCCCGCTCACTCACGTGGCCGCTCCCACTCCGAGCGGGGTGGAAAGCACGCTGACGGTGCGTATCAACCAGGTGCGCTGGCCGGAGCAGGAGACCCTGCTCGACCTCGGTCCCGCGAACCGCGGCTACGTCACCAGCACCGACGACGACGGCAGGATCACGGTCACGTTCGGCGATGGCAAGCGCGGCGCCCGGCTGCCCAGCGGGGTCGAGAACGTGACCGCCGTGTACCGCAGCGGTATCGGCAAGGGGGGCAATGCCGCGGCGGAACAGATCAGCGTGCTGGCGACGCGCCCGCTCGGGGTCAAGGAGGTGGTCAACCCGCAGCGCGCTTCCGGCGGCGCCGATCCGGAGAGTCGCGACCAGGCGCGCCGGAATGTGCCGCTGGCCGTGCTCGCGCTCGACCGGCTCGTCTCGGTGCAGGACTACGCGGATTTCACGCGAACGTTCGCCGGCATCGGCAAGGCCAGCGCGGCCGGTCTCTCCGACGGTCGGCGCGCGATCGTGCACCTCACTATTGCCGGCGCAGACGACATCCCGATCGACGTCGCTTCCGACCTCTTCCGTAATCTGATGCTCGCGCTGAGCCGCTTCGGCGACCCGAACACCCCCCTCCACGTCGAGCTGCGCGAGGCGGTGTTCCTCGTGATCAGCGCGCGGGTCAGGGTGCTGGAAGACTACCTGTGGACCGATGTGGAGCCGAAGCTCCGCACTGCCCTGCTGAACACGTTCGGCTTCGAGCGGCGCGAGCTCGGACAGGACGTGCTGCTCAGCGAGGTCATCGGCACGATGCAGGCGGTCGAAGGCGTCGCCTACGTGGACGTGGACCTGCTCGACGGGGTCTCGGAGACGGACGCGGCCGACCCGGAGACGCTCGCCACGAAGCTCGAAGGGCTTACCGCCGGCGATCAGCCGAAGCAGCGCGTCGTCGTCCACATGGCGCGCATCGACCCGGTCGCGACCCATCCGTCGCCGCGCATCCGGCGGGCCCAGCTGGCCTACCTCAACCCGGAGCTGCCGGACACGCTCCTGCTCACCGAGGTGACGTCATGACGCGCCCTCCGGACCGCCTCTACGACTTGCTACCGGTGGTGCATCGGCGGCGTGATGCCGAGAGGGGCTCCCCGCTGCGGGCGCTCCTGCAGGTCATCGGCGAGCAGGTGGCGGTAGTCGAGGACGACATCGACCGCCTGTACGACAACTGGTTCATCGAGACGTGCGAGGACTGGGTGGTGCCCTACATCGCCGATCTCATCGGCTACCGCGAGGTGCACGACGCCGGCGAGCCCGTGCCGTTCGAGACGGCCTCAGGGCACCGGCTCAACCGGATTCTGATTCCCCGCCGCGAGGTCGCCAACACGCTCCGTTACCGCCGGCGCCGGGGCACCCTGGCCATGCTGGAGCTGCTGGCGCACGACGTTGCCGGGTGGCCGGCGCGCGCGGTCGAGTTCTACCAGCTGCTGGCCTGGATGCAACCGCTCAACCACCAGCGGCTGGAGCGGGGCCGCTCCGCCGACCTGCGGGACAGCGATGCGCTCGACCTGATCGACGGCCCGTTCGACCGGGTGGCCCACACGGTGGACGTGCGCCGCCTCGACTCCCGCCGGACGCGCGGCCGCTACAACATCCCGAGTGTGGGCCTCTTCGTCTGGCGGTTGAAGGCGTATTCGGTCACACGGGCACCGGCCCTCTGCCTCGAGCCGGTCGGCGCGCACAGCTACACGTTCAGCGTGCTGGGTAACGATGCGCCACTCTTCACGAAGCCCATGCCCGAGCCGTCGCCGCACCACATCGCCGGCCCGCTCAACGTGCCCGCGCCGATCCGCCGCCGCGCGCTGGAGCGCAACCTGGAGCAGTACTACGCCGCCGAGCGCAGCTTCGCGATCTGGGTCGATGGCTGGTCCGGATACACTCCCGACGCGCCGGTGCCGCCGGAAGCGCTCATCGTCGCCGACCTGAGCGAGTGGCGGTACCGGCCGCCGCGCGGCCGCATCGCTGTCGATCCGGTGCTCGGCCGGCTCATCTTCCCGCCCCGACAGCTCCCGCGCACGGGTGTCTGGGTCACCTACCACTACGGCTTCAGCGATGACCTGGGCGGCGGCGAGTACCCGCGGCCTCTCACCCAACCGCCCGGCGCGGTCGTCTACCGGGTCGGCCCCGATGCCGAGTTCTCCCGAATCAATGACGCGCTGGCTCGCTGGCGTGACGAGAAGCCGGAGCATGCGGTAGTGGAGATCGTGGACAGCGGCGTGTACGTCGAGCAGATCAACCTGGAGCTGGGCGAGAACCAGAGCTTCCAGCTGCGCGCCGCCGATCGCACCCGACCCGTCCTCCGCCTGATGGACTGGCAGACGGCGCGCCCCGACGCCCTCTGGGTGCGTGGCGCCAAGGGCAGCCGCGTCACGCTCGACGGCCTGCTCGTCACCGGGCGCAGCGTGCACTGCACGGGAGCACTGGCCGCGGTCAACATCCGGCACTGTACGCTGGTGCCCGGGTGGATGATCGGCTCGCACTGCGAGCCCCACCGCCCGGCGGAGCCCAACCTCGAGCTCACGGACACGCATGCCTGCGTCGTGATCCAGCGGACGATCCTCGGCTCGATCCAGGTGAGCCAGGATGAAGTCCGCACCGACCCGATTCAAATCCATCTGTCGGACAGCATCCTCGATGCGACGAGCCCGCAGCGGGAGGCGATCGGCGCCCCGACCTGGCCGGTCGCACACGCCATCCTGACCATCCAGCGCACGACCGTGTTCGGCGAGATCCTGACGCACGCCATCGAGCAGGCCGAGAACAGCATCTTCGTCGGACGCATTCAGGTGGCGCGACGACAGCGTGGCTGCATGCGCTTCTGCTATGTCACGCCCGGGTCGCGCACACCGCGGCGCTACCGCTGTCAGCCCGATCTGGCGGAGCAGGCCGCGCGCGACGCGATCCCGAAGCAGGAGGTCGGACCGGCCGCCGAGGCGCGGTTCGTCGTCGGCGCGGGCGGTCATGAAGGGCCGGAGAATCTCCCGCTGTTGCCGCGGGGCCAGGCGAACCTGGAGGTCCAGGTGGAGGTTGACAAGCCGGCCCCTACGATCGGCGATCTGCTCACGGTCACCGTCACGCTCGACAACCATGGCCCCCGCGACGCTGCCGAAGTGGAAGTGACATTCACGGAGAAGAAGCCGGGCTGTATGGACTTGCAGAGCGCCACTGTGAGTCAGGGCGCCCTGGAGGAAAACGTGTGGAAGACGGGAGCCGTCAAAGCGGGGGCGTGCGCTTCGCTGCACGCGACGCTGCTGGTGACGGGGAACTGCGCGGCCGATCCTGAGGTGTCGATGGTGACGGGAACCATCACGTCGTCCACCCTCAGCGGTGACGGGCAGGCCTTCATCGCCGAACGCATTCGGCGCGTGCGCCAGCGGGTTCAGCCCCGCTTCAACAGTGTACGCTACGGATCGCCGACCTACGCGCAGCTCACGCTGCTTTGCGCTGACGAGATCACGCGAGGCGCGGACGATGAATCGGAGATGGGCGCCTTCCATGACCTGTTCCAGCCGCAGCGGGCGGCCAACCTGGAGGCGCGCCTGGACGAGTTCGTGCCGGCCGGAATGGACGCGGGTATCATCTACGCCAGCTAGAGGGGCAAACCATGCAAGGCGACTTCAGCCGCGACACGTTCGACCGGCGGCAGCGGTTCTCCCGGGTTCTGATGCAGCAGGGGCGCGTGCTGCTCGACGCCGACTGGAACGAGCAGACGTCGATCCTGCTGCACTACATCCGCTCGCTCGCCGCGGATATCATCGGGCCGCACGGCGGTCCTGGCGACGGCTTCAAGATCGGCTGCACCGATGACAACGGTGATGCGCTCACGTGCGACTTCACCATTGGACGAGGCCACTACTACGTGGATGGTATCCTCTGCGAGAACCTGCCGGCGGTCACCTGTGCGCCGGGCGGAGCCGAGCCGGCCGAGCCGCCACCGCTCCGGTTTGGCGTCCAGCCGGATTATCCGCTGGAGGAGGAAGTGGAGGGCCATTTTCTGGAGCACAACACGGACTATCTCGTCTATCTGGACGTCTGGGAGCGGCACCTGACGCATCTCGAAGCGGAGCACATCCGTGAGGTGGCGCTCGGCGGACCCGACACCGCCACACGCGCGCGCGTGGTCTGGCAGGTCAAGGTGGCCCCCAAGGAAAAGGATACGCCGGACGATCTCACCTGCCATGAGCTGCTCGATTACCTGCTCGAGCCGCCCCGCAGCTGTCTGCGGGCCCGCGCCCGGGTGAAGGAACCCTCCGACGACCCGTGCATCATTCCCCCCGAGGCACGTTACCGAGGCGCGGAGAACCAGCTCTACCGCGTCGAGATCCACGACGGTGGCGAGGCCGGGGGGCCCAAGCAGGGCGCGACGTTCAAGTGGTCGCGAGACAACGGCTCCGTCGTATTTGCCCTCCGGGAGCTCGAGGGGAGCATCGTGACGCTCGATACGTTCGGCCCGGACGTCCGGCGCGGCCTCAAGGAAGGTGACTGGGTGGAGATCGTCGACGACCACTCCGTGCTGCGGGGTGAGCCCGGTCGGCTGGCGCGCGTGGATACGGTCGACCGGGTCGGCTACAAGGTAACGCTCGCCGTTCTCGTAGGGGACGATCCGCTCCCCGCCTTAGGCAGGGACAGCACCACCCATCCGCTCGTACGCCGGTGGGATCAAGGCTCCGACGCGATCGCCGTGCAGGAGGGCAGGTGGATCGACCTGGAGGACGGCGT
>Ga0268386_10000649_pt1 | contig 22417 bp, 20 predicted proteins | sample RVTome_15_FD_200260 | JGI IMG/M metagenome (GOLD analysis project Ga0268386, IMG submission 200260) | Soil microbial communities from uranium-contaminated site in the Upper Colorado River Basin, Wyoming, United States - RVT150D86... ...
GGAAAATTCAAAATTGCGGCGTGCACGCGAACTTGGCCTATCAAGAGATGTCGCCGCAATTTTGAATTTTCCACACCCGACCCCTTTCACCGGGAGCCGATTCATGTCCCACCGAATGTCGCGACTCGTTGCTCCAATGGCGTTCGCTGCGCTGGTCCTGATTCACAGCAGGCTCGCGCTTTCGGCGGACGGGAAGCAATCCCCGCAACAGACGCCCCTCTGGCAGCACGCCGTCGTCGCCGCGGACCACCCGGCGGCCAGCGCGGCCGGCGTCGCGGTCCTCAAGAAAGGCGGCAACGTCGTCGACGCCGCCGTCGCGACCGCGGCGGCGCTGTCGGTCGTGCGGCCGGAGAGCTGCGGCATTGGCGGCGGGGGCTTCATGGTGATCTGGAACGCCGAAACGAAACAGGCCGTCGCGATCGACTACCGCGAGCGCGCCCCGCGGCGGGCGACGCGAACGATGTACTTCGACCCCCGCGACCCGACGAAACTTGTGCCGCGACTGAGCCGCGAAGGGCACCTCGCCGCCGCCGTTCCCGGCACCGTCGCGGGGTGGTGCGAAGTGCAGCGGAAATACGGAAAACTGAAGCTCGCCGACGTGCTGGCCCCGGCGATCGGTCTGGCGAAAACCGGCGTTCCCGTCGACGGGACGATGCGAAGATCGCAGCAGTCGCTGCTGAAACGCTTCCGCCAATCCCCCGCCGACGCCGAACGATTCGCGAACCTGGTGAAGCTGTATCTCAACGGCGGCAAACCGTGGGGGAAGTCGGACCGCTTCTTTTCACCGCAACGCGCGGTGCTGGAACTCGTCGCCGCCCGCGGTCGGGACGCGTTCTACAAAGGGCCGGTCGCCGAGGCGCTGCTGGTGGAGATGAAGCGCGGCGGCGGGTTGATCACGGCCGACGACCTCGCCGAGATGCGACCGGTCATCCGCAAGCCGTTGGCCGGCCGGTTCGACGACCTCGAGATCGTGACGATGCCGCCTCCTTCCAGCGGCGGCGTTGCGCTGCTGCAGATGCTCCACACGCTCTCCGCGTGGGAAGAGAAGCATCCCGATCGAAAACTGAACCGGGCCGACTTCAACACGCCGGCGACGATCCACCTGCTGACCGAGATGATGAAACACGCCTTCGCCGACCGCGCCGAATACCTCGGCGACGCCGACTTCGCGAAGGTCCCCGTGGAGCGGCTCATCAGCCGAAAGTACGCGGCGGCGCTGGCGGCGCGGATCGACGGGCGGCGGACGCACCCGCTGAAATTCTACGGCCGCTTCCAGGGCCTCGACGACGCCGGCACGAGCCACTTCTGCGTGATCGACGCGAAGGGAAACGCCGTCGCCTGCACCGAGACGATCAACACCGGTTACGGCAGCCTGGTCGTCGAGCCGAAGTACGGCATCGTGCTGAACAACCAGATGGACGACTTCGCCGCCATGCCCGGCAAGCCGAATGCGTTCGGGCTGATTCAAAGCGAAGCCAACGCCGTCGCCCCGCGGAAGAAGCCGCTCTCCAGCATGACGCCCACGATTGCAGTCCGGGACGGCAAGGCGGTGTTCGTGGTGGGGGCTTCCGGCGGGCCGCGGATCATCTCATCCACCCTGCAGGTGCTGCTCAACATGCAGCGATTCGGAATGCGGCCGCCGAAAGCGGTCGCCGAGCCGCGGTTTCATCATCAGTGGGTCCCGAACGAGCTGCTGCTGGAAGGCGGGCTGTTCGAGCCGCTGCGGAAGCTGCTGGAAGCGAAAGGTCACACGGTGCGGCGGCGCGATTCGCTGTCGGCGACTCAGGCGGCGGCCCGCGGCCCGCGGAGTCTGCAAGGGGGGAGCGATCCCCGCAAAGGGGGCCGGCCGGCGGGGTTTTGACGGTTAATCCGGGTAGGACGGCCTTCCAAGGCCGTTCCGGACGTCGAGGACCTGCCGCGACGGCCTTGGAAGGCCGTCGAACCAGCGACCCGCGGATTGGCCCCGCTCCGGTTCGTGAGCTAGGTTTTCCCGGCGGAACGTCGCGGACGCTCCGCCTGCGCGGCCCAAAGCGGCCCCGCGGCAACCCAGTGCAATCGGCCCGCCGGCCGCCCCCACCGCGAGCGCAGCCATGATCGAAATGCTCAATTCCTTCGGCGACTATTACGTCACGCTGGCGAAGGACTATTGGAACCACATGACCCCCATGAAATATGGGTGTCTGCTGGTGTTCATCTTCGTCTGCGGGTACCTGCTGCTGAAGAGCGGCATCAAGAGGACGTAGGGGCCGTGGCGGACGCTGCCAGCGTCCGCGCGGATGCTGGCAGCATCCGCCACGTTCCCCGAATCTGCCGAATTCTTCCGAATTACTGGCGGAATTGTCCGCACAGGGATATCCTGTCCCGGGTAAGGTTACGAGGGCGTATCGGGAACGGTCGATGCGTTTCCCGCGGTGAGTCCCTACCCGGAAGAAGGAAGTCCCCATGCTGCGTTCCACGATGTGCGCGGTCCCGGCGCTGCTGCTGCTGCTGACGGCGGTCGCGTACGGCCAGGTCGACGGCAAAAAGACCGCGAACAAGGATGCCAAACAGGTCGACGGCAAAACGTCCGCGAAGAAGGACGCCAAGGACGACGCCGAGAAGTCCGCGGCCAAGGGAAAAACCCGGCTCTCCCCGGCCGAGGCCCGCAAGGCTTACCTCGAAAAGTACGACACGAACAAAGACGGCAAGCTCGACGCCAAAGAACGGCAGGTCGCCCGCGAAGACTACCTGAAGAGCAAGAAGGGCAAGCAGTTGAGCTACCGCGCACGCGTGCAGCGGGAACTGCTCCGCCGGTTCGACAAGAACAAAGACGGCAAGCTCGACGAAAAGGAGCAGGGGGACGCCCGCAAGGCGATCGCGAAACAGCAGCAGGAATACCAGCGGCGCTTGCAGCAACTGTTGCGAGGGGGACGAGGCGGTCGAGGCAGCCGCGGTGGAAGAGGCGGCCAAAGCGGCGCCGCCGCGTTTCGCCAGCTCCAGCAGATGCAGCTTCGTTATCTGCAACAACTCCAGCAGGCGCGGCAGCGGGGCAAACGCTGAGGTCGCCGCCACTCGACGTGGTGCGAAATGAATTTCGCACTACTTGTTGTCGGCCAGCGTCCCCAGGCAGAGTCCGATCCGCCCCTCTTCGGTCAGTTTGTCTTCCTCGGAAGTGCTTTCCGGCAGCAGAAACAGCAGCGCAAACTGGTGATCGCCGTTGTTGACGCTGTAGGCCCGAATTTCGTAGGCAGCGCCGCCGTCCGCGGCCGGTCCGGCCGGCACCGTGAAGACCGAGTAGGTCCTGGTGACGGCGAACTCCTGTCCGTCGGGCAACTCCCGCCGGGGCCAGTCGGCGCGGAGTGGGCGGGTTCGGGCGCAGGCGCTGAACATCGCCTCGACCAGACGCTCTTCGAATTGCGTCGCGTCCTTCAATGCGTGCCGGCCTCCCTGAGTGAAGTCCCGGTTCGACGCCAGCACGATGTACGCCGGCCAGCGGTCTGATTGCCCGCGAACGCGCACCATCCCTCGCCAGACGGCCTGCACGCCGCTCTGCTTTTCGACGAATTGCCGCACTCCCGCCGGTATGGCCTCGTCGCGGCTGAACGACTTCGGCTCCGCTTCCGGGGCCGTCCCGAACTGTCGGGGAACGCGCAGGCGGAAGGCCTCGTTCTGCCAAGGGCTTTCCGCCAGTTCCGCATCGAGGATTTCGAGGTAATCCTGCAGCCGTTGCGTTCGCTGGAGGCGTTCCTGGTAGGTGCGCAATCCGCAACCGGCCGCCGCCACGAGGCAGACGGCCGCGGCAAGCAGACGGTGTTTCAGGAGAGAATTCCGCGAAGGGCCGGCCCGCATGGGAACGCGATGGCAACCGCAAAGGACGGGAAGCGGCCGAATCGACGCTCGATTCGTGCAATCACGATTCTCAAGCGCCATCCGCGGCCGGTCAACTCCAGTCGGGTGAGTGGTGAGTGGTGAGTCGTGAGTGGTATAGTGCCGTGAGACCACTCACAACTCACAACTCACCACTCACCAACCCCCATGATCTACCAGAACCTCGGTTCCGCCGGCCTGAAAGTCTCCCCAATTTGCGTCGGCACGATGATGTTCGGCGGGCAGACCAGCGAAGGCGATTCCATCCGCATCCTGCACAAGGCGTGCGACGCGGGGATCAACTTCTTCGACACGGCTGACATGTACAACGCCGGCGAGTCGGAAGTCGTCGTCGGCAAGGCGTTCGCCGACCGGCGCGAAACGGTCGTCATCGCCACCAAGGGCTGCAACCCGATGGGAGACGGCCCCAACGACCAGGGGGCCAGCCGGCTGCACATGAAGCGGGCCGTCGACGCCAGCTTGAAACGGATGCAGACCGATTACATCGACCTGTATTACGTCCACAAGCCGGATTACGACACGCCGATCGAAGAAACGCTGCGGGCGCTGGACGATCTCGTGCGGGCGGGGAAGGTGCACTACATCGCCTGCTCGAACTTCCGCACGTGGCGGCTGATGGAAGCGTTGTGGACCAGCGACGCCATCGGCGCCGCCCGCTTCTGCTGCATTCAGCCGTTGTACAACATCGTTAACCGCGACATTGAAGTGGAACTGCTGCCGGCGTGCGAGGAGTACGGCATCGGCGTCGTCAGCTACAGCCCGCTGGCCCGCGGCATCCTGACCGGGAAGTACAAACCGGGAGCCGATTACCCTGAAGGCAGCCGCGCCGCCCGCAAAGACAAACGTATGCTGCAAGCCGAACTGCGGGACGCGAGCCTGGAAATCTCGCAGGAGATCGTCGCCCACTGCGAAAAGAAGGGCTGCAACGCCTCGCAGTTCGCCCTGGCGTGGGTGCTGGCGAACCCAATCCTTACGTCGGTCATCATCGGCCCGCGGACGATCGAACAATTCGAAGACAATCTCGGCTGCCTGAACGTGGAGATCACCGACGAAGACGAAGCCTTCATCGATTCCCTCGTTCCGCCGGGCGAACACAGCGGCTTCGGCTTCCAGGACGACGCGTACCCGATTGCCGGCCGTGGTCTGTAGAACGGACGGAAACCGCTGATATACGCTGATGGACGCTGATTCTGAGAGAGCGATTGCCTTGCGACCGAATCGTTGAGGCAAGAATATGGACGGCAAGAAAACGGACCTTCTGCACGAGTTTCGCATATTCTTGTCGATTCCTATTCCTGTCAGTCATTCTTCTTATTAGCGTCCATCAGCGTCCATTAGCGGTTTAACTATCGAGAGACCTACGATGCCCCGGATCAGAATCGGCCAGATCGGCGTCGGCCACGCGCATGCCGCCGGGAAAATGCACGTCTACCGGCAGTCGAAGGAGTTCGACGTCGTCGGCGTCGTCGAGCCGGATGCGAAGCTCCGCGCGGCCGCCGAGAAGTCCCCGACCTATCGCGGCCTGAAATGGATGACGCAGGACGAACTGCTCGCCGTGAAGGGACTGCAGGCCGTCGCCGTGGAAACGCGGGTCAGAGACCTGCTGAAAACCGCTGAGGCGTGCATCGACGCGGGGAAGCACATTCACCTCGACAAGCCGGCCGGGTCGTCGCTGCCGCACTTCGCGCGGATCCTCAAGAAGGCGGAAAGCAAGCACCTCGCCCTCCAGATGGGCTACATGTACCGCTACAATCCGGCGGTGGTAATGCTCCGCGACTTCCTGAAGCGCGGCTGGCTGGGCGAACCGTTCGAGGTGCACACGGTGATGAGCAAAGTCATCGCCCCGCCGGCGCGCAAGCGGCTCGCCGAGTTTCCCGGCGGGATGATGTTCGAACTCGGCTGCCACATCATCGACCTGGTCGTGCACGTGCTCGGGAAGCCGGCGAAGGTGACGCCCGTCATCCAGCACGCCTCGGCGCTCAAGGACACGCTGAAAGACAATATGCTCGCCGTCGCCGAGTACACGCGGGCGATCGCGACGATCAAATCCAGCGCGATGGAAGTCGAAGGCTTCGCCCGCCGGCAGTTCACCGTCTGCGGGACCGAGGGGACATTCCACATCCAGCCGCTCGACCGGCCCGACGTGTGGCTGGCCCTCTCACAGAAGCGCGGCAAACACCGCAAGGGAACTCAGGCGATCAAGATCGGCCCGTACCAGCGCTACGTCGGCGACGCGGCGGATTTCGCGAAGCTGATCCGCCACGAAAGGGCCGCCGATTTCAGTTACGCCCACGATCTGGCGGTGCAGGAAACGCTGCTGCGGGCGTGCGGGCTGTCCGTGAATGACTGAACCGCTAATGGGCGCTGATGGACGCTAATCAGCAGTTTTCATCTGGTCAATTAGCGATCATCAGCGTTCATTAGCGGTTTGCTACTTATCGGGGAAAACCTGAGCGATTGTGCGGACCGCGAGTCTTCTGCTTTTTGGCCGGAATCTCGCGAACCGGCTTGTTTTTTCGGGTCCGGGATTGGTATGTTTTATGGCATCTCATGGCAGTCGCTGCCGACACGGAGACGTGAGGTAGACCGTTCTTTGCCAATTCGGTGTGTTCGGACATTGTCGTTCGACGATGACGGGAGGAGAATCACGGAATGACGACTTCAGCAGTGCTCGAACTCGAAGTCGAGCGAGACATCGACGTGATCGAAGAGATGCGGCTGCGCACCTGGGCGCGGCAGAACTACGTCCCCGTGGGCGAACGCGACGACGAGGAAATCCACCCGGTTGCCCTCGACGAAATGCTCCGCAAGGACCACGAGTTCACGTAATCCTCCGAAGCACCACGATTCACAACCCGGCCCGGCGCGACACGCCACAGTCGATCTCGGCGACTGCGGCGGACGGAACTTTACGGCCCGCTTTTCCCACACCCCAACTCGCACGCCCCGAACACACGTCGGCGGCGTTTTTTATTGCGCCCGACGGTACTACGGCCTTCCAAGGCCGTCGGCACGGGTTTTCGACCACCGGGACGGCCTCGGAAGGCCGTCCTACGAGCATTATGGACCCGTCTCCTTTCCACCGTTCGTGACTTTCCATGAACCATCCGATTCGCATCGGCATCGTCGGCGCCGGGAACAACACCCGCAACCGGCACATCCCGGGCTTCCGCGCCATCGACGGTGTCGAGCTGACCGCCGTCGTTAACAGCACGCCGGAATCGACTCGAAAGGCCGCCGAAGAGTTCGGCATCCCCCATGCCTGCGGCGACTGGCGGGAACTGGTCGCGCGGGACGACATCGACGCCGTCCTCATCGGCACCTGGCCGTACCTGCATTGCGACGTCACCTGCGCCGCGCTGGCCGCGGGCAAACACGTGCTGTGCGAGGCCCGCATGGCTTGCAACGCCGACGAAGCCCGGCGGATGCTGAACGCGTCGCGGCAACGTCCCGACCTCGTCGCGCAGATCGTTCCCAGCCCGTTCGGGCTGCAATTTCACGAATTCGTGCTCGGGCTGCTGGCCGACGGTTTTCTCGGCGAGCTGCGGGAGCTGGTCGTCATCGGGGCGACCGACCTGTGGATGAACGCCTCCCAGCCGCTGCACTGGCGGCAGGAGACGCAATTCAGCGGGTTGAACGTGCTCGCGCTGGGCATCCTGCACGAAGCCGCCATGCGCTGGACGCCCCCCACGACGCGGGTCTTCGCCCAGACGGCCCTGTTCGAAACGACGCGGCCTCGGTCACAGCGTTCCCCGAAGACGAATGCCGACATCCCCGACAGCGTGCAGATCGTCACGCAGCTCGCCGGCGGCGCCCGCGGGCTGTATCACCTCAGCGGCGTCGCGGCGCACGGGCCCGGCCATCAGATTCATCTCTACGGCAGCCGCGGGACGATCAAGCTGCTGGTGTCACCACAAGAAAAGCTGCTCATCGGCCGTGCCGGCGACGCCGAGCTGCGGGAACCCGAGATTCCCGCCGTGCAGTGCGGCGGCTGGCGGGTGGAAGCGGAATTCATCGGCGCGATCCGCGGCGAAGAGGACGTCAAGTTCACCGATTTCGCCACCGGCGTGCGTTACATGGAATTCGCCGAAGCCGTCCACCGCAGCGCGGCTGAAAGCCGCCCGGTGGAATTGACACAATGATCACGCCGGACCGATGCCAGCTCCGCGAATTCCGGAAGGAAATTGACACCCGCCCAGACGTGCTCTAGGATTGATGAAGTTGAACGCTCAACTCGCATGGAGAGCGTCTTGCTGAAGTCCGCCAACATCTTCCTGGCATTCGTCATGCTGGCGTGTCCCTACATCTGCGTGGGGGCGCACCCGGTGCGGGGACTGTGTCCGCATATCGATTGCCACGATGAATGCCAATCGACCGTAGACGAGACGTCGCAAGACGCCGATGCGGCGTGCGGCGACTGCGTGCACGCCGTGCAGACGGCCCCGGCGGAACGCCCCACCGAAGAACCGCGGCGCTCTTCGCAATGTCTGTGCCAGGGGGCCGTCGTTCAGGCGGAACTGCGTCTGCCGGCCATCGATCTGGCGTACGCGATGGAATCGGTCGCGGATCATCTGGTCGATACCGCCGGAGAATCCGTGCCAACCGGCTGCATTGAGTTTGCCGACGTTTCACCACGGCGAACCGGCGGACGTTCCATCTGTGTTCGCGTCTGCGCGCTGCTGATTTAGCGGCGCCTCTTCCGCTCTCCCCAACGGGTTGATCGAGCCTCCCCGGCGCGGCTGATGCACGCAATCAAATCGTAGGACGGATTGCCAATCCGTCCGAGTGCGTTCTTGCTTTGGGGACGGACGGATTGGCAATCCGTCCAACGAAATGATGCCCCCGCTTCTCCCGGAATTCGGATTCCGATCCACAAATGATTGGTGCTCCCATGCCGCGCGATAGCAATGCACAGCCGGCGCAGGCCGGTGAACCGGGTCCCACGGCAACAACGGTCGTCCGCCGAATCGTCCGGCTCGTCCCCACGGCTCTCGTTCTCACCGCCCTGGCCGGGCTGGGATACTGGGGACACACGACCGGCTGGTCGATGCCCGGCTTCTCGGAGCTGTCCGGCGAACAGCCGCCCGGCAAGGACGACTGGTGCGCCGAGCACAGCGTGCCGGAGTCGATCTGCATCGCCTGCAACGCCGAGTTGATGCCCAAGCCTGCGCTGCACGGCTGGTGCGAGAAGCACGGCGTGCAGGAATGCCCGCTGGAGCATCCCGAGGTGGCCCAGTTCGACAAGCCGCCGAAGATTGAACCACGCGACCTCGAACGGGCCGAACGCGCGCTGACGCTGCGGCGCCGACAGGAAAACAACCCCGCGTGCAAACTGCACCTGCGGCGGATTCAGTTCGCCACGAAAGAAGACGCCGACAAGGCCGGGGTCGACATCGGCCTGGTCGATCGCCGCAAGATCGTCGAGGCGATCCCCGCCAGCGGCGAGATCACTTACGACCAGACCCGCGTCGCCCGCCTGTCGACCCGCGCCGCCGGCACCGTGTGGCGCGTCTATCGCAACATCGGCGACGAAGTCCGTAAGGGGGACGTGCTGGCGTTGATCGAAGCCTCCGAAGTCGGCCGGCACAAGTCGGAACTGCTCGCCGCCGTCACCGATTTCGACCTCAAGAAAATCCAGCGGGACCAGACCCGGACGGTTGCCGGCCGCGGCGTCCCCGAACGCCTGCTGCAGGAGGCGGAAGCGTCGCTGTCCGCCGCCACGATTCGCGTGCAGCGGGAAGTGCAGGCGCTGGTGAATCTCGGATTTCCCATCTCCGCGAAGTCGGTCCTGGGCGCGAAACGAGATACCCTGGCCCGCGACCTGTTGTTCCTGGGCATCCCATCAAACATTTCACGATACCTGGAAGTGGAGCACACGACTTCCAACTTGATCCCCGTCCGCGCCCCGGCCGACGGCGTCGTCGTCGCGCGGGACGTCGTCTCCGGCGAGGTCGTCGACACAAAGAAGGTACTGTTCAGCGTCGTCGATACGAGCCGCATGTGGCTGATGCTCAACGTCGCGATGGAAAACGCCCGCTTCCTGAAGACCGGCCGCAAAGTCCTGTTCCGGCCCGACGGCAGCGACCGCGACGTCGACGGCGCGATCTCCTGGATCAGCACGAAAGTCGACCCCCACACGCGGACGGTCAAAGTCCGCGTCGAGCTGCCCAATCCCGACGGCGCGCTCCGCGACGAGACGTTCGGCGAGGGGAAGATCGTCCTCCGCGAAGAGCCGGGCGCCATTGTCGTCCCCAACGACGCGGTGCACACCGAGGGTTGCTGCCAGGTCGTGTTCGTCCGCGACAAGGACTATCTGAAGGACGGCTCGTACAAGGTCTTCCACACCCGCGTCGTTCGTCCCGGCGTTCGCACTCCGACGCACACCGAGATCATCGCGGGTGTGCTGCCGTGGGAAGTCGTCGTCACCAAAGGAGGAGACGTTCTGCGGGCGGAACTGCTGAAAGGCAATCTCGGCCCCGGCTGACTGTGCGGCCATTGAGCTCTCGGTCGAGAGCGCGTCGAGTGTTGAGCCTAAGCCGCAAGCGGCGACATGGTATCGGACATGTTGAACTGGATCATCGACTTTTCGCTGCGAAATCGCGCCGTCGTCCTTCTGGCCGTGGCGGGGGTGATCGGGTTCGGTGCGTACTCGCTGCAGTACGTCGACGTCGACGCCTTTCCCGACACGACGCCGGTGATGATCCAGATCAACACCACCGCCCCGTCGCTGTCGCCGGAGGAAATCGAACAGCAGATTACGTTCCCCATCGAGCAGGCCATCACCGGGTTGCCGAAAATCCAGCAGCTTCGCTCGGTTTCCAAGTTCGGCCTGTCGCAGGTCGTGGTCGTGTTCGAGGACGACGTCGGCATTTACTTCGCCCGGCAGCTCATCAACGAACGGCTGGCAACCGTCGAGCTTCCCGCCGGTATCGCCCGCCCGCAGATGGGACCGGTCTCGACGGGGCTGGGAGAGGTCTTCCATTACATGGTCGCCGCCGACGGCGTCGACCTCTCGAAGCTGCCGCCGGAGGAACGCGAGCGCGTGCTGACCGAGTTGCGGACGGTGCAGGACTGGGTCATCAAGCCGCAGCTCCGCACCGTCCGCGGGACGGCCGAGGTCAACAGTTGGGGGGGCTACGAGAAGCGATATCTCGTTCGGATCGACCCCGACCGGCTCATCAAGCACAAGCTGACGTTCGAGCAGGTCGTCGAGGCCCTGCGGCAGAACAACCGCAACGTCGGGGGCGGGAACATCCGGCAGAACCGCCAGATGCTGCTCGTGCACGGCCTCGGCCGCACCGTCGACCTGGCGCAGATTCGCAACATCGTCGTGACCGCCGAGCACGGCACGCCGGTGCTCGTTTCAGACGTGGCGACGGTAGAGTTGGGCCACGAAATCCGCCGCGGGGCCGTCACCGCCGACGGCAAAGGGGAAGCCGTGCTCGGCCTGGGCTTCATGCTGATGGGGGAAAACACGCACCGCGTCGCGCGCGACCTGCAGGCCAAGCTCGACGACGTGAAGGAGCAGCTTCCCCCCGGCGTCAAAGTCGAAACCGTCTACAACCGCACCGAGCTGGTCGACCACGTGCTGGCCACCGTCCGCAAGAACCTGTTCGAAGGGGGGCTGCTGGTAGTCGCCGTGCTGTTCGTTTTCCTCGGCAACCTGCGGGCGGGGCTGATCGTCGCGGCGGCGATTCCGCTGTCGATGCTGTTCGCGTTCTCTGGCATGTGGCGGTTCGGCATCGCCGCCAGCCTGCTCAGCCTGGGAGCGATCGACTTCGGGCTGGTCGTCGACAGCTCGGTGGTGATGGTCGAAAACTGCGTGCGGCATTTGGCGGAAGGCGGAGGGCGGAAGGCGGAAGGCGGAGGGCCGGACAAGTTAGCCATTATTCGCGACGCCGCGGTCGAAGTCCGCAAGCCGACGTTGTTCGGCGAGCTGATCATCATGATCGTCTACCTGCCGATCCTCACGCTGGAAGGGGTCGAAGGGAAGCTGTTCCGGCCGATGGCGCTGACGGTCATCTTCGCGCTGGCCGGCTCGATGGTTCTCTCGCTGACGCTGATGCCCGTGCTCGCCAGCTACGTGCTCCCACGGCGGATGGAGCACCGCGAGCCGTGGCTGGTGCGCGTGATCAAGCGGCTGTACGCCCCGGTGCTGCGGTTCACGATGCACCAGAAGGCAGCCGTCATCGGGATCGCTGTATGCGTGCTGGTGTTCGCCTTCGGCTTCATCGCCCCGAACCTCGGCCGGGAGTTCGTGCCGAAGCTGTCGGAAGGGGCAATCGCCATCAACGTCATCCGGCTGGCGGGGACTGACCTGTCGGAGTCGATCCGCTATAACACGCAGATGGAGCGGCTGCTGCTGAAGGAGTTCCCCGACGAGATCGAGCACGTCTTCAGCCGTATCGGTTCCGCGGAAATCGCCACCGACCCGATGGGGGTCGAACTGACCGACGTGTTCATCACGCTCAAGCCGCGGTCGGAATGGTCGCGGGCGGCAACGCAGGATGAGCTGACCGACCAGATCCAGAAGACGCTCCGTCGGCTGCCGGGACAGAGTTTCTCGATGACGCAGCCGATCGAGCTGCGGCTGAACGAAATGGTCTCCGGCGTCCGCAGCGACGTCGCCGTCAAGCTGTTCGGCGACGACTTCGACGTGTTGCAGGCCAAGGCGAAGGAGATCGCGGCAGTGCTGCGGCAGGTCCCAGGCAACGCCGACGTCAACGTCGAGCAGATCACCGGGCAGCCTGTGTTACAGATCAAAATCGACCAGAACGCGATCGCCCGCTACGGCATTCCCGCCAACCGCGTGCTCGAAATCGTCGAGTCGCTGGGAAGCAACCGCGTGGGGGAAGTCTTCGAAGGGGAACTGCGGTTCCCGCTGGTCGTGCGGCTGCCGGAGAAGTACCGCCGCAGCCCCGACGCCATCGGCGCGATCGAGCTGACGACGGCCAAGGGGCAGCGGATTCCGCTGTCGCGGCTGGCGAAGATCGAAATCATCGAGGGGCCGTCGACGATTACTCGCGAATGGTACCAGCGGCGGATTACGATCAGTTGCAATATTCGCGGCCGCGACATGGGGAGTTTCGTCGCCGAGGCGCGGCGGCGAATCGCCGAAGAGGTCCAACTTCCGCCTGGCCGGTACCACGTCAAATATGGCGGGCAGTTCGAAAACCTGGAACGGGCGACGAAGCGGCTGATGATCATCATCCCCGTCGCGCTGCTGCTGATCCTCACGCTGCTGTATTTCACCTATCGCAACATCGTCGACACGATTCGCGTCTGCACGGGAATTCCCTTTGCCTGCGCCGGCGGGGTCATCGCCCTGTGGCTTCGCGACATGCCGTTTTCGATCTCCGCGGCGGTCGGGTTCGTGGCCCTGTCCGGCGTGGCCGTGCTGGACGACATGCTGCTGGTGTCGACCATCCGGCAATTGCGTCGCCGGGGGTTCGGCCTGGAAGACGCCGTCGAGACCGCCGCCATGACCCGCCTGCGTCCCGTGCTGATGACCACGCTGGTCGCCAGCCTCGGCTTCGTGCCGATGGCGTTCAACACCGGCATGGGGGCCGAAGTGCAGCGGCCGCTGGCGACGGTGGTCATCGGGGGAGTCATCAGCGCGATGGTCATGTCGCTGCTGGTGCTGCGGGTGCTGTACGTCGTCTTCGCCGGCACCGCCGGCTCGTTGAAACCCCCGCCCCCGCTCGCGGCTTAGCACGCGGAATCCATAAACCAGTTTTCAATCACTGACACCGAAAGGAACGACCATGAAATCGACACTCGCCCTGATCGCTCTCGCGGGAATCCTCATCGCAGGCTGCGGCAAACCACAAACCGACGTGGGCAAGACCGACGGCCAGCAGGCCGCCAAACCGGACAAGAAGGACGACCACAGCGGCTGGTGGTGCGACGAGCACGGCATTCCGGAACACGAATGCAGCATGTGCAGCCCGAAGGTCGCGGCGCAAAAGAAAAAGGAGAACGACTGGTGCACGAAGCACAACCGCGCCGATTCGCAGTGCTTCATCTGCCATCCGGAATACAAGGAGACCTACGCAAGGCTGTATCGAGCAAAGTACGGCAAAGAACCGCCAAAGCCGGAAGAATAGATCGCCGAAACCGCGCGAATTGGTGCCGTCCGGCCCAGTGATTTCCTGCCGCATCGGCACTCGGCCGAAGCCACTACGACACCTGCTGACTGACCCGCTCTGCCTTCACGACGTGTCCCAGCGACAAATAGACAATGCTGTCCGCGATGCCGCTGCCGGGTTCCTCCTCTTCGATCCCCACGTCGATCGTCGTGCGGGTCAGCAGCGCCATGTCCGGGTGGCGGATGTCGTACGTCGTGCCGTCCGAGATGTAGAGCTGGATTGGCACAAACGGTTGTCGGCGGAGAAGGTCGCGGAGCTGTTCGGGTCCCATATCATTTCCCCAATTGACGCTGGTCGGCTTAAATTCATTGTATAATTGTACGCTTCGCGGAACCGCGAGGCCATCGCGTCTCTAGATTGATGATCGCGCCGCTGCCAAGCCGCTGGCGGCGACGCGTCGTTCGCACTGTACTCGAATCACGGACCACGCACTACCGACCACACACAACGCACCGCGCCGCGTTGACAATTTTTCGTTCTCCGCGAAGATTGTGCCCGATTGCCCGTGAAACTCCCGCCGGCGGTGCGGTTTATTCGATGAACGAATCACCGTCGGGCGAGACAGGACCATGACTTCGCGACCGCTGCGCATCGGCGCCGTCAGCTATCTGAACTCCAAACCGCTCGTCGAAGGGCTGCCGGACCTGCTACCCGAGGCCGAGTTGCTGCTCGACTACCCGAGCCGGCTGGCCGACGACCTTGCCGCGGGGTTGATCGACGTCGGCTTGATCCCGTCGATCGAGTGTTTCCGCGGGCCGGAGTATCGGATCGTCTCCGACGCCTGCGTCGCCACGCGGGGGCCGGTGTTGAGCGTGAAGTTGTATTCGCGGGTGCCGGTCGCCGACATTCGCCGGCTGTCGCTTGATGAAGGATCGCGAACCAGCGCCGCCCTCGTGCGGATTCTGCTGGCGGAGCGGTTCGACGTCCGCCCTGATTGCGAACCGCTGCCGATGGGGGCATCGATCGACGCGACCGACGCCAACGCGGTGTTGCTGATCGGCGACCGGGCGATTCATCCTCCCGCCGAAGACTTCGTTGTCACGTGGGACCTGGGCGAGGAATGGACGCGGTGGACTGGTTTACCGTTTGTGTTCGCCGTCTGGGCGGCGCGGGCGGACATTGACGTGCGAGAGATTGAACCGGCGTTCGCGACGGCACGCGATCGCGGCCTTGAACGGCTGTGCGAGATCGCGAGGCGTGAATCCGCTCTGCTGGGAATCCCGGAGCAGACGGCTTACGATTATCTGTCGCGGAACTTGCATTACCGACTGGCGGCGGAGGAATGCCGCGGGCTGGAGCGGTTTCGGGAACTCGCGGCGAAACAGCAAGTCGTCGATGATGTCAGATGTGCGTCAGCCCCTTGACCTTGATTCGGAGTCTCGACGATGAGCGATCAACCCGAGATCACTTCGCGATATGCGGATATCGAAGGCGTTTCAGTCGATCCGCAGAGCATTCCCGAAAAACTCCGTCATCTCATTCCGCTCGCAAAGGAGTGGGCCATTGGAGACGACGTCGAACGTTCGGAATACATGGACCGAATCAACGAAACATTGCACCCGCAGCTTCAAGCATTCGTCGACGCAGTGTGGCCATTGCTTCAACCGATTCAGGATTGGTGCCAGGCGCAAGAAACAAAGACGCCCGTGCCGGACGAAGCAGTCTTGTTTTCGATGATGTGTGAAGCGTGCGCTGAGGCCGGAGCGATGTACGTCGAACCGCCGGAATCAATGACATAGCAGCCGTCTGGACGCTCATGCCATCCCCCATCCAACCCATCCTCGACAAAGCCGTCGCCGGCGAACGCCTCACGCCCGAAGACGGCCTGCTGCTCCTGCAGTCGCACGACCTGACGGCCATCGGCCTCGCCGCGGATGCCGTCACGCGGCGGCTGCATCCGGGGCCGTTCCGTACGTACAACATCGACCGCAACATCAACTACACGAATGCGTGCGCGGCGGTGTGCGACTTCTGCGCGTTCTACCGGCCGGTCGATCACGCGGAAGTCTACGTCCTCGACCGCGACGTCCTGCTGCGGAAGATTCAGGAAACGGTCGACCTCGGCGGCGACCAGATCCTCATGCAGGGGGGGCTGCATCCGAAGTTGCCGCTGGAGTGGTACGAAGAGCTGCTGCGGGACATCAAGTCGCATTTTCCGCAGGTCAACGTGCACGGGTTCAGCCCGCCGGAGCTGTTTCACTTCGCGAAGATTTCCAGATTGCCGTTGCGGACGACCCTGGAGCGATTGCGCGACGCCGGCCTCGGCAGCCTGCCCGGCGGCGGGGGGGAAATCCTCGTCGACCGCGTGCGGACGCTCGTCACCCGCGGCAAGGTCCTCACCGACGACTGGCTCGACGTCAACCGCGTCTGGCACGAGCTCGGCGGCCGCTCCACCGCCACGATGATGTTCGGCCACGTCGAAACCCTCGCCGAACGCATCGAGCACCTCGACCGCCTGCGGGAATTGCAGGACGAAACGGGCGGGTTCACGGCGTTCATCTGCTGGACGTTCCAGCCCCCCGAACACCCCCCGTGGTTCGGCCGCGACCTCGTTCGGGGGCGTCGCGGCGGACCCATCCAGGGCCGCGACGTTGAGCACGGCCGCAAGGGGGGCGTCGACATGTCGCGGATTCCCCCGGCCGGCGCGTTCGAGTACCTGAAAACGCAGGCCGTCGCCCGGCTGTACCTGGACAACATCGCCAACATCCAGTCGTCGTGGGTCACGCAGGGGGAGAAGATCGGCCAGATCGCGTTGTTCTTCGGCGCCAACGACATGGGCAGCCTGATGATCGAAGAAAACGTCGTCGCCGAAGCGGGAACGGTGCACCACCTGTCGCTGGAGACGATCCGCCGGTGCATTTCGGACGCGGGGTACGTGCCGCGGCAGCGGAATGTGTTTTATGAGTATGTGGACGCGGAACCGGCGGAATCGCTCGTGACGGTGGCAACGGGCTGAGGTATATTTCCTGTCGGGATTGCAGAAAGCGACTTCGAGGACGAGGACCATGTCCGCATTCACTTACACGCTGGTCTACGAACGCGATGAAGACAGCGGCGACATCGTCGCCACGTTTCCGGCTCTCGACCTTGCCACTCAAGGGGCCACGCTGGAGGAAGCCCGGCAGATGGCGCAGGAGGCGTTGGAACTTCACCTTGAGGGAATGATCGAGGACGGTGACCCGCTGCCCGCCGACGTCATCGAGATTGAAACGCTGACCGTCGAGATCCCCGAACCGAAAGCCGCGACTCCGTGAAGCCCCGCGAGGTGATTGCGATCCTGCGGCGAAACGGGTTCGTCGAACGGAAATCGAAACGCGGACATCGCCAGTTTGTCCGCACGGAGCCTCCTCCGAAGCGTCGAGTGACGGTCCCCGTGCATCCCGGCGATCTGCACCCCAAGACGATGCGGAGCATCGTGCAGTCGGGCAAGAGCGCCGACGAATTCCATAGCTGTGCGGTGAAGAGATTCCGCGCCGATTCGACAAATGTTTCGAGTTCGCCGCGAATCTGCCGGCATTGGCACGGTCTTTTTGACACATTGCCGCTTCCGCGACGCGACGCGACGCTGATTGAGGGGTAGAATTCACCGTCGACCAGTCCCGCATCGCCCCGGTGCGGTTCTGCCGGTTGGACTGGTCCCACGGATTACGCCGATTCCCCACCGGGACGGGACGCCCGCCGCATGATTCACGTCGAAAACCTGTCGAAGGGGTTCAGCGACCTCAAGCGGGGCATGGTCTACGCGCTGGACGGCGTGTCGTTCGACGTCGGCGACCAGGAAATCTTCGGCCTGCTGGGGCCCAACGGCGCGGGGAAGACCACTTGCCTGCGGATTCTGAGCACCGTCCTGCAGCCGACCGGTGGGACGGCCGTCGTCGCCGGGTTCGACGTGGCGCGGCATCCCGCGAAGGTGCGGTCGAATATCGGGTTCATGTCGGGGAACACCGGCATCTACGACCGCATGACGGCGTGGGAGCTCGTCGAATACTTCGGCCGCCTGTACGGCCTCGACGAGTACACGCTGCAGTACCGGCTCAACGAAATCTTCACGATGCTGCAGATGAACGACATCCGCGACCTGCTGGGGTCGAAGATGTCCACCGGCATGAAGCAGAAGGTTTCGATCGCCCGCACGATCATTCACGACCCCCCGGTGCTGATCTTCGACGAACCGACCAGCGGCCTCGACGTGCTCGTCGCGCGGGCCGTGCTGAAGGCGATCGACGCGCTGCGCGAGCAGGGTAAGTGCATCATCTTCTCGACGCACATCATGCGCGAGGTGGAAAAGCTCTGCGACCGCGTGGCGATCATCCACCGCGGCAAGATACTTTCCATCGGATCGCTCACCGAACTCGAGGAGCGTTATCATCAGTCGGACATGGAAGAATTGTTCTTTGAGCTGATTTCGAAGCACGATGCGGAATTGGCGGTCAGTTGTCCGTAGTCCGTTGTCAGTTGCTAAAAACGGACGCAAGCACCGGGAAACGACCAACGGCCTTCCATAACTGACCACGGACCACTGACCACTGACAACATGAACTGGAACAACGTCCAACTCATCTTTGTCCGCGAGGTCCGCGACCAGTTGCGCGATCGGCGCACGCTGTTCATGGTCACCGTGCTGCCGTTGCTGCTGTATCCCGCGCTGGGGATCGGCATGGCGCAGATGAGGCTGGTTTTCAGCGAGCAGGCGCGGACCGTCGCCATCCTCGGCACCGACCAGCTTCCCGAATTCTGCAAGGCCTGCGGCGAGAACGGCGCCCCGTCGCGGGTCCCGCCGCTGTTGAACGCGAAACAGGGACGGTTCCTCGGCAGGCACTTCCAGTCCGCCGCCACGGCCGATCGACTGAAGGTCGTCACCGATCTCGATTCCACGGCCAGCGGCGAAGTGAGCAAAGCGCGGGGGCTGTTCGAGCATTCCGCCGAGATTCGTGAGATGCTGCGGAATCGCGAAACGGTTGAGAAAGACGGCGCGGAGTTCAAACAGATCAACGAACGGCTGAGCCGGCTGCTGGCCGACGCCGGCGTGCAGGTGCTCGTCGTGGTTCCCGAAGGCTTCGGGAAACGGCTGGAAACCGTCAATCGGAAACTGGCCGCGGGGGTCGCCCGGTCCGGGGACCTGCCCGATGCGCCCAGGTTGGTCGTACTGCGGAACTCGGCCGATGAAAAGTCGCGGATCGCCTACCGCGGAACGATCGAAGCGCTGGCCGGCTGGGAGCAGGCCGTGCTGCGGGAACGGCTCGACCGGGCGAAGCTGCCTTCCCAACTGGCGACGCCGATCGCCGCACACACGATCGAAGTGGCCGAAGAATCGCAGATCGCGGCGGGCATCTGGAGCAAGCTGTTTCCCGCGTTGCTGGTGATGATGGCGGTGACGGGGGCGTTCTATCCGGCGGTCGACGTCGGGGCCGGCGAGAAGGAGCGGGGCACGATGGAAACCCTGCTGATCTGCCCCGCCAGCCGGCCGGAAATCGTGATGGGCAAATTTCTGACTGTCGCGGCCTTCAGCATTGTGACGGCGTTGCTGAACCTGCTGTGCATGGGTGTGACCGGCAAGTACATGCTGTCGAGCACGCTGGCGGTGTCGGGGCAGATTCCCGCGCCGGGCTTCCTGGCGGTCTTCTGGATCGTCGTGCTGCTGATTCCGCTGGCGGCGTTGTTCAGCGCCCTGAGCCTGGCGATCGCCACGTTCGCCCGCAGCAGCAAGGAAGGGCAGTATTACCTCACGCCGCTGCTGATGGTCACGATGGGCATCACCTTTTTCTGCCTCTCGCCGGGAGTGGAAATCCAGCCGCTGCACAGCATGCTGCCCATCATGGGGCCGACGCTGCTGCTGAAAGAACTGCTCTCCTCGTCGGGGGGAGCCTCCGCGACCGTCTACCTGCTGCCGGTGCTCGTCACCAGCTTCGGTTACAGCCTGCTGGCGCTGTGGTGGGCGGTCGAGCAGTTCTCGCGGGAAGACATCCTGTTCCGCGAGGCCGAGCGGTTCAATCCCCGGCTGTGGCTGCGGCACCTGCTGCGGGACAAGGAGCCGGCCCCCAGCTTCGCCGAAGCGGGCGTCTGCTTCGCGATGATCATGCTGCTGCAGTTCGCAGCGATGCCGATCATGCGGAACGTGGTCGTCGCGGCGGGAGCGGAAAACCGGGGGACCGTGCTGGTGCAATTGCTCGTCATCCAGCAGCTTGCCATCATCGCCACGCCGGCGATCCTGATGGGAGTCATGCTCACGTCGAATCCGCGGCGGACGCTGCGGCTGAATCTGCCGTCGTGGACGTGGGTGGGAATCGCTCTCGTCCTGGCGCTGGTCCTGCATCCGCTGACGTTCGAGTTGGCGGCGACCCTCGAAGAGTGGAAGTTCTTCCCCGCCCTTCCGAAAGGAGTTCAGGAACAGGTCGCGCTGATGTCCGACCCCGACCGGCCGCTGTGGTTCGTCCTGCTGGCGTTTTCGCTGGCGCCGGCCGTCTGCGAGGAAGTCGCCTTCCGCGGGTTCATCCTCAGCGGATTCAACCGTCGCAACCGCGTCTGGCTGGCGATCGGGCTCTCCTCGGCCGCGTTCGGGCTGATGCACATGATCCCGCAGCAGGTCTTCAACGCCGCCCTGCTGGGGCTGGTGCTGGGCCTGCTGGCGGTGCGGAGCAACTCGCTGCTGCCGGGGATATTGTTTCACCTCACGTACAATGCCCTCTTGGTCGGAAACGCGCGGATCGCGCAGTCGGCTTCGAAGACCTTCCAGGACGGGCCGCTCTCCTGGCTGTTCGACGTCAGCGGCGGAAACGTCCGCTACGAATGGCCGACGCTGATCGCCTGCGGGGTGATCGCCACGGTCGTCTTGCGCAAGGCCGTTTTCCAGGGTGACGTCGACGCACCGTCGCCCGCCGGCGTAGAGTTCGCCGACTCGCAGGTGGCGGCGAAACCGTGACTTTTGGAGTGCGACGATCCTTCGTCGCTTTGGATTCGATGGACGCTTCTGAACGCTGCACACCGCAAGGCGCGCCGATCCAAAGCGGTGAGGAATCTCCGCACTCCAAAGATTGCCGGCTCACCGCCCGGTACATCTTCCCCGGCGACGGGCCGCCGATTGAGAACGGGATAATCGAAGTCACCGGGGGCGTCGTTTCCGCCCTGCACGATCGGCGCGATTCGTCGGCGGTCGATCTGGGAAACGCCGCGATCATCCCCGGGCTCGTCAACGCCCACACGCATCTCGAGTTCAGCGATCTGGCATCGCCGATCGCGCCGCCGGTGCCGTTCGCCGACTGGATTCGCGGCATCGTCGCGTATCGCCGGGCGCGGAGCGGAAACGTCGTCGAGGTCATTCAACGCGGTCTCGAGGAATCGCTCCGGGCCGGCACAACCTGCCTCGGCGAGATCGCGACCGCCGACACATCCCAGGGATTTTCTGAAATCCCTGGGATTTGCGAGGGACCGCGGGGCGTCGTGTTCCGGGAACTGCTCGGATTCGGGCCGGAACACGTCGAGCCGCAACTGGCCGTCGCACGATCGTTTCTCGTAGGTCAGGCTTTCCAGCCTGACCCGGACGGCCGAAAGACTTCACAACGCGCCGGTCAGGCTGGAAAGCCTGACCTACGTGATCAGCCGGATGACGACCGCGTGCGGCTCGGGCTCAGCCCGCATGCGCCGTACAGCGTGCATCCCGAGCTGTTCGCGCAGGTCGCCGCGCTGGCCGCCGAGCGAAACGTGCCGCTGGCCGTGCATCTGGCAGAGACGCGCGAAGAGCTGGAATTCCTCGACCGGGGAACGGGGCCGCTGGCTGAGATGATGCGCGCGTTCGGTGCGTGGCGCGACGGCGTCATTTCCCCTGGAACGCGCCCCCTCGATTCCCTGCGGCTGCTCGAATCCGCGCCGTGCGTGGCCGTCGTTCACGGGAATTATCTCGCCGACGACGAGCTGGAATTCCTGTCGAGCCGCGAGAACTTTTCGCTGGTGTTCTGCCCGCGGACGCACGCTTACTTCCGGCACGAGAGGCATCCGTGGCGGAAGCTGCTGGCTTCGGGGGGCAACGTTGCCGTCGGCACCGACAGCCGGGCCTCGAATCCCGACCTCAGCCTGTGGGACGAGCTGTGCTTCCTGCGGCGAGCACATCCCGATCTCTCAGACGTCGATCTGCTGCGGCTGGGAACGGTCAACGGAGCGGCCGCGCTGGGCATGCAGCGGCAGTGTGGCTCGCTGCGTCTCGGGCGACCGGCCGACCTCGCCGTCGTCGAACTGCGGGGCGAAGGCCTGTTCGACGATCGCAATCGGATCGGGTCGGTGATGATCGCCGATTTCCGCAAGGGGGAAACTGACTGACATTTTCGCTGGTTCCTGCCCAGCCGTCGACCGAACGTTACAGGTAGTCGAAGGCGACGCGGAAGTTCTTCAGCCACGGGATGCGGCGGGCC
>Ga0268386_10000650_pt1 | contig 22390 bp, 21 predicted proteins | sample RVTome_15_FD_200260 | JGI IMG/M metagenome (GOLD analysis project Ga0268386, IMG submission 200260) | Soil microbial communities from uranium-contaminated site in the Upper Colorado River Basin, Wyoming, United States - RVT150D86... ...
TGATGCTGGGCGAGTGCATGCAGCGCCGGGGCATGCCAGCCCCAGACGACGAGCCATTCGATCAACGAGGCCGGCAACGGCGCGAACACCGCCGGAGCACGACCGCTCGGATCGAAGCGCGATCCGGAGAGCGCTGCGGCAATGAGTGGCGCGGCCAACGCCACGACGATCACATGCATCGACATATGTGCGGTGAAGGACTGCGCGACGCGTTCCGGCAGCGGGCCGAGCCACGCCGCGCAGAGCGCGGCGACCCCGACGCCGAGAGTTACCGTGCGCTTCATTGGCAGGTCTCGAAGAAGAACACGACCAGCGTCGTATAGATCACCGCGACGACGCTGAGGCCGCACAGCAGCAGCGTTGCGAAGCCTAGAAAGCGTTGCCGGTCGAGCGCTGTGTCCTCGCGGTGGGGCACCGAGCCGCCCCGGCCCGCACGGTGCTGGCGCCACGCGGCAACGCCGAGCGCGAGGATCACGATGATGGCCGCAGCCGATAACCACAGGATCGGCGTACGGGCCGGCTCGAGCGCGGCCTCGCGGCCTGCTTTGGCGCAGTACGCGGCAGCCACCCAGTACGAAACCAGGAAGTGCACCGCCCATGCGGTCGGCCCCGCGATCAGGATCCACAGGCTGGCTTGCTTGCGTGAGAGAGCCATCGCGTCAGACCACGCTCGGAAAGACCGCCACCAGCGCCAACGTGATGGCGATCTTGATCACGACGAAGTGCCAGTACAGGCCGACATTCTGAATGTCGATATCGAACTCGCCGGTGAGCCGTCCCGCCGCCCGGCGCGCGATGCAATACAGCTGCATCACAGTGCCGACTGCCGCGTGGACGGCCGACCAGCCAACGAGCACCCAGACGGTAGCCGGGTAGACGTGCGTGACCGGATCGAGACCGGCACGCAACGGTCCGCTGATTGCAATGGCGGTGCCGGCGATCGACAGCAGCGCCGCGACGAGCAGCGTGAGATGGAATACCGTCGAACCGGCGCGGCGATTGGCGCGGCGCGCATATAAAGTCAGCGCCCACGAGCCGAGCACTGCAGCCGCGGTCGCGAGGGCCCAGCCAGACCCGGGCCCCGACGCCGACGTCGGCGGAAAGTCGTCGTGGATCGTCCAGAAGTAGAAATAGCCGAACACGAGACCGGCGTACGCGGTCAGACTCGCCAGCATCGTGATCAGCAAACCCCACCAGCCGACGGAGGTCGAGCCCGAGGAGTACAGCGGCAGGCTGCGGCCGTCGCCGACCGGTTTGGTCCGCTTCTCCGGAATCGGTGCAGTGCCGGTCCAGAGCCACACGAGGATCGCAACGAGCGCGAGCACGCCTGCGACGAGCGTCGCCCACCACCAGTGATACGTCGCAAAAATGAAGACCCCGCCAGTGAACAGCGCGGCCCAGATCGTTACCCACGTAGGACCGGGAACGCGCAGCACCTGCACCGGCTCCGCATCGATGGCGGTCGTGATCAGCGTCTCGCGCTGGCCTTCCTCGGCGTCGGGCAGCAGCCCGCGACCGGAGTCGACGACTTCGAACAGATCATCCTGTTCCCACAGCGGATAACGGCTGCGGATCGGCGGGATCGAGCGGATGCCCCACGCTTCTCCCGGCATCTCGGAGACCCATTCGAGCGTGCCGGCGCGCCAGGGGTTGCGCTTCGCGTAGGGCTCGGCGCGCTTCGGCCGCACCACGTCCCAGACGAATACGAGAATGCCGGTTGCGAACACGAAGGCGCCGACCGTCGAAATCAGGTTCAGCAGATCGAAGCCGAGCCCGGCGCCATACGTGAACACGCGGCGCGGCATGCCGAGCAGGCCGGTCAGGTGCATCGGCAGGAACGCGACGTTGAAGCCGACGAACATCAGCCAGAACGCAATGCGTCCGAGCTTCGCCGACAGGTGCTTGCCGGTCGCGAGCGGAAAGAAGTAATGGAATCCGGCAGCGACCGGAAACAGCATGCCGCCAATGAGCACATGGTGCAGATGCGCGACGACGAAATAGCTGTCATGCGCCTGCCAGTCGAACGGGACGAGCGCGAGCATCACGCCGGTCAAGCCTCCAATCACGAAGATCGCGAGGGCGCCGGCGACGTACAGCATCGGCACGGACAGAATCACGCGGCCGGCGAGCACGGTGGCGATGAACGCGAAGATCTGTACACCGGTCGGTATCGCGACGGCCACGGAGGCGGCCGAGAAAAACCCGAGCGTCACGCCGGGCAGTCCGGTCGTGTACATGTGATGGATCCACAGACCGAAGCTCAGGAACCCGGTGCCGACCGCAGCAAGCACGATCCAGCTATAGCCGACGAGCGGCCGCTGCGCGAAGGTCGGCACGATCGTCGCGACGAGCGCGATGGCCGGCAGGAAGATGATGTAGACCTCCGGGTGCCCGAAGATCCAGAACAGATGTTGCCACAGGAGCGGATCGCCGCCGCGCGCCGTATCGAAAAACGGCCAGTCGAACGCGCGCTGCAGCTCGAACAGCAGATCGCCGGCGATCAACGGCGGGAACGCGAACAGGATCATGCCGGCGACCACGAGGATGTACCAGCAGTAGAGCGGGATCAGGTTGATCCGCATGCCCGGAGGCCGGCACTTCAGCACGCCGACGATCAGCTCGACGGCCGCCGCAATCGAGGCGATCTCGATGAAGGAGAGGCCGAGCAGCCAGATGTCCGGTCCCACGCCCTCGTAGTAGGTCGTGTTGAGCGGCGGATACATGAACCAGCCGCCTTGCGGTGCCGCATTGAAGAAGATTGAACCGCAGACGAAGATGCCGCCGATCACGAAGCACCAGAAGCCGAAGGCCGACAGGCGCGGGAAAGGCAGATCGCGCGCGCCGAGCATCTGCGGCAGCACCAGGATCGAGAAGGCTTCGAACACGGGCACCGCGAACAGGAACATCATCACGGAGCCGTGCAGCGTGTAGAGCTGGTTGTAGAGCTCGGCGCTCACGAAGTCGTTGTCCGGGACCGCGAGCTGCACGCGCATCAGCAGCGCGAGCACGCCGGCGAACAGCATGAACACGAATGCGACGGCCGTGTACCAGAGGCCGACCTCGGTGTTGTTGACGGCCGACCAGTAGCGCCAGCCTTCAGGCGTTTTCCATGCGGCCCGCAGCCGCTCGGCTTGCGCCTCTCCGTGTGAGGCACTCATTTGAGCGCTTCCAGGTAGGATGCGATTGCGAACAGCTCCGACTCATCAAGCATGTCGTAGGTCGGCATCGCCACGTCCGGCTTGATGCGCCCGGTGTGCTTGAGCCAGCGCACTGTGCTCTCGCGGGACATCGGCAACGTTGCGGCAGCGAGCGTGCGGCGACTGCCCACATGGCTCAGGTCCGGACCGATCGTGCCGTCGGCCGCCGTGCCCGCGATGCGGTGGCACGCACCACAGCCGTTCGCAAGGAACAGCTCGGCGCCGCGCCGCGCGAGTGCCGCGGTGGGCGACGCGGCGGGGAGCGGTTGTGCTGCGGTCCATGCAGCGAAATCGGCTGCACTCATCACGATCACGTCGAACGCCATGAGCCCGTGCGACGTGCCGCAGAACTCGGCGCAGACACCGCGGTACACGCCGACCCGCGTCGGCTCGAGCGTCAACCGATTCTCGCGCCCGGGCAGCATGTCGACCTTGCCGGCGAGCGAGGGAATCCAGAACGAGTGAATCACGTCGGCGGTCGTCAGGTGCACGTCGACGCGTCGATCGACGGGCAGCCGGATCTCGTTCGCGGTTTCGAAAGAGCTGCCGTCCGGCAGTCGGTAACGCACCCGCCACCAGTACTGTTCACCGACGACGTCGAGCTCGAGTCCGTCACCGCGCGCGAGCAGCGCCGGCGTCATCGACAGCGAGTAAGCGAGCAACCCCGTGAGCACGACGACCGGAATCACGACCCCGCCGATCACGATGAAGAGCCGCGCCGCCTGCTCTGAATGTTTACGGGTGCGCGCGAGCTGCATTGCATAGAACGCGATGCCGATCACGGCGAGCCAGATCAGCAAGGCCCCGACGCCGAGCCAGGCAGTCAGCTCGGCCACGGCTTGCGCTCCACTGCCGCCGGGATCGAGCGTCGATTGCGGACCTCGGCATCCCGCGACGACGGTGAGGAAGCAGCAGATGAGAACCGGGCGGCGATTCATTCTGGTTCGAGGCCCCTGCGTCCGGTTGGCGGCACCGTGCACCACTGCGATGGTCCGAGCCCGCAGCATCCCAGGCACGGTCACGCCCTCGGTGACGGCTACCGATGGGCACCAGAACTGCGCGGCGTCGGCTTTTGTTCCGATCGACCGCTGTCGGTGAACCTGAGAACGCGCTGTGCGTTGTAGGTCGCACGGTGGTTCCAGGAGCCCACGATGACGCATCTCGATTCCTCGACGCTCGAGGCCCAGAAGCGGCGGCTGCGTGCCCGCGCCGCGGACCTGCGCCACGAGATTCTCGATACCCTCGAGCGCTCCGACGAGGAGCAGTACTCGAAGGTGGCCGGGCAGGTGCGGGACCGTGAGGACGCATCGTTCGCCGATCTGATCGTGGACGTGAACCTCGCGGAGGTCGATCGCGACGTGGGCGAGTTGCGCGCGATCGATGACGCCCTGCTGCGGATCAACGACGGGCGTTACGGCGTGTGCGAGCAATGCGGCGCGCCGATCTCTGCCGCACGGCTGAACGCCGAGCCGATCGCGATCCGCTGCATCCGCTGCCAGGAAGCGTTCGAGTACACCCAGTCGCAAGCCCAGCGACGTACGCCGAGCCTGTGATCCCGCGGGGCAGGCACTGAGAGGGCAGGCCCTGGGAGGGCAGGCACTGAACGTATGATCGCCGCGGGCGGGGAACTAGATGTCCCTACCCCGCATTGGGTAGGGGACCGAGCCAACACCTCGAGGAGGGCAACATCGTGGGTATTATCATCTGGCTGATCGTCGGCGGCATCGTCGGCTGGCTGGCGAGCATCATCATGAAGACGAACGCGCAGCAGGGCATTCTGCTCAATATCGTCGTCGGCATCGTCGGCGCGCTGCTCGCAGGTTTCCTGATCAGTCCGCTCGTGGGCGTCGGGAGCATCAACGAAGGTGTCAGCGTAGCGTCGATCCTGATCTCGCTCGTCGGCGCAATCATTCTGCTCGCGATCGTGAACATGTTCCGTCGAGGTCGGGTGCGCTAGGCATGCCTTGCGGGGCTCGGTCGCCATGTGGCACGAGCCCCGTTCACGAGCCCCGTTTGAGAGCGACACCCGCCAGGAGGGAACCTGATGGAGTTCGTCGCAGGCGCGGTGATTGCGGGCCTGCTGGTCGTTCTCGCCGTCAATCTCGCGAGTCGCCAGAACCGGGTCGAGCACCGCATCAAGCACCATCTGGCCGCGCGTAATCCGGAGTTTCTGCGCGAGCTCGAGTTACTCGTAGGGCCGTCGTTCCTCGATGGCAATTACATCGAGAATCTCGAAAACGGCAACGCGATTTTTCCCGCGATGCTCGCGGCGATCCGCAGGGCGCAGCGCACGATCAACTTCGAGACCTTCATCTATTGGTCCGGCAACATCGGTCGGGAGTTCGCCGAGGCACTCGCGGAACGGGCCCGGGCCGGCGTCAAAGTGCACGTCGTGCTCGACTGGCTAGGCAGCAAAAGGATGGACCAAGAGCTCCTCGAGATCATGGAGCAGGCGGGCGCGCAGGTCGTCCGCTTCCATCGTCCGCACTGGTACACGATCGCGCGCATGAACAATCGCACGCACCGCAAGCTCCTGATCGTCGACGGCACCGTCGGCTTCACCGGCGGCGTCGGGATCGCCGATGAGTGGCTCGGCGATGCCGAGGACTCCGGGCATTGGCGCGACTCCCACTACAAAGTCGAAGGGCCCGTCGTGGGGCAGATCCAGGCCGCGTTCCTCGAGAACTGGCTCGAAGTGACGGGCGAGCTGCTGACCGGCAGCGACTACTTTCCGAAATGCGCGCGCGCCGGCGATTCGCGGATGCAGTTCTTCACCAGCTCGCCGAACGGGGGTGACGACAGCATGGAGCTGATGTACCTGCTGTCGATCGCCGCGGCCGAGCAATCGCTCGACATCGCAGCTGCGTATTTCCTGCCCGACGAGCTGATGTGCAAACTTCTGATCGATGCGCGGCAGCGCGGCGTGCGCGTGCGCGTGCTGGTGCCGGGCGAGCACATCGACCGGGACATCGTGCGCTTCGCGTCGCGCGACGATTGGGGACCGCTGCTCGAGGCGGGGATCGAGATCTACGAGTTCCTGCCTACGATGCTCCACTGCAAGCTGCTGGTCGTCGATCGGCTGGTGACCTCGGTCGGCTCGACAAATTTCGATCCGCGCTCGATGCATCTGAACGCCGAGGCCAATCTGAATGTCTGTGACGCCGCGTTCGCCAGTCGCGTCACCGAGGTGTTCGAAGGCGACCTCGCGCGCAGTCGCCGAATCCATATCGAGGAATGGGCACGTCGGCCGCTGCGCGAGAAGCTCGTCGAGCGCATCTCCTCGTTACTGCAGCCGCAGCTTTGAACCGGAACCACGGTCGCTCCGCTGCGTTAGGTCTTTGGATCGCTACCGGTGCAGGGACGCGCCGGCAGCGACCCGCTGAAACGAGTCAAGGAGACAATCATGGCGATGAATCGGGACATTACCGAAGGTAAATGGAAACAGGTCAAGGGTACGATTCGCGAGACGTGGGGTCGTCTGACCAATGACGATATCGATGTGATCGAAGGCGATCGCGAGCAATTGGTCGGTCGCATCCAGGAGCGTTACGGCAAGAGCCGTGAGGAAGCGAAGCGGGAAGCGGACGACTTCTGGAAGCGGTATCCCACCTGAGAGTCGCCGTTGCGCGACGCGGGCTGATCGTGCTCCAGGCGCTTCGGTCCGCTGACCCCCAACCGGCCCGGCATCCCCGGGCCGGTTTCTTATGGGAGCGCCGCTGCTCGATCCGCAACGGGGAGGGGTCGAGGCGGAGGTTCGGCAGTCTCATCCCAGATCCGCCACCAGACCCAGGCGAGCGCCCCTGCGGCGGGTCGCTCCACCGTGAGCTGTCGAGGTTCGACTGGCTGAGGCCCCGTTGACTCGTGCCGTCCCACGACGAAGGTGAAGACGAACCACGGTACCTGACCCATTCTCAGGTCGGCCATCGCTATTCCCGGAGCATCGCCGGGCAACGGATCCTTCGCGGCAAGCGCGAGACCGAGAGGTCCGATGCGCGGGTGCGCAGACGGCGCCGCAGCCTCTGCGCCTGCGATCAGATCGACCGCATAAAAGCCCTTCGAGAACCAGGCGAGCCGCTGCATCGCCCAGTCATCGCGCAATCCTTCGAGCAACTCGACACGGCTCGGATAGCGCGTGAGCGCGAGTGCCTGGCGGTCGAATACTGAAACGAACCCCTCGTGGAACGCGCCGTGATCCATCACGACGACACGCCAGAGCAGAGTGTTGAACGGCGTCGGCGTCACGAGCACGCGGCCGTGATGCGCACTGGTCGCAGCGAGGGCGCGATGCACGACGCCCTCCACATGGCTCTGTGCCGCGGCCGACCAGCCGAGATAAACGGTACTGAGCGCGAGAGCAGTGATATTCCAGCGCCGCGCCAGCGTGGCTTGCCTGCGCAGCACCAGCGCGCCCACGATACCGACGATCAGCGGCAGCGTGTAGAGCGGGTCGATGATGAAGACGCTGCCGAGACCGACTGGATAGTCCGAAAACGGTAGCAGTAATTGCGTGCCATAGATCGTGAAGGCGTCGAGGCAGGCGTGCGTCACTAAACAGAGCCAGACGAGCAGCAGCCACGCGCTGTATGACGTGTCGCGATCGAGATGCATGCGGTGCAGCGGCCACGCGAGCACGGGCGCGGCCAGCGATTGATAGAAGAACGCGTGCGTCTCGGCGCGATGGAACGTGAAGTCGCGCACCGGATCCGCATGCGAGATCAACACGTCGAGATCCGGAAGCGTGCCGATCACGGCGCCCCAGAGCAGCGCTCGCGACCCGACTCTGCGGCCGAGCACTGCACCGCCGACCGCTGCACCGAGAGCCATCTGGGTCAGGGAATCCATGCCTTGTTGGGTCTCACGGTCTGAGGGACCGAGGGCCGGAGGTCGTCATCGTAGACGGCCTGTGGGCTCCAGCACAGAGATTGTGCAAAGTCGTCGGGCCTTCAGACCTTCAGCACGCTCGCGATCGCCGCGCGTGCAGGGTACGCTTGCGCGCTTGCCAGCCTACGGGGTTCTGATCCGATGACCAGCAAAGCTCCTATCGGCGCCATCGCCGGCGCAGTCGCCGCCCTCGCGACGCTGCTCGCGGGTTGTACGAGTCCGCAGGTGGCCGATGCGCCCATCGTGAAGCCGTCGTTCTCGGAAGCCGCTTACCGTGCTCATGTCGAACGTCTCGCGTCCGATGAGTTCGAAGGCAGAGCCCCCGGCACTCCGGGCGAGCAGAAGACGCTCGCGTATCTCGAGCAGGAATATCGCGACGTCGGCCTCGAGCCGGTCAGCGGCGACAGCTTCCTCCAGCCGGTACCACTCGTCGAGATAGCCACCCGACCGGACGACACGATGGTCGTGCAGGGTCGAGAGGGGAGCCTGACGCTCGCGTATGCCGAGGATGTCGTTTACTGGACGAAGCGGCCGGTGCCCGAGTCGCGTGTCACCGATGCGGAACTCGTGTTCGCCGGGTACGGCATCGTCGCGCCCGAGTATGGATGGAACGATTACGCCGGTGTGGACATGCGCGGCAAGATCGCCGTCGTGCTGGTGAACGACCCAGGCTTTGCGACGCAGGATCCGGAGCTCTTCACCGGCAATGCGATGACCTACTACGGACGCTGGACCTACAAGTTCGAGGAGGCGGTGCGGCAGGGCGCAGCGGGACTGCTTGTCGTCCATGAAACGAAGCCGGCCGCGTACCCATGGGAAGTCGTGCGTAACGGCGCGGCGCGGCCGCAGTTCGATCTGCTCGTGGAGAACTACGAGTCCGAGCGGCTGGCGATCGAAGGCTGGTTGACGCACGAGGCTGCCGAGCGCGCGCTCGCGATGGCGGGAGAAAGCTATGCGGCGCTGAAGCAGGCGGCGCTCGATCCGCAGAGCTTCAAGGCGCGGCCGCTCGGGCTCAAAGCCAGCGTCGGCGTGCGTAACCTCGTGCGTCGCGGCACGTCGTATAACGTCGTGGGTGTCCTGCCCGGTCGGGAGCGCTCCGACGAGTACCTCCTGTACACGGCTCACTGGGATCACCTCGGCAAGATTCTGAGCGTTACCGGCGGCGATACCGACACGATCTTCAACGGCGCCTCGGACAATGCAACCGGCATCGCGGGTCTGCTCGAGCTGGCGCGCGTGTTCGCGGCGACTCAACCGCGGCCGGAGCGCTCCGTGATGTTCGTCGCGTTCACGGCTGAGGAGAACGGTCTGCTCGGCAGCCAGCACTTTGCCGAGAATCCGCCTGTGCCAGTCGCGAACATGGTCGGCGGCATCAACATGGACAACCTCTACGTGATCGGCAAGACGAGCGATCTGACCGTGATCGGCTACGACGCGTCCGAGCTCGATGAGTATCTGCGCCGTGCCGCCGCGCAGCAGGATCGCGTGCTGGTTCCCGAGCCGACGCCGGAGAATGGTTTCTACTACCGCTCGGATCACTTCAATCTCGCAAAGCACGGCGTGCCGATGCTGTACACGAAGGCGGGCGTCGACAGCCCGAGCGAAGGTCCCGGGTACGGACGGATCTGGCTCGAGGACTACATTGCGAACCGCTACCACAAGCCGTCCGATGAGTACGATCCTTCCTGGGACGTGAGCGGCATCCTGCAGGACCTCGAGGTCTACTACGAAGTCGGCCTCACGCTTGCGAACAGCGATGCGTGGCCGAACTGGCGCAAAGGCAGCGAGTTCCGCGCAATCCGCGATCGCAGCCGCTGACGTCGGATAGGACTGACGTCAGGAGAGGACTGACGTCAGGGGAGGACTGGCGTCAAGAGAGGACGGGCGTCAGGAGAGGACGGCGTCAGGGACCGCCTGCCGCCCGCCTTTCCTGCCGCAGGCCTTCCTGCCGACGGCCTCTCCTGCCGAAGGCCTCCTCCTCCTTCGGCGTGAGCCGTTTGGCGCATCGTTCACGCATGGCCCTGCGAGAGCCAGATTTCTCGGAGGGACGGCATGCTCGACCAGACACGAATCGAATCCTTTGCGCAGCGGATGATCGGCGACCTCGGTGCGGCCCAGGCGGGCGTGCTGACGAATCTCGGTCACAAGCTCGGCCTGTATCGCGCGATGGCCGGCGCCGGCCCGTTATCGTCATCCGCATTGGCCGATCGCACGGGCTTGAGCGAACGCTACGTGCGCGAGTGGCTGAACGCACAGGCCGCCGGCGGCTACGTCGAGTACGACGGCGAGGCGCAAACGTACCGACTACCTGACGAGCACGCACAGGTGCTCGTGAACGCCGAGAGCCCGGTGTTCATGGCCCCGGTGTTCGACGTCGTTGCGGCGATGTGGCGCAGCGAACATCGATTGCACGACGCCTTCCTGAGCGGCAAGGGCATCGGCTGGCACGAACACGACGAGTGCCTGTTCTGCGCCACCGATGCATTCTTCCGCACCGGCTATCGCACTCATCTCGTGTCGGAGTGGCTGCCGGCGCTCGAGGGCGTGGAGCAGAAGCTCGCAGCCGGCGCCCGTGTGGCCGACATCGGTTGCGGGTACGGAGCCTCGACGATTCTGCTCGCGCAGGCCTATCCCCGTTCGCAGTTCATCGGGTTCGACTATCACGGCGAGTCGATTGCTGCGGCACGCGATCGCGCGCGCGAGGCGGGAGTCGAAGACCGCGTGCACTTCGAGGTCGCCACGGCCACCGATTATCCGGGCCGGCCGTACGATCTGATCTGCTTCATGGACTGCCTGCACGATCTCGGCGATCCGGTCGGGGCGGCACGCCACGCGCGGGAGTCGCTCGCCGCAGACGGCACCGTGATGCTGGTCGAGCCGGCTGCCGGCGATGATGTCGCGGACAATCTGCATGCCGTCGGTCGGCTCTATTACGCAGCGTCGACCGCCTTCTGCACGCCCAACTCGTTGTCGCAGGACGTCGGGCTCGCGCTCGGCGCGCAGGCCGGGCCAAAGCGACTCGCGGCGGTGATGGCCGAAGCAGGCTTCGGTCATGTCCGCAAGGCGACGGCCACGCCGTTCAACATGGTGCTCGAAGCGCGCGTCTGATCTCGCTGATGGGTCGAAAGCGAGTTTCAACAGTGATTCGGGCAGCAGTTCGAGCGCCGCGTTGGTGATGGAGGCCTTCAGAATCATCTGATCGTGTGCGCCGGGGGCCGGCGTGCGTGTCGCCGTCGGCCGGGTCGGGGCAGTTCCGGCGTCCGCATCAGCCGGCGCGGCAAGCACCAGTTCTTCGGCCCGTGCCGATACGGGCGCAGCGTCGCTCACCGGCAGCTCGAGCGCTGTCGCGAGCTGCGCGAGAAAAGCCCGCTCGGCTGCATTCTGCGCACCATCGGCATCGCAGACCCCCACCGCCATCTCATACGCGAGCTGCTTCGCCTGCGGGCTCGAGAGCGATGCTGCGACCGTCTGCATGTCCGGCTGATCGATCAGCACACGGCGCAGGACGGCCGGAAAATCGATCGTGCTGTCGGCGCCGAGTGCGTCGATCACGCGGCGGATCGCGCCTCGCTCGCGCTCATCCTTGAGCCCGTCAGCGACGGCGGCCATCAGTGCGAGCTCGACGATGGCTTCGATGTCCTTTTCGGTCATGCCGCTGCTCTCCGTGTGACGACCCTGTCGAGTGTCGTAAGCTCCGCCGGGGCCCGGCCGCCTGCCGCGGGCGGGTGACCACATGATCCGGAGAAAGAACCCGATGTCCAGCGACCGTCAGCCGATCGACCGTACGCGTCGCGACCTCCTCGTGGGTGCCGGTGCAGCCGGCATCGCAGGGCGCCTCGGCCGTTCAGCCCGCCTGTAGGGAACGCTGGTGGGCGGGTTCGACACCCCGGCAGCGCTCGCGATCCTCGGCATCACTGTGGCCGCGAGCCTCGCCGGGCTCTATTTCGCGGCCGCGATCATCGAGCGGAGTCTGTTCCGGCCCTATTGGCTATTGCGCAAGCGGCAGTACGAGACCGTGATCACGAGCGGCTTCGTGCACGCCGATCTCACGCATCTGCTGTTCAACATGATCACGTTCTACTTCTTCGCGTTCCCGATGGAGCGCGTGCTCGGCACGCCCCGATTCCTCGCGCTGTATCTTGCCGGACTGCTCGTGAGCCATTTCGGCACGTGGCACAAGCAGCGCAACAACCCGGAGTACGCTTCGCTCGGCGCGTCGGGGGCGATTTCCGCTGTGCTGTTCGCGTTCATCGTCTATTTCCCGACGCAGACACTGTTCATCATCCCGATCCCGGTGCCGATTCCGGCGCCACTGTTTGCGATCGGGTATGTCGCTTATTCGTGGTATTCGGCACGCCACCCGCGTGGCCGCATCAATCACGACGCACATCTCGGCGGTGCGCTCGCCGGTCTCGCGTTCGTGCTCGTCACGGACCCGGGCGCCTATCGCGGCCTGCTCGCGACCGTGGCGGGCTGAGGTTACCCGCAGTGCGCGTGCGCGGATTTCCAGCTGTCGCTGGTGGGCGGCCGCGTGTGCTGATCCTCGGCAGTATGCCCGGACGCGCATCGCTCGCAGCGGGCCAGTACTAACGATTTTGCCCGTTTTCACGCGCTGCACCCGACGATCGAGCTGATCGCGTGCAACGGCGCGACGGCGGAGCGCTTGTACCGTCGGCTGGCCGTACCGCAGCTCGAAGGCCGTGCGGCGGCAATATGCCGGGTTCGACTGCCGTCAACGAGCCCGGCTCATGCGAGCCTGCCGTTCAAGCGCAAGCTCGCAGTGTGGGCGCGCGCGCTCGCAAGCGTGCGAAAATAGCGGCCCGGCCCGCAAGAGAACTGTCGATGGCGAGCGTCCTGCCAGCGCCCGAGACCATGGGCGTCGTTGACGAAGCGACGGCCCGACTGCTGCGTCGTGCGACAGTGGCGTCGGTCGCCGTGGCTGCCGGACTCGTGATCGTGAAGCTCGGCGCATGGCTGCTCACGGACTCAGTCAGCCTGCTGTCGACGCTGATCGACTCGCTGCTCGACGTCGCGGCGTCCTTCCTGAACCTGCTCGCAGTGCGTCACGCGCTCGCGCCTCCCGATCGCGAGCACCGCTTCGGCCACGGCAAGGCGGAACCGCTCGCCGGGCTCGGGCAGGCGACGTTCATCACCGGGTCGGCGATCTTCCTGCTGATCGAGGCTGGACAGCGGCTGTTCGATCCGCAGCCCGTCGTGCGGCCCGGCCTCGGTATCGCGGTCATGGTCCTGTCCATCGTCGTGACCTTCGGGCTCACGCGTTTTCAGCGGTACGTCGTGAAGCGCACCGGCTCCGTCGCGATCAGTGCCGATTCGTTGCACTATGTGGGTGACCTGCTCACGAACGTCGCCGTGATCGTCGCAATCGTGCTGACCTCGCAGTTCGGTTGGATGTATGCCGATCCACTGCTCGCGATCGTGATTGCGGTTTACATCCTGCGCATGGCCTGGGGCATCTCGAATGGCGCGCTCGACATGCTGATGGATCGCGAGCTGCCGGACGAGGAGCGCCGCAGGATCAAACAGGTCGTGCTCGAGCATCCGGGCGTGATCGCGCTGCACGACCTGAAGACGCGCACCGCGGGCCCGACGAGCTTCATCCAGCTGCACATCGAGATGGATGGCGAGCTGCGTCTGAAGGAAGCGCATCGAATCGCCGACGAGGTCGAGGAGGCGTTGCGCGCTGCCTTTCCGAATGCCGAAGTCGTGATCCATCAGGATCCGTTCGGGCTGGAAACCCCGCGTGTCGTCGAACCGTGACCGGTCGCCCGCGTTCCACCGCAGCGGTGAATGCGGCATCATGCGCGTCGCAGGGAAGGATCGCATGAAGGAAGAACAACGGTGGGCAGTTACGCATCCAGAGCGCGCCGCGGGCTCGCGGCTGCCGTCGCGGTGCTGGTCGCGCTCGCGATCGCCTGGACCTGGTTCACGCTCAACTGGTCGTACTCGGACGGCGATCGCGCCGGGATCCTCCAGAAGCTGTCACGCAAGGGCTGGTTCTGCAAGACCTGGGAAGGCGAGCTCGCGCTGTACGTCGTCGGGAACTAGGAGGGAGCCATGGTAGAGCGAAACGAAGCACTGGCGATCGCGAGCGACGCTCGCGGTCTCTGCAAGCGATCGTGGTGGGTGTTCCTGATCGGCGGCATTGCGGCGGTGCTGTTCGGCGTCGTCGCGTTCCTGAACCCGCCGACGGCACTGCTCGTGATCGCGCTCTTCTTCGCCGCCTCCGTGCTCGTCGACGGGGCCGTGAACATCTGGGGTGCGGTGACGAACCGGGAAAAGGACGGCTGGTGGCTGCTGCTGCTGATCGGCATCCTCGGCGTGCTGGTTGGCGGGTACGCGCTGTTCAATCCGCCGCTCGCGATCGGCGCATTCGTGTATCTGGTCGCTTTCATGGCGATCTTTCTCGGCGTGTTCACGCTGATGCTCGGATACAAGATCCGCAAGCTGACCGAGCGCGAGTGGCTGCTGTATCTGACCGGCGGATTGTCCGTCCTGTTCGGACTGATGATCGCGTTCAATCCACTGGCGGGCAGCCTGTCCGTCGTCTGGCTGATCGCATCCTGGGCGATCGTGATCGGCGTGCTGCGGATCTGGTTCGCCTTCAAGGTCAGGAATCTGCCGGAGCTGATCGCCGCGCGCGTCGATCGAGGTGCGCCGGCCTGATCGCTCGGTGCGTGAATCCCGGTGCGATCACGCCGGGGGTTCATGTCTCGAAGCGTCTGGCGTAAGGTGAATAGCGATCCTTTGCCGCGCGTGCGGCGTCAGCTCGAGGAGGCTCCGGCGGGGCGGGTTCGATTGGACGCGCGATGCCTGCGGGAACGATGACGATGAACCGGACGACTACGTGGCTGGTGGCGGCCGCCGCGATCGCGGCGATCGCGGTGCTGATCTATTTCTTCATGCTGCGCCCGAGTGGCGAACCGGAGGCTGAGCTCGCGCCGCCGCCCCCGCCGGCCGAAACTGCGCCGGCGATCGAGAATCCGATCCCTCCTGCGCCGGTCACGGAGACCCCGGAGCCTCTGCCTGCGCTCGATCAGAGTGACGAGCTCGTCGCGCAGTCACTGGGTGAGGTGGTCGGTGAGGCGCCGGTCGAATCCTTCCTGGTGCCGGGCGATGTGATCCGCAAGGCCGTCGCGACGGTCGACAACCTCGATGCGAAGAAGCTCTTTCCGCGAATCCGGGCCGTGCAGCCTGCGGAAGGCGAGTTCATCGTCGAGCGTGAGGACGACACGATCCGGCTCTCCGAGGAAAACTATCGACGCTATGACAAGCTCGTCGCCGCGCTCGGGGCGACCAGCGCGGACCAGCTCGCGAGCGTCTACTACCGTTATTACCCGCTGTTCCAGCAGGCCTACGTCGAGCTCGGTTACCCGTCCGGATATTTCAACGACCGGCTCGTCGAAGTGATCGATCATCTGCTCGCGACCCCCGACATCACCGAGCCGATCGAGTTGCAGCAACCGAGCGTCTACTACACGTTCGCGGATCCGGATATGGAGGCACGCTCGTCCGGTCAGAAGCTGCTGCTGCGGATGGGCCCGGAAAATCGCGCCGCCGTAAAACAGAAGCTGCGCGAGTTCCGCGCGCTGATCGCGGCGCGCAGTCCGGAATCCTAGCCTGCGTATACTGCGTCGCTTCGCCGACAGGAGCCGCGTGAGTGATGCATGCCAGCGGGTGCCGGTGACGGCCACGGTTTCGTCGCGCTCCGGCACCGCGATTTCGCGCGTTACCTGATCGCCAGGTTCGGCGCGACGCTGGCCGTCCAGATGCAGACGGTGGCCGTCGGCTGGCAGGTCTACGCGGTCACCGGCGATCCGCTCGATCTCGGCCTCGTCGGCCTGTCGCAATTTCTTCCGTTCGTGCTGCTCGTTCTGCCCGCCGGTCAGGCAGCGGATCGCTACGACCGGCGCCGCATCGTGATGGCGTGCTACGGCCTCGAAGCCGTCTGCGCGGCGCTGCTGCTGATTTTCTCCTTGTCCGGGCTCGCGACGGTGTGGCCTGTGTTTGCGGTGATGGTGCTCTTCGGCATCGCGCGTGCGTTCTCGATGCCGACCGGACAGGCATTGGTGCCGAATCTCGTGCCGCCGCAGCACTTCGGCAACGCCGTCGCGTTGAGCTCATCGAGTTTTCAGGTCGCGACGATCGCAGGGCCGACGCTCGGAGGTCTCGTCTATCTCGCAGGACCAGCCTGGGTATACAGCTCGGTCTGCGCGCTGCTGATCGCCTGCGCGTTGCTGATCACGGGCCTCCATGCGGGCGGGCCCGGGAATGGCCCGCGCGAATCGGCGAGTCTGAAGACGCTGTTGTCGGGGCTGTCGTTCGTGCGTTCCCGACCCATCGTGCTGGGTGCGATATCGCTCGATCTGTTCGCGGTGCTCTTCGGCGGCGCGACGGCGCTGCTGCCGGTGTACGCGAGCGACATTCTCGACGTGGGACCCGGCGGGCTCGGGCTGTTGCGCACGGCACCGGGCGTCGGCGCCGCGATCTGCGCGGCAGTGCTCGCGTTCCGTCCGATCACCCGCGGCGTGGGACATTACATGTTCGCAGGCGTCATGGTGTTCGGCGCTGCAACCCTCGTGTTCGGTGCGTCGCGCTCGTTCGTTGTGTCGCTCATGGCGCTCGTGCTGCTCGGAGCGGGCGATATGGTCAGCGTGTACATCCGCCACCTGCTCGTGCAACTCGAGACCCCGGATGCGATCCGGGGCCGGGTCAGTGCAGTCAACGCCGTGTTCATCGGTGCCTCCAACGAGCTCGGCGAGTTTCGCGCCGGGGTCATGGCAGCCTGGTGGGGCAGCGTGCCCGCGGTACTGATCGGTGGAGCGGCGACCCTGGCCATCGCGGCGCTCTGGGCACGGGTTTTTCCGAGCTTATGGTCGCTGCCGCGTTTTCCTGACCCTCGCTGAGCGCCAGCGACCTGGGCGTGCTCGCAGGACCTGCCCCCGCAGACTGCGCCCTGCCACCTGCCAACGGCCCCCTGCCCCCTAGCATTCTGTATATCCATCCAGTATTCTCGAGCCATGAGCGCCGATCGACTGCCTCCGCGACGCGGCCGGGGTGCCGTCGTGAACCCGCCGCCACGCTTCGAGTCGACGACGTGCGAGCAGACCGACGATGGTTGGGGCAGTCTCGAGGAGCCGCTGCCTCCGCTGGTCACGACGCTGCAGCCGGATCGCGCCAGGCGGCTTATCACCCGAAATGACTCGCCTGACGTGCCGTTCGACCGCTCGATCAATCCCTATCGGGGGTGCGAGCATGGGTGTGTCTACTGCTTCGCCCGGCCGACGCACGCGTACCTCGGACTGTCACCGGGCCTCGATTTCGAGACACGGCTGTTCTACAAGGCCGATGCGAAGCGCTTGCTCGCGGCGGAGCTCGCCGCCCCCGGTTACACCTGCGGAGCGATCACGCTTGGCGCCAACACGGATCCTTATCAGCCTATCGAGCGCGAGCAGCGCGTAACCCGCGAGGTCCTCGAGGTGCTCGAGTCGTGCGGGCATCCGGTCAGCATCATTACGAAGGGCACCTTGATCGAACGGGATCTCGATCTGCTCGCGAGCATGGCGAAGCGTCGTCTCGTACACGTCTACATCAGCGTGACGACCCTTGATGACGAGTTGAAGCGACGGCTCGAGCCGCGGGCCGCATCGCCCGCAGCACGGCTGCGAACCATCCGGCGGTTGCGCTCCGCCGACATTCCGGTCGGCGTGCTGATCGCGCCGGTGATCCCGGGACTCAACGATGCAGAGCTCGAGCGCATCGTGGTGAATTGCGCGACGGCCGGAGCGCAGTCAATCGGTTACGTGCTGTTGCGGCTGCCGTACGAACTAGCTGCGATGTTCGAGCGGTGGCTCGAGGTGCACTATCCCGAGCGCGCGAAGCGCGTGATGAATCTGATACGCAACATGCGCGGGGGTCGTACAAACGATCCGCGCTTCGGCCATCGCATGCGCGGGCAGGGCGCCTACGCCGATCTGATCGAATCGCGACTGCGCCGAGCGAAAGCCCGGTCGGGTGTTCTCGATGACTGCATGCCGAGTCTCGTGACCACGCACTTTCGAGCCCCGGAGCAGTCACCGTCGCCCCAGTTGTCGTTCGAACTTTGAAGTAGCCTCGGCCGTCGGCGACAGACGACATAACGCTGCGGCCGTCGGTGCGCGCGAGTGCTGCACGGGTGAGCTTTATCCCGGTTTTCGCAGTGTTTCCTGCTACCGTCAGCGCACACCCCAGGCGCCTGCGCGGCGCGCTTGATCCGATCTACGAACCTAGGCGTATACTCGGTCGAAAGCGTGTATCGCGCATTCCCGTTCAGCCCCACCGACTGCCTGGTTGCAGGGAGGTCCTCATGGCGGCACAGCAACCTGATCACGGGCGTTCGGCTCGACAGCCGACGCGGGCAGCATCGATGGGCCGTCCGGCAATGCTGCTTCCCTACGCATGCCTGACGCTGACGGCGTGCATGACGGCGCGCATCGAAGAGAATCGACAGGCACCCACGCGGATCAGCAACAGTGAAGCGATCGTGCTGCTCGCGAAACCGCAGCTCGAGGGCGTGGGCACCGAGGATGATTTTCTCGACTGTCTCGAGCGCGAGCTCGTCGGCCGCAAGATCTCCGCAGAAGTCGATGATGCGATCGAGTCGGGGCGCGACGTGGTCGTGCCGACCAATGACGAATCGCCGTTCCAGGTCTACGCCGACAGCCTGTTCGTCGATTCGCTGTACCCCTGGCTCGAACCGAGCACGGCGCCTGCGAGCGCGGATGGACTCGGCGTGCTGCTCGGACGCTCGGGCGTCGCGGAACGGATTGCCGAGATGGGCGTCCGATATATCGTCTGGGTCGATGGGGCGACTCGTAAAACGGATGGAGGCGGCAGCATCGCGTGCGCAGCCGGGCCGGGGGGTGCCGGCTGCTTCGGTCTCGGTTGGTGGGAGAAACAGTCGGACTACGAAGCGACGATCTGGGATCTGCGTGACGGCGTCCATGTCGGCAGTGTCGCGACGGACGTTTCCGGAACGTCAGTGATGATTGGTGCGATCGCACCCATACCCATCATCACCCCGGTCCAGAGCACGGCGTGTGACCGGCTCGCCGGTCAGCTGCGCACGTTTCTCGTCGGTGACGCGATCGAGGCCGAAGTGAGCCCGCCGGCGGTCGCGGCCGGAGGCTCCTGATCGGCAACGCGTTGAACCCTGGGCGGTCGGCGCCATCAAAACCGGGGCCACGCGTCCGGCTGGACTGGACGAGCGGTCCGGAGCAGCGACGCCCGCGCGGCGCAACGCGCCGGCAGTCGCCGTGGCTCAGGCGGTGTTCAGGAATCCTGTGACAGGCTGGCGGGGCTCGACCGAGTGTCGCCCTGATCCGAGCCGAGGTAGAGCCGACCATGAAACCGATTCAACACATCGTCCGACCGCTGCTCGCGAGTAGCTGCAGCCTGCTGCTGGCAGCCTGCGCGAGCACGTCGGTGCAGATGCCGCCCCCGAGCATGCCGACGCCACCCTCAGCGCCTTCGAGTCCGTCGTCGTCGCCTTCGAGCCCCTCATCCTCCGGGTCGGGCTCGTCGCAGCCGAGCATGCCCTCACCACCGACGTCGTCGCCCTCCGGCTCGTCCGGCTCGTCGTCTCCGTCGGGGCAAAGCAGCCCGTCCGGCCAGAGCGGTCAGTCGGGCCAGAGCGGCCAGAGTGGTCAGCCGGCAGGCTCTACCGGTCAGCCGGCAGGATCGAGTGGACCGACCGGCACGTCCGGTCAGCAACAGGGCGGCGGAGCGGCGGGCCAGGCGGGCGCGACGGATTCCGGCCAGGGGGGCGCCGCGGGCCAGAGCGGCGCGAGCGGCGGCACCCCCTCGAGCGGTTCCGCAGGCCAGTCAGGTGGCGCGGCCAGCGGGGGTGGTGCGACCGGATCGAGCGGCGGGCCGAGCGTGACGATAGGCATCCCGAACGCGGGCGGCGGGGCGCAGGCTGCCGGGATCCCGGGGGGTAAACAAGGTGCTGGATCGCAGAGTCCGGATGGCATGCCGTCAAGCGGCTCCGCGGGCAGCAGCGATCAGGAGAGCATCTTCCAGGGCTCGAGTGGCGGCGGAGGCGCCGCGGCCAGTGCGAGCGGTGGCGCCGAGGGCGGTGGCGCGTCTGGCGGCAGCGCGGGCGGCAGCAGCGGCGCCTCCGGTGCACCGGAGGGATCCGCTGGGGGTGGCGCAGCCGGCTCCGGACCGATGACCGCAGAGGAACGCGCGGCGCAGATCGAAGGCCAATTGAACGAGTCGCTGGGAGTATTCGACGAGCGCATTGCCCGCGAGCAGGAGGTGCTCGCGCAGCAGCGCGGCGGCAGCGGCAGTGGCGGTGGCGCGGGCGGCAGCGGTGAGCTGCCCGGGCAGGATCCCGCGTCTGGAGCCTCAGGCGAAGACGGCAGCGGGGGCGAAGGTGAGTCTGGGGCTGGCGGGGCTGGCAATCAGGAAGGCCAGCGCGCGGGCGCCTCGGGGACCGAAGGCGGTGGCGGAGGTTACGGTGGCGGCGCCGGCGGTGGCTCCGGGCCCAGAACCGTGCCGGCCGACATTCCCGATGGTAGCGACGACGATATCGTGGCGCGCCAGCTGCGTGAGGCCGCGATGCAGGAAACGGATCCCGAGCTCAGAGAGAAGCTCTGGGAGGAGTACCGGAATTACAAGAAGAGCGCGCGATGACCGCGCGCTCTCTCGAGTAGCGGATGCAGCCGAGGACGAGACGCATGTCGACGACGAAGCATGGATTGGTCGCACTGACGCTGTGTGCGGTTGCGCTCAGCGGCTGCATGACCCGCGAAGTCAAGCCGCTGCCGAAGCTGCAGCCGGTGCAGGCGACCACGGAGATTCCGCCGGAGCAGCTGCTCGACGTGGGCGTGCGTTTGTTCGATCCCAACATCCCCGAGGACGAGAAAGATCAGGCCAAGCAGCGCGTGTTCCCTGAGGTGCGGCGCGCCGAAGCCCGATACATCCCGATGCAGATCCGTGACACGCTCGAAGGCACCGGCTTCTGGGGCCAGGTCCGCGTGCTGCCCGAGGCATCCGATGCGATGGACGTGCGGGTCGACGGCAAGATCCTCGAATCGACCGGAATGGATCTGCGCCTCGCCGTCGTGGTCACGGATGCGACCGGGCGCGTCTGGCTCGACAAGACCTACGAGTCGCCGGCTGACACGCGCTCGTACAAGGACGGGCTCGACGCCTCCCGCGATCCCTTCCAGAACGTCTACAGCGAGATTGCGAACGATATGCTCGCGGTGCGCCATGAGCTCGCGGCTGGACAGCTCGAGGATATCCGGCGCGTGTCCAAGCTCAGCTTCGCAGCCGACATCGCGCCGTACGCGTTCGAAGGCTATCTGCTGAAGGACAACAAGGGTCGCGTGACGCTTGCGCGGCTGCCGGCCGATGGCGATCCGATGATCGAACGCATGGAGCGCGTGCGGGAACGCGACTATGCGCTGGTCGACACGCTGAACGAGCATTACGCGCTGTTCACGGAGAACGTGTCGGAGCCGTATACGAACTGGCGCCGCTTCAGCTACACCGAGCTCGAAGCCGAGCTCGAGGCACGCCGCCAGGCGACGACCCGCAAACTCCTCGGCGCAGCGGCGATCATCGGCGGCGTGCTCGCCGCAGGCGAGGCCGACACCTACGCCGGGCAAGCGGCCTCGACCGCCGCCGTCCTCGGTGGCATCTACGCGGTCAAGAGTGGCTTCGACAAGGACGCCGAGGTGAAAATGCGTGCCGAATCGTTGAAGCAGCTCGGTGAGTCCTTCGAGGTCGAAGTCGAGCCGATGGTCGTCGACATCGAGGGGCGCACGCTCGAGCTCAAAGGCTCGGCCGAGGAGCAGTACGCGGAATGGCGGCGCTTGCTCAAGGAAATCTACGAGGCCGAAACGGGCTTGCCGGCGGATCAGCCTACCCGAGCTGCGGAAACGCAGTCGACCGGCGCGGGGCGTGGCACGAGCGATTGATCGCCGCCGATCGACCACCGTTTTTTCTGATCTGACGAGACATGATGCTCGCTGCCGGGCAAGAACTTTCTGCGCGCTTCGTTCTGGTTCGGACACTCGGCCGTGGCGGCTCCGGCGAGGTCTGGCTGGCGCGCGACCTCGAGCGGGGCAGGCTGGTTGCGGTCCAGGTGCTGGCACCCGCGCTCGTCGACTCTGCTCAAGCCTGGGCAGCGATCGTTGCGAGCTGCGAGCGAGCACAGCAACTCGAGCACCCGAACGTGCTACGGATCGACGGCCTGTTCCGCGAGGGCCGGCGCGCCTGGATCACGATGGAGCATGCGGCGGGCG
>Ga0268386_10000651_pt1 | contig 22373 bp, 22 predicted proteins | sample RVTome_15_FD_200260 | JGI IMG/M metagenome (GOLD analysis project Ga0268386, IMG submission 200260) | Soil microbial communities from uranium-contaminated site in the Upper Colorado River Basin, Wyoming, United States - RVT150D86... ...
CGACAGCTCCCGGACCGGGTTCGACATGGCGATCGCTCCTTCTCGGCTCCGGGCACCTGCGCCGGGCCGTGATCCAACCTAGCAGCGCGGCAAGCGCGGCACATCGTCCGCCGTGACAGCGGCGTCCTGTCCCAAGGGACAGGACCGGCCGCTAGAACACGACGAGCCCGAGCCGGGCCGCCCGGACCAGCGCCTCGGTGCGGCTGCCGGCACCGAGCTTCGCGAGGATGGCGTTGACGTGGAACTTCGCGGTGCGGTCCGAGATCCCCAGCCGGTCGGCGATGGCCCTGTTGGGGAGACCCTCCGAGAGGAGGCGCAGGACCTCCAGCTCGCGCGGGGTCAAGGGCTCAACCAGCGGCGGGGCCGGTGGCCGCGCGCGCCGGACCGTCTCGACCACGTCCGGCTCGAGGACCGCGAGCCCGCCGGCCACGGCCCGGACAGCCGCCACGAGCTGAGCCCCCTCCCGGTCCCGGAACAGCACTCCGCGGGCGCCGGCGGCCCACGCCTCCCGCGCCTCGACCGGGCTCCGCGCCAGGGCCAGCACCGGCAGGCCGGCCCGGCGCAGTTCGCCGATGCGGCCGAGGTCCCGCGGCGAGCCGGAGCCGAGGTCGCAAACCGCGACGTCGGCCAGGGCCCCAGGCGCCGGCGGCCCCGCGTCGTCCTGCGCTCCTTCGGGGAGCGTCAGCGACAGCCCTTCCTGGCCCGAGAGCATCGCGGCAATGCCGCTGCGGGCGAGGATGTCTTCGCTGATCACCAGCACGCGCACGTCCATGAGGCTCCCGTCGAGAGTACCGGAGACGAGCGAGGCCCGCACCGCGAGGGGCGGCGGGCTAGCGACGGGGACCCGGCGCTTGCGCGACAGTCGATTCCGGAACACCATGGGCCGTACCACCGACCACAATCCAAGGAGGTCACGAAATGGCGATTCGGACTGCCCGCGCCCAGTGGGAGGGCACCCTGCAAGAGGGCCGCGGGAAGATGGCCCTTGGCAGCGGCGCCTTCGAGGGCGCGTACTCATTTTCGTCCCGCTTCGAGGAGGGCACGGGGACCAACCCCGAGGAGCTGATCGGGGCGGCACACGCGGGCTGCTTCTCGATGGCGTTCGCCGCAGCTCTCGGCCGGGCCAACTTCAATCCCACCCGCGTCGCGACCACGGCCAAGGTCCACTTGACGAAGGGCGCGGAGGGCTTCTCGATCACGGCCGTCGACCTAGAGACCGAGGCGCAGGTCCCCGGGATCGACCCGGCCACGTTCCAGGAGATCGCCGAAGGCGCCAAGAAGGGCTGCCCCGTCTCGAAGGCCCTCGCCGGGACGGAGATCCGGCTAAGCGCCCGCCTGGTCTGACCGCCGCATCCCCGCCCGCCCGAACCCGATCCCCCTTGACCCGGGCGGGCCTTCACGTAGAATCCTACATATGTCGGGTTCTACGATGAACGTGACCTACGCCACCGCGCTCGTGCTCGAGGCCATCGCGCGGGGACACCACTACGGCTTCGACGTCATGGACGCGACCGGTCTCCCCAGCGGGACCGTCTATCCGGTCCTCCGCCGCCTGGAGCAGGAGCGGCTGGTGCGGTCGCACTGGGAGAGGCAGGAGCAGGCCCAGCGCGAGAAGCGGCCGCCCAGGAGGTACTACGAGATCCAGCCGGCGGGCCAGGCATGGCTGGAGGGCGCCCGCGACCGGTTCCGGCGGCTGGGCGCCGCCCTCACCCCGGCACGGCGCCTCAAGCCGGCCGGGGCGGGAGGTTGAGTGGCCGGCCGCCGCGAGCGCCCGCAGGCGGCGCTCGAGTTGTGCCTGGCCCTGATCCGGCTCGCCGGCCGGCTGGTGCCCGCTCCGCTGCGGCCGCGGTGGGCGCAGGAATGGGAGGCGGAGGTGCGGCACCACTGGACCGGGCTGGAGAAGACGAGCGGACTCAACTGGCGCAGCAAGCTCGCGCTGGTCCGGCGGGTCCTGGGGGCGCTCCCCGACGCCGCCTGGCTGCGCCGCCAGTTCACGGCCGACGCCGATCTCGTCCACGACCTGCGCCACGGACTGCGCCTCCTCCGGCGCGACCTGGGGTTCGCATCCACCGCCACGGCCATCCTGGCGCTCGGCATCGGCTCGGCGGGGGCGATCTTCACGGTGGCCGACGCGCTCCTGCTGCGGCCGCTCCCGTACCCGGAGCCGGAGCACCTGGTCACCCTGTGGCAGACCGGCCCGCGGGGACTTGTGGAGCGCGAGGAGGTCGCCCCTGCGAACTTCCTCGATTGGCGCGAGCGCGCCCGGAGCTTCTCCGGGATCGCGGCCGCCGTGCCGCACAGCTACGACTACACCGGAGGCGACCATCCGGAGGTGCTGTTCGCGGTCCGGGTCACCGAAGGTTTCCTCGGCACGATGGGCGTCGTGCCCTTCCTCGGCCGCGATTTCCGCCTGGAGGAGCACCAGGCCGGGCGTGACCGCGTCGCCCTGCTGGGCCACGGCCTGTGGCAGCGCCGTTTCGGCTCCGACCCCGGTCTCGTGGGCCGGACCGTGCCCCTGGACGGCGAGCCCTACCTGGTCGTGGGCATCCTGCCCCCGGAGTTCGACCCCGGGCTCCTGCCCACCTCCGGCGAGCGCGGGGTCTGGACGCCCCACGTCGTCGAGGAGCACGACCGTTTCGTCCGAGGAAGCGCCTGGTGGAACGTGGTCGCGAGGCTGAAGCCCGGCGTGAGCCTCGACGCGGCACGGGCGGAGATGGCGGCGGTTGCCTCCGCGCTGTCTTCGGAGCATCCCCGCACCAACAAGGGATCGGGCGTCGTCGTGCTGCCGTTCCACGAGCACCTCACCGCGGCGGTCCGGCCCGCGCTGAAGCTCCTGATCGGGGCGGTGGCGCTGCTGCTGCTCGTCACCTGGGCCAACGTCGCAGGCCTGCTGCTGGCTCGGGGCGGCGAGCGGGAGCGGGAGTTGGCGATCCGCTCCTCCCTCGGAGCCGCGCGGGGCCGCCTGGTCCGCCAGCTCCTGGGCGAGAACGCGCTGCTCGCCGCTCTCGGGTGCGCGTTCGGTCTGCTCCTCGCCCGCTGGGGTGTCGACGCCCTGGTCGCCCTCGCCCCCGCCGACCTGCCCCGCATGGGCGACGTGCGGCTGGACGGCCGCGCCGTCGCCTTCGCGGGGCTCGTCACCGTGGCGACGACTCTGGCTTGCGGCATCATGCCGGCCCTGCGCCTGTCCCACGTGCGCGCCGAAGGGGCCCTTCGCGACGGCGGCCGTGCCTTCACCGGCAGCCGGCGCCGCCAGCGGCTCCGCCAGGGCCTCGTGGTCGCTGAGGTGGCGGTGGCGCTGGTGCTGCTGGCCGGCGCCGGGCTCCTCACCCGCAGCTTCTCCCACCTGACCCGCGTGGACCCGGGCTTCCGGCCGGACAGCGTCGTGGCTCTCCAGGTGTTCGCCTGGGACCGGCATCCGACCGCGGACCGCCTCGCGGCGTTCTTCCAGGAGACGCTCTCCCGTCTCGCCTCGCTCCCGGGCGTCACCGCGTCGGGCGTCGTCTCGCGGATGCCGTTCATCGAGGCCAGCATCAACGTCCGCAGCCCCCTCGCCGTGGAGGGCCGGCCGGTGGCACCGGGGGACGAGGACACCACGTACTTGACCGTGGCGACGCGCGGGTATTTCGAGGCCATGGGCATCCCGCTGCGGTCGGGCCGCTTCTTCGACGATGGCGACCGCCGGAGCGGCCGGCTCGTGGCGGTGGTGAACGAGACCCTGGCTCACCGCCTCGCGGCGCCGGACCCGCTCGGGCTGCGCCTCGCGCTGCGCTGGCAGGGGCGGCCGATCGTCGCGGAGGTGGTGGGGGTCGCGGCCGCGGTCCGCCACGAGCGCCTCGATCAGCCGGCCGATCCGGAGGTCTTCCTCTCCCACGCACAAGTGCCCTTCGGGTCCATGACGTACGTGCTTCGCGTGCAGGGCGACCCTGCCTTCGTGGTCGGCGCGGCCAGGGAGCGGGTCTGGTCGGTCGATCCGCTCCAGAGCTTCTACCGCACCGCCACGGTGACGGAGCTGGTGGCGAGATCCTTGGCCCCCCGGCGCTTCCTGTTGCTGGTCCTGGGCGCCTTCGCCGCAATGGCCCTGCTGCTGACCGTCGTCGGCGTCTACGGGCTCGTCCGCTTCGTCGCCGCCCAGCGGTCCCCGGAGATCGGCGTGCGGATCGCCCTCGGGGCAGGAGCGGGCGACATCCTCCGGCTCGTCCTCGCTGAGGGCATGGGCCTGGTGCTGCTCGGGATCGGGCTCGGCCTGGGCGGCGCCCTCGCCCTGGCCGGCTCCGTCCGCGGGCTCCTCTACGGCGTCTCGGCGAGCGATCCCGCGACGCTCGGCGGCGTGTCCCTCCTCCTGGCCTCCCTCGCCCTTCTCGCCTGCTACCTGCCCGCCTACCGCGCGATGCGCGTCGATCCCGTCGCCGCGCTGCGTGATCCGTAGCGGCGATTGACGGACCCGAGCTCCGGGGCGTAACCTACGCCAGGGTCAAGAGCCTCCGACAACCGTCGTGTCCGGGCCGTAGCGGCAGGAAGGGCGGGCGGCCCGAGGATTGGCCTCGGGTTCGAGCCGCGAACCCGATGGACCAGGACGATCGACGCAAGTCGCCGCGTATGGCGCTAGGGGTCCCCCTCAAGGTCAGGGGCTACGAGCCTGACGGGACTCCCTGGGAGGAGATGGCGACGACCCTCGACACGTCGAGTGGAGGGATCGCCTTTCCGTCCCAGCACGCCCTGAAGAAGGGCCAGATCCTGCACGTCAGCCTTCCGCTCCCCCGCAGCCTGCGAGAGTTCGACTTCAACGACCCCACCTACCGCGTCTACTCGCTCGTCCGGAACACGGTCGACCAGGAGAAGGGCCTGCGCGTGGGCGTCATGTTCTTCGGCAAAATGCCCCCTCGAGGCTACGACAAGAACCCTGCCGCACGTTTCCTGCTTCCGTGGGATGCGCCCGAGGAGGAGCCAAAGCCCGCCGCAGCCACGCGGCCGGCACCGCGGCCGGACCCGGCCGCGCCGGCGACCGACCCGGGCGACCGGCGGCGTTTCCAGCGCCACGACCTGTTCGTCAACCTCACGCTCCAGCAGGAGGACGAGTGGGGCATGGTCCTGCAGGAAGAGCTGATCGTCACCGAGAACATCGGGAAGGGCGGCGCGCGGGTGATGACGTCCCTGGCGTTCGCGAAGGGCGACATCGTCCTGGTCCAGGAGCGTGACGCCGCCTTCCAGACCCGGGCCGAGGTCCGGGAGGTCGACCCCGCGAACGGCCGGGTCCGGCGGCTCTCGCTCAAGTTCCTCGACGGCCAGCCCCCTGACGTCCTCCTGAAGGGCTAGCCCGGCCCCCCTGCTGCACGCCGGCCCGAGCCGGCTCGGTTCTCCAAGCGCTCCTACTCCCGAGGGCCCGGGCCGCCGACGAGGGCCAGGGGCGTCCCGCGCGCGAAAAGACGCCGTGCCGTGTCGTTGAGCTGCTCCAGCGTGATCGCCTGCGGTGACGGGGGGGAGGACTCGCCGTCGAGGGCGGCGGCCGACGCGGCCACCGCGCCGTCGCGACTGCGGGCGGCCTTGCCTCGCAGGTACGCCTTGGCTTCCCCCAGCTCCGCCGGGGTGAACGCCCCGCGCGCGGCGTCCTCGAGGACCGCGCGGATGCTCTCCAGGACGACGGGCGTGTTCCGCACCGATGCGGCGGTGCGCACGAGGAGGTACCCGGGCAGGCCGGGCGCCTCCTCCAGGGTCGTCCAGACCGAGTAGGCCAGGCCCGGCTCGACGAGCGCGCGCCCGAGCCGCCCGCTGTAGTACGTCTCCCCGAGCAGGTAGAGGAGCAGGGACGTGGCCGCCCGGTCGTGAGCGCGGCTCCGGTCGCCGGGCAGGACGACGTGGATACGGTCCTGGGACGCGTCGGGACGCTCCACGCGGACCACGGTCCAGGCGCCGGGTCCGCGCGCTCCGTCCGGCGCGGGCATCCGCTGCTGGTCAAGCCTTGCCTGCGCCGAAGGCGCCGCCGCGAAGGCGCGCTCGAAGACCCGGCGCACCTCGGCCGGATCCAGCGGACCGGCCACGCTCACCTCGCCTCGCGATGGCGTCACGTACCGCCGCGCGAACCCGGCGACCTCATCCGCGCTCAACCGCCGGAGCGCCTCGGCGCCGCCCCAGGGCGGGCGCGACAGAGCCGACGCGGGCGCGAACAGGAGTGACCGCGCCCGCGCGGCGAGCACCGCCTCGGTGCTCGCCTCGGCGGCCGCGGCGCGATCGATGGCCCGGGCGCGGGCCTCCTCGACCCGTCCGGGATCGGCGGCGAATCCGGCTGCGATCGCTCGGGCGACGTCCGGCAGGTCCGAAGGGAGACCGCTCGCCTCGAACTCCAGGAAGCGGTCGGCGGCGCCCGCGGCGGGATCCTCGTCGAGGGCGAGCCCCAGCGGCGGTCCACCGGCACGCCGCGCACCGAGGGCGAAGAGGTCGGCGGCGACCACCGAGGCCGCGGGGACCGTGGCCAACACCGTCCCCGCCTCGACCCGACCCCTGAGCGCGAAGAGCCCGGTCGAAGCCAGCGGCGTTACCCGCAGGCGCAGGCCGTTGTCGAGACGGACGGTCGTGGGCGGCCCGGTAGTGCGCACGATCGGAGTCGGGCGAGCCGGCGCGCGGGCGCTGTCCACCAGGCCTACATCCGCGGTCAGCGCGGCGGGGGCCGGCGGGCGGGAGGCCTGGCCCGAAACGAACACCGGAACGCCCGGAGTGGGCACGAACCAGCCTACCGTGGCCCTCTCGCGGCCGAGCCGATCCCGTGCGAAGCGACTCACCTCGTCCAGTCCAGTGGCCTCGAGCCGCGAGGCGAGCCCCGCGAGGTGCTCGAACCCGCCCGCGACCTCGAAGAAGGCGAGTTGGTGGACGCGGCCGGCGAGCCCGTCCAGGTCGCGGGCGAGGCCCGCGCGCACCTCGGCGCGGGCCCGACGGAGATCGTCCTCGGCCCAGCCGCGATTCCCGGCCTCCGCGAGGCTCGCGAAGAGCGCGGCCTCGGCGGGCGCGAGTCCCTCCGCCGTCTCCACGTCCGCACGCACCGTGTAGACGTACGGATGGAGCGAGGCCTGGAACGCGCTGCCCGCCTCGCGCGCGAGGCCGGACGCCAGGAGCGCCCGCTCGAGCGGCGTGTCGCCGGTCGTGTCGTACTCGTGCAGGAGCCTGAGGCCCTTGCCGCCGGCGAGCAGCGCATCGAAGAGGACCATCGCCGGGAAGTCGGGATCGGACAGGGCCGGCGCCCGGAACGCGATCAGGACCTCGGCGTGGGCCCCGGGCTTGCGCACGGTGACACGTCTTTCTCCGGCCTGCAGAGGCTCGACCGTTGAGACGTGCGCGTCCCCGTCCCCCGCCGGACGCGACTCGAACCGATCCCGCACGGCCCGCAACGCCTCGTCACGGTCGAAGTCGCCACCGATCGCGAGCACGGCATTGCGCGGGTGGTAGAAACGGCGGTAGAAGGCGAACGCCTGGTCCCGGGTCACCGCCTCGACGTCGGTCAGCCATCCGATGGTGTTGTTCCGGTACGGGTGGATCTGGAACGACGCGGCGACCACCTCGTCGTACAGGAGCGCGTGCGGCTGGTCGTACGAGCGGAGCTCGGCGATCACGCTGTTGCGCTCGGCCGCGAACTCCTCGGGAGCGTAGAGGGCGCCGCCCATGCGGTCGGCCTCGAGGTCCAGGGCGAGGCTCAGGACCTCCTTCTCGAGGGTCGTCTGGTAGAACGTCTGGTCGATCCAGGTGTAGCCGGTCCAGCGCCCGCCGCGGCGCGTCACCCGCTCGGTGATCTCGTGGCCCGGGAACCGGGTCGTCGCCCGGAAGTTCATGTGCTCGGCGTAGTGCGCGAGCCCGGTCGTGCCCGCGGCCTCGTTCTTCGCCCCGACGCGGTACATCATCCCCACCGAGACCAGGCCGGCCCCCGGCTCGGTAAGGAGCAGCACGACGAGCCCGTTGCCGAGCACCACCCGCTCGGTTGCGGCGAGCGGGTCCGCGGCCACCGAGGCGGCGAGGTACCACACCGCTAGCAGGCCGGCGGCCAGCCCGCGCGGGCCCCGTCCAGCGGCGAGCCCCGAGCGCGCTCCACCGACGCCTGAATGAATCGACGGCACCCGTGACGACACGGGCGTGACGGTAGCAGCACTTCGAGCGCTTTCAAACACCCTCGCCCTGGCCGCGAGCTGCCGCTTCTCGCCGTTGGACGGTCGTGCTCGTGGACGCTTCAGGGCTCGTTGAGCTGCTGTTAGGGCTCGCGCGCCTGCGCGCGCTGCGCGCGGCCCGGCTTGACGCATGGATCGCCCGGGGCTTAGGCTGTCGACGGATAGGCCCTTCTCCGAACGACGGAACCGCAGCCGTGAAGTCTCCCCAGCCGTTTTCCCCATCGTCGATCCAGGCCCGTAGGTGCTGCTCGCCGTGAGCGATACCGGCCACGGCATGGCCCCGGAGGTGGCGTCGCGCATCTTCGAGCCGTTCTACACGACCAAGCCGAACGGTAAGGGCACCGGGCTCGGCCTGGCCACCGTGCACGGCATAGTGAAGCAGAGCGGGGGACGGACGACGCCGTGATCCGCCATGGAGTCCTGAGCCAGGAGGTGGTGTTCCTGCAGAAGCCGTTCACGATTGCGACGCTCCTGCGCAGGGTGCGTCAGGTCATCGATCAACCGTCCTGAAACCGCCGACGCTCCGCCCTCCCTCGCGGCCGCCGCCCTGTTAGCGGCGCCAGAACGCGGGTGTCACCAGGACGAGGGCGGTGTAGAACTCCACCCGTCCCACGAGCATCGTGGACGACAGGACCCATTTCGCGAAGACCGGCAGGTGGCCGTAGTTCTCCGCCGGGCCCGCCGTGCCCAGGGCGGGGCCGACGCTGAACATGCAGGCCGGGACCGCCGAGATGCTGGTCACGATGTCGACGCCTGAGGCGGCCAGGAGCAGGGAGGCGAAGAAGTTGAACATGAGGGCGAGCAGCACCAGGTTGAGCAGGCTGGAGAGGGCCGACTCCGGGATCACGGTCCCACCGACCCGCACGGCCATCACCCGCCGGCGCTCGGCGAACAGTGCGGCCGCACGCCGGACGACGGCCAGCAGCAGCACCACGCGGAACGACTTGAAGCCGCCCGCAGTGGAGCCGGTGTTGCCCCCGAGGTACATCAGTGCCAGCAGCGTCAACTGTGTAAACGGGGGCCAGGTCTCGTAGTCGGCGGTGGCGAAGCCGGTCGTGGTCCCGATGGACGTGACCTGGAACACGGCCTGGCGCAGCGCCATGCCGGGCGAGAAGCCCGCCTTTCCGATCAGGCTGATCGCGACACCGGCGCTGGCCAGGCCGAGTACCGCGAGATGGAAGCGTACCTCTGTGTCACGGAACAGCGAGCCGGGACGGCGCTCCGACCAGACGGTGTACTGGGTGGCGAAATTCAGGCTCGAGACCACCATGAACGCGACCAGGACGCTCTCGACGACCAGGCTGTCGTAGTGCGCGATGCTAGCGGTCCGGGTCGAGAAGCCGCCCGTGCCCAGGGTGGAGAAGGTATGGCAGATGGCGTCGAAGCTGTTCATGCCGGCCCAGCGCAGGGCCAGGAACTCGGCGATCGTGATGGCGAGGTAGACGCGCCAGAGGGCGTACGCGGTCTCGAGGACGCGTGGCTTCAGCGTCTCCGATGGAGCGCCGGCGAACTGCGAGTTGTACAGGGTCTTCCCGCCGATCCCCACCAGGGGCAGGATCGCGATGCCCAGCATGACGATGCCCATCCCGCCGAGCCAATGGGCGAAGTGGCGCCAGAACTGGAGGCTCCGGGGGAGCACCTCCACGTCCGCCAGGATGGTCGCCCCGGTGGTGGTGAAGCCGGACGTGGATTCGAAGAAGGCGTCGGTGAACCCGTCGAAGTGCGGGGAGAAGTAGAAGGGCAGGCAGCCGAAGAAGGCGACCGACACCCAGACCGCCACGACGGTCACCAGCCCCTCGCGGGTGGACAGCTCGGTCTCCGGCTTGCGGTTGAGGCGGAGCAGCAGCAGCCCAGCAGCGAGCGTCGCGAGCAGCCCGATGAGCATGGGGCTGGGGCTGTCACCGCCGCGCCCGACCGTGAACGCCAGCGGCACGGCCATCGAAGCGCTCATCATGGCCAGGAACTGGCCCAGGATGTAGCCCACGGCGCCGACGCGCACCGGCAACGACGTCATCTCGGCGCGAGAGGATCCAGCCTCCCTCTCATCGTGCCGATGATAGCTCCTCCGGGTTGTGATGCCACCTCCTCATCGTCCGAACGCGTCCGGTCCCGAGAGGAAGCCCGCCCCCTGAGCGGCACGCGACGGCGTCACTCCAGCCGTAGCATGCCGCGGCGGATCGCCGCCGTCACCGCTGGGCGGCGAGGAGGTAGTCGACGCCGCGCTCGAACGCCGCCCGGCACCTTGGCTCACCGGTCGCGTGCACGACGAGCGCCAGGAACTGCATCGGCAAGGTGGTTGCGTCGTTGTCGATGCTGTTGGCACGGCCCCCGCCCGACGGAGGAACGTCCGCCGGCGCCCGCGGTGGCGTGGCCAGATCCGTGCTCTTCGGCCGACCTCCTTGAGGAGACTGACACCGGAGCACGCTCTCGGCGACAGCGCGCGCCCTCTGCCGAGGCGTACCACTCCGGCTTCTGCCGAAGGGCCTCGGTGCCCCAGCGCAGAGACGTGGCGGAGTTGACCACGGCTCTTCCCTCTAGGTGGTGTCGGGGGCGCCATCCGGCGTGTCGGGGTTGAGCTCGAGATAATGGTCGCCTTGGAGTGTGGGGGCTCTCGCCCAGTGACCCATCCTCGGGCGCTCATCTCTCGCGCCGGATGCGAAGGGCCCTATAGGGCCGGCCGGGCAGCGGCACGCTGCGGCCGTCCCTGTCGCCAAGAGTGTGGGCGTCCCAACCACGGATGAATGGATGTCCCTCGGTGTCCAAGGTGAGGTCACCGGCTCATCGCAGCGCCAGCGCGATGAAAAGGGCCCCCACCAGCGCGATCGCGTCCTCTGTGAAGGCTGCGGGGCGATCGCTCCCGATGGCGGAGGCCAGCCGCGCGCGCAAGGCACGCCCTCCGAGCGTGCCGACGACCGCGCCCAGGGCCCCTCCGATGAAACCGCCGACCAGGGACCCCCCCGAGACCGCGATCGCGGCGCCCGATACCGCGCCGGACACGATTCGCGCACCGAACTGTGGGGGCACGGTGCGACTGGGCGTGGATGGGAGCTGGTCGGTGACCAGCTCGCCCAGCGCGAGCAGCGACGCGATCCAGGGCGTCCAGGAATAGCCGAGAAAAGCCAGCCAGGTGCCCCTCAGGTCGAGCCGGCCGAGATGCGCCGCCCAGCTCACGGTTGCCGGGGCGGTCATGGCGCGCAGTCCCGCCACGACGCCGATCAGAACCGCACACAGCTGGCGAACGACTTCACCTTCCAGCACGTTCACCTCCGGCCGACGCGTCTTCGTTCAGGAAATCATCGAAGGCCGAGTATACGCGCAGCGATACGCGACCTCGGGGAATCGGCGAAGGCTCGCCGAGCCGAACCGCCGGGCCGGCTCAGGACCGTTCTGGAGCGTGGCACGAGCGCTGCTGTCTGGTGCCGGAGGAGGGAGTCGAACCCTCACGAAGCTCTCGCTTCCCGGGGTTTTAAGCCCCGTGCGTCTCCCGGTTCCGCCACTCCGGCACGAATCGACACGATCGGCGGGACCGCGCGCGACAAGGCGGATCCCGCCCGCGTTCACGGCACCGCCGCGCGCTCCTCGCGCACGCCCTGCAGGACACGCAGCATCGCCGGGTGCAGCCCGCCGTTGGTCGCGAGCACCTCGTCGGCGAAAAAGCCGATCGGCGAGGCGTCGAAACGCGTGACCCGCCCCCCCGCCTCCTCGACCACGAGCGCCCCCGCCATGACGTCCCACGGCTGCAGGCGCACCTCCCAGAAGCCGTCCACGCGGCCCGCCGCCAGGTAGCACAGGTCGAGGGCCGCGGCTCCGTCCCGGCGGATGGCCCGGGCGTGGGCCATGAAGCGGTTGAAGAGCGCCAGCGGGCCGGCGAGGTCGTCGTGGAGGTCGTACGGGAAGCCGGTGACGAGCAGGCTCTGGACCAGCTCGGACGACGAAGAGACCTGGAGACGCCTGCCGTTCAGGTAGGCTCCCCCACCCCGCTCGGCGGTGAACAGCTCCTCCTTCACCGGGTCGTAGACCGCCGACGCCACCATCTCGCCGTCCACGGCCAGGCCGACCGAGGAACAGAAGAACGGGTAGCCGTGGGCGAAGTTGGTGGTGCCGTCCAGGGGATCTATGAACCATCGGTGAGGCGAGCCTGTGAGGGCCAGGGCCGTCTCCTCGGTCACGATGTCGTGGCCCGGGAAGCGGCTCCGCACGATCTCGAGGATCGCGTCCTCACAGGCGCGGTCCACCTCGGTGACCAGGTCGATGACCCCCTTGTGGAAGACCTTGAACTCTCCCCCGAAACGCGACCTCTGGATGGCGCCGGCCTGGAGCACCGCTTCGGTCGCCGCGCCCACATAACTCCAGACCAACCTTGCCCCTCCCGAAACCACGATTGTAGGATGCGTTCCTGCATGCCTCAAAGCCTGCCCGCTCGCGGCGCGGCCCTGCTGATGGCGCTCGTGGCCGCCCTCCTGCTCTTCCGCCTCGGCGACGTGCCTCTGACCGGACCCGACGAGCCCCGCTACGCGCGTGTCGCCGTCGAGATGGGGCGCTCCGGCGACCTGGTGACGCCCACCCTCCAGGGCGAGCCGTGGCTGGAGAAGCCGGCCCTCTACTACTGGCTGGCTGCGGGCGCCTTCGGTGTCTTCGGCGAAAACGAGGCTGCGGCCCGGCTCCCGTCCGTCCTGGCCTGCCTGCTCACGGTGGGATCGGCGGCGACCTTCGGCGCCCGGGTGTACGGGAGCGCCGCGGGGCTGCACACCGGCTTCATCCTGGGCACGGGCCTGCTCGCGTTCGCCTACGGGCGCGCCGCCTCCATGGACATGCTGGTGGCGGCCGGCGTCACCATGGCGATCGGCCTGGCCGGGCTCCGGGCGCTCCGGATCGCCGGCTCCCTGGCGATCCCGGCAGCATACCTGGCCGCCGCCCTCGCGACCCTCGCCAAGGGGCCGCTCGGCTTCCTGCTCCCCGCGCTGGTCCTGGCTGCCTACCTGCTCCTCACGCGCGACCGGAAGCTCCTTCGCGAGCTGGCCTCGCCCCTCGGGCTCCTCCTGTTCCTGCTCGTCGCCGGACCGTGGTACGCCCTCGTGTATCGCGCCCAGGGCCAGGCCTTCCTCGACGTCTTCATCCTCGATCACAACGTGCGCCGGTTCACCTCGGAGGTCCATCGCCACCCCGGCCCGCCGTACTACTACCTGCCGGTGCTGCTCGCCGGCGTCTTCCCCTGGAGCGGCCTCGTCCTACCCGGCCTGGCGGCGCTGCGGGCGCGGACGTCTCGCGCGGACCTGTTCGTCCTGCTCTGGCTGGTCGCACCGCTCGTCTTCTTCTCCGCGGCGGGCTCGAAGCTGCCCGGCTACGTCCTGCCCTGCCTGCCTCCGCTGGCCCTGGCGATGGGACGGGCGGCCGACCGGCTGCTCCGGCGCGCCGACTTCCCGGCCGGCACCGGGCCGCGCGCGGCCGCGGCTCTCGGGCTCGTCGTCTCCGCCCTGGCGGCCACGTCCCCGTTCGTCCTGTGGCGGATGGGCGACCCGGGATGGCCCCAGGCGCTGCCGGTGGCGGCCTGGTCGCTCTTCACCGGCTTCGCGTTCTCACGGCGGGTGGGCGCCGACCCGGGAGGCGCCCTGCGGGTCCTGCGCGTGAGCGCCGGCGGCCTGCTGCTGCTGCTCGCGAGCGCGGCGCCGTCGATCATCGACCGGCGCGAGTCGGGCCGAAGGCTGTTCGTCCCCGCCCGCGGTCGCGAGGTCCTCGCCTGGGGGGCGTGGCGGACCGCATGGATGGCGGGCTACTTCTACAACGACGGGAGGGTGCGGCCTGTCGAGCGTCTCGAGGACGTCCTCGAGCGCGCGCGGAACGGTGCCGCCCTCGTCGTCTGCGGCGCGGAGGAGCGGAGGAGACTCGAGGCGCTCTCCAGCTGGAGAGTGCGGACGCTCGCGGAAGGTCCGCGTGGGAACGTGCTGATGAGGGTCGCAGCGCCGTGAGGCGACCGTCCGCGCCGTCGCGGCATCGAGTCGACGGTCGAAGCTGGGTTCGACCTTCGACCGGCGACTGGCGACTACAGCTTCTTGACCATCCTGACGAGCGTGCCGCCCCTGACCGGGAAGGAGTACGAGACCTCGTCCATGAACGAGCGCATGAAGAAGATGCCTCGGCCGTCCGCCTTCAGGATGTTCTCCTCCGCGACCGGGCTGGGCACCAACGAGGGATCGAACCCCACCCCCTGGTCCAAGACCTGGACCTCCAGCGCCTTCGGGTGCAGGATGAACTCCAGCGCCACCCTCTTGCTCTCGTCCTCCCGGTTGCCGTGCTTGATGGCGTTCACCACCGATTCGCGGATGGCGACGCTCATGTAGTGCGACGCCTCGTCTTCGAATCCCAGGAGCGTGGCCAAGTGGGTCAGCACCGTCTGGACCACGTCGAGCATGTCGAACCGGCTGGCGATGTCGATGTGGACCGTCCGGGGCTGGGAGGTCTTCATCTCTTCGGGAGCGGGTCCGCCGTCTTCGGGTCCAGGCGAGGGTGGCCGGGCGAGGAAGACCCTAGCATGTGCGGTATAGGCCGTCAAGCTCAGCCGTTTCCAGTACTTGCAGCCATGCGGGACCCGCGTGGTACCATCCCGGCCCCTTGAGGATCGGCACAGCAACCCATTTCCGCGGGCGATTCACCCTTCCCGGGGACAAGTCGATCTCCCACCGGCTTGCCCTGTTCGGGGCCATGGCGGAGGGAGTGACCCGTATCGACTCCTACGCGAGCGCGGTCGACTGCGCATCCACCCTCTCGTGCCTGGCCGCCCTGGGCGTCGCCATCGAGCGGGACGGTCACCGGGTCGTCATCGGCGGACGGGGCCTCCATGCGTTGAGGCCGTCCGCCGGTCCGCTCGACGCGGGAAACTCGGGATCGACGCTGCGGATGCTCGCCGGCGTCCTGTCCGGCCGCCCGTTCCGCTCCGTCCTGACCGGCGACGAGTCGCTCCGGCGCCGCCCGGTCGAGCGCGTCGCGGCGCCGCTGCGGGCTATGGGGGCGACGGTGGAGTCGACCGGCGGCCGGCCGCCCCTGACGCTCGTGGGCGGCGCGCTGCAGGGCATCCGCTGGGAGCTGCCGGTGGCGAGCGCGCAGGTCAAGACCGCGGTCCTGCTCGCCGGCTTGCAGGCCGCCGGCACGACCACGGTCCTCGAGCCGGAGCTCAGCCGCGATCACACCGAGCGGCTGCTGCCCGCCTTCGGCGTCTCGGTGGAGAGGGCGGGTCTAGAGGTGTCGCTGCGGGGCGGCTCCGCCCTCCGGGGGGCGACCATCTCCGTTCCCGGCGACGTCTCGAGCGCGGCGTTCCTCGTGCTCGCCGCCCTGATCCTGCCCGATTCGGAGGTGCACATCGACGGCGTGCTGCTCAATCCCACCCGGACCGCGTTCCTGGACGTGCTCCGGGACATGGGGGCCCGGATCGAGACCGGCGTGGAGCGCGAGGACCCGGAGCCGGTGGGATGGATCGTCGCCCGCTCCTCGCGGCTGGTCGGGACCGAGGTGGCCCCCGCGGCGGTGCCCGCCCTTATCGACGAGGTCCCCGCCCTCGCGGTGGCGGGCGCCTTCGCGGAGGGCACGTTCCGGCTGTCCGGCGCGGCCGAGCTGAGGGTGAAGGAGAGCGACCGGATCGCCGCTCTCGCCGAAGGCCTCGGGCGGATGGGGGCCCGCGTGGAGGAGCACCCCGACGGCATCGCCGTGAGGGGGGGTACGCGGCTCCGGGGCGCCCGCGTGCGCTCCTTCGGCGACCACCGGATCGCCATGTCGCTCGCCGTGGCCGCCCTGGCCGCCGACGGCGAGACCCTGATCGAGGACGCGGGATGCGCCTCGGTCTCGTTTCCCGAGTTCTACACGCTCCTCCGTCGGGGCGCCTCCTGACCATGGAGACGGCCGGCCCCGAGCGTGTCGTTCTGGTCGGCTTCATGGGCTCCGGCAAGACCACGGTAGGCGCGGAGTTGGCCCGCCTGATGGGCTGGACATTCCTGGACATGGACATGCGGATCGAGGAGCTCGCCGGGATGAGCGTCGCCGAGGTCTTCCGGACCCGCGGAGAACCGGCGTTCCGCGCCGCGGAGCTGCGGCTGGCGCGCGAGATCGCGACGCTTAGGGGGCACGTCGTGGCTGCCGGTGGCGGGGCGTTCGCCCAGCCGGACACCCGCGAGTCGCTCAGCGCGGGGGCGTTGACCGTGTGGCTCGACTGCGACTTCGAGACCGTGATGCGCCGCGTGGGCCGTGGCGAGGGTCGACCCCTGGCGTCCAATCGTGCGACAATGCGCAAAATGTTCGGGGAACGGCAGTCCGCCTACCGCCTCGCCGACCTCACCGTGGACGCGTCGCCCGAGGCCGCCGAGGTGGCGCGGCGCATCGGCCTCGCCCTCGAGGCCCGCGGGGCGTTGAGGCGGGCGCGACGCGGATGAGGTACCTGGTCCTCTCGGACATCCACTCCAACCGGGAAGCGCTCAGCGCGATCCTCACCTTCGTGAGGCGGAAGCACTGGGACAAGGCCGTGTTCCTGGGGGACCTGGTGGGCTACGGCGCCAACCCGAACCAGACCATCGACATGGTCCGGAGGCTCAAGCCCTTGGCGGCGATACGGGGCAATCACGACAAGGTGTGCTCGGGCATCGAAGAGGGCGAGCTGTTCAACCGCATCGCGCTCGAGGCGGCGATGTGGACCCGCCGCAAGCTCACGCACACGAACCTCCGCTGGCTCAAGGAGCTTCCCCAGGGTCCCGTGGTCGTGGACGGGGCCTTCGCGATCTCCCACGGCACGCCCGTCGACGAGGACGCCTACATCTTCGGCGAGATCGAAGCCCTGAACGTGTTCCGCCATACCGACTTCCCCATCTGCTTCTTCGGCCACTCCCACTTCCCGGTGGTGTTCGCGCTCTCTCCCGACGCAATCACCACGGTGCTCACCGTAGCCCCGACGTTCCGGATGAAGCTGAAGGAGGGCGTCCGCTACCTGATCAACCCCGGCTCGGTGGGCCAGCCACGGGACGGGAACCCGCTCGCGTCGTTCGCGCTCTACGACAGCGAGTCCCGCACCGTCACCATCCACCGGATCCCCTATCGCGTTGCGGAGGCGCAGGCCAAGATCCTCAAGGCGGGGTTGCCCCGCCCGTTGGCCGACCGGCTGGCGATGGGCCGCTAGCCCGGCAGCCCGAGGTCGACCCCCGCCTCCCTGGCCAGGCGGAACACCAGCCGGACGGGCAGGCCGGCCACGTTGGAGGGGGACCCGTCGATGCGGCGGATGAAGACGCTGCCGGCGCCCTCGACGTGGTACGCGCCGGCCTTGCCCATCGGCTCGCCCGAGCGGACGTAGGCCTCGACCTGGCCGTTGCTCAGGGGGTCGAACTCGACCGCGGTCCGCTCGAGACCGGTGCGGGCTTGCCCTCCCGACAGCAGGCACACGCCGGTCACCACGTCGTGACTGCGTCCGGAGAGGAGCCGAAGCATCGCGGCCGCCTCGTCCGCGGTAGCGGGCTTGCCCAGGATCCGCCCGTCGCAGACGACCAGGGTGTCGGCGGCCAGGACCGGAAGCGTCTCGACCGCGGCCACCACCTCGGCCTTGGCCCGTGCCAGCCGCACGGAGGCCGTCTCCGCGTCCTCGCCCGGCAGCAGGTCCTCGGCTGCGGACGACACCGCCACCCGGAACGGGACGCCGAGCTTGCCCAGGATCGCGGCGCGGCGGGGCGAGGCCGAGGCGAGGACGAGGCGGGGCTCCACGCTACGTGCGGCGGAACAGCGCGATGACCTTTTTCACCAGGTTCTGCGGACCCGCGGCGCCCTTCAGCACGAAGTCGTCGGCCCCGTGCTCGATCCGGGCCTCCTTCTGGCTGGCCACCGGCATCCGCGTGTAGAGCACGATCGGTATGTCCACCCATTCCATGGTGGCCTTGATCATGTTGATGATGTCCTTGCCGGCCATCGACCCGCCCAGGCCGAGCTCCAGCACGATCACGTCGGGTTTCTCCATCGCGATCGCCGCCAGCCCGCCGTGGCCGTCCACCGCCGTCTTGACCGGCACGTCGACCAGCTCGAGCGCCTGCACGACCGCGGCCCGCTCGGCGGAGTCGTCGTCGATCAGGAGGACGCTCTTCCGCTTGCGGGAGCGGACGGTGGCCACCGCGGAAGCGCGCGCGGCCGGAAGCTCTTCCTGGAACCCCTCGAACGGGTCGTCCAGCGGCGTGACCGGCTCCGGGGACTGCGCGGAGGGCGGGCGTGAGTCGAGGGCGGCCAGGATCTCCTCCTGCAGCCGCCGCACGCCGCGGATCTCCTCGAGCAGCAGCTCCAGGGAGGCCGCGCCGTGAGCCCCGGGAGCCGCCGCCTCGGCGGCCGCCCGTTCCTCCGGGCGCGGGATCTTCTTCAGCGGCGTCCCTGGGGGGAGGGTCGCGCTCGGGCTGGCCGTACGCTCCAGGCGGGCCAGCACGGAGTCGGTGTCGCCGGCTGGCGCGGGCGGGGGCGGTGACTTGGGCTCGGTAGCGGACTGGATCTTGACGACGGCGGTGGTTCGGCTGCGAAGCCGGGCCCCACACTGCGGGCAGAGGATGAAGCCGGCCTCGTCAGGGCGGGTGGTGATCGGTCCGTTGCACCGGGGACACTTCATGGCTCCGGCGACACCTCCCCGACTTCTCGACGGCGCAGACCGATCAGTATAGCTTAGGGGGGTGAGGCGGGCGGCTCGCGGCGATACGGCGGCGCACCTTTTCGGCGGCCGTCCGGAGGCCCGCATCGCCCTCCTGCGCGCGGCGTGGACCCACGCGGTCGGAGCGGAGCTGAGCCGGCGCACGGAAGTCCTGGCGGTCGAAGGACAGACGCTGCGAGTGCGCGTCCCTGACGCCCGGTGGCGCCGGGTCCTCCACCGGATGCAGCCGGACCTCCTCGCCCGCCTGCGCGCGATGGCGGGCGAGATCGCGCCGCGGCGGCTCGGCTTCACGGAGGGCGGCGTGGCCGAGTCGTCCCCGCCGGCGCCGGCGCCGGCGTCTGCGCCCAGGGAGCCCGCCGCCTCCGAAGCCGTCCGCGCGGCCTCCACGGCCATCGAGGACTCCGAGCTGCGCGGACGCTTCGTGGCGTCCGCGGAGCGCTACCTGTCGCGGCCGAAAGGGATGCCGGAGAATTGACTGCAGGCCGGGGCGTACGATAGCGGGCGTTGGCTGGTCGATCGTGAACTCGGGGTGCGGGTGATTTCTCGGCGCCCCAAGCCGGCAACGGAGCGAGCCATGCGCGAAGCCGTCATCCTCTCCGCCGTGCGCGTCCCCACCGGACGGTTCATGGGTGCCCTCAAGGGATTCACCGCTCCGCAGCTCGGAGCGCTGGTGGTGAGGGAGGCGGTGGCCCGGGCCGGGATCGAGCCCGACCGCGTGGACGAGGTCGTCTTGGGCAACGTCGTCTCGGCCGGGCTGGGCCAGGCTCCCGCCCGCCAGGCGGCGATCCGCGCCGGGCTCCCGCCGAAGGTCGGCGCCCTGACCATCAACAAGGTCTGCGGCTCCGGGCTGAAGGCGGTGATGCTGGCCGCTCAGGGGATCGCGACCGGCGACGCGGACGTCGTCGTGGCCGGCGGGATGGAGTCCATGTCCAACGCCCCTTACCTGCTGCCGAAGGCCCGCGAGGGGATGCGCCTGGGGCACGGGCAGCTCGTGGACTCGATGATCCACGACGGGCTCTGGGACGCGTACGAGGACTACCACATGGGCTGCACTGGAGAGGTCGTGGCCGAGAAGTACGCGGTGAGCCGCCACGCCCAGGACGAGTACGCGGTGGCCAGCCACCGGAAGGCCGTCGCCGCCATCAAGGAGGGGCGGTTCGCGGAGGAGATCCTCCAGGTCCCGGTCCCGCAGAAGAAAGGCGACCCCGTGGTCTTCTCGGCGGACGAGCCCCCCCGCGAGGACACCAGCCTGGAGGCGCTGGCGCGCCTGAAGCCCGCCTTCAAGGAGGGCGGCACGGTGACCGCCGGCAACGCCCCCGGCGTCAACGACGGGGCCGCGGCCCTGGTGGTGACGTCCTCGGAGACGGCTCGGGCGCTCGGCCGCAACCCCCTGGCGCGGATCGTGGCCCAGGCCACCTCCGGGGTCGAGCCGTCCCTGGTCATGATGAGCCCCGTCTACGCGGTCCGCCGGCTCTGGGAAAAGACCGGCTGGACGGCCCGCGACGTCGACCTCGTCGAGGTCAACGAGGCCTTTGCGGTCCAGGCGATCGCGGTGATCCGGGAGCTGGAGCTGGACCCCGGCCGCGTGAACGTGAACGGAGGGGCCGTCGCCCTGGGCCATCCCATCGGCGCGAGCGGCGCGCGCATCCTCACCACGCTGCTGTACGCGCTGCGCGGCCGGGGGGCGTCGCGGGGTGTCGCCGCGCTGTGCCTGGGCGGCGGGAACGGCGTGGCGCTCGCGGTCGAAACGGTCTAGGGGCCCGGCATGCGCGCACTGAGAGTCGCGGTCCTGGGCGCCGGGACCATGGGCAATGGCATCGCCCAGGTCTTCGCCCAGCACGGCCACCCGGTCGTGTTGCGCGACGTCGGCCGGGACATCCTCGACCGCGCCCTCGCCGCCATCGACCGCAGCCTGTCGAAGCTCCAGGAGAAGGGGAAGATCGGCGCGGACGAGCGCGACGACGCGCTCCGCCGGATCGAAGCCACCACCGACCTGGAGGCCGTCCGCGGAGCCGACCTTGTTGTCGAGGCCATCGTCGAGGACCTGGCTGCCAAGACCGCGGCCTTCCGCGAGGTGGACCTGCTCGTCGGCCCGGCCGCCATCCTCGCCTCCAACACGTCCTCGATCTCGATCACGAAGCTCGCCGCCGCCACCAAGCGCCCCGACAAGGTGATCGGGATGCACTTCATGAACCCGGTGCCGCTGATGGCGCTGGTCGAGGTGATCCGGGGCCAGGCCACCTCGGACGAGACCACCGGGACGGTGATGGAGTTGGCCCGTGCCCTGGGCAAGACGCCGGTCGAGGTGAACGACTACCCGGGCTTCGTCTCGAACCGCGTGCTGATGCCGATGATCAACGAGGCGGTCTTCGCGGTATACGAGAACGTGGCCACGCCCGCGGCGGTCGACCAGGTGATGAAGCTGGGGATGAACCACCCCATGGGTCCGCTGACGCTCGCCGACTTCATCGGCCTCGACGTCTGCCTGGCCATCCTGAACGTGCTCCACGAGGGGCTGGGCGATCCCAAGTATCGGCCGTGCCCCTTGCTCAAGAGGATGGTGGATGCGGGATGGCTGGGCCGGAAGACGGGCCGGGGGTTCTACACCTACTCCTGAAACGGCTCAGCGCAGGCCGGAGAGGTCCTTCTCGATGGCGGCGAGGGCCCGCTTGAGCATCTCGCGGTGCACCTCCGCCCGGGCGGTCTCCAGCCGATGCCGCACGTCGACCAGCGCCAGTTCCAGGCGGCGCCTCCGGGTCACCAGGTCCGGTTCCCCCAGCTCGACGCCCGTGCGCTTCTCCTCCAGCGCCGAGTCCTGCTGATCGGCTACCGACTTGCTCTCGAACCCTCGTGCCATCGGTCAGATCCTCGGCCGAAACTCCAACGCCACGCGACCATGACCACGGGGAGCAGGACCGCGGTCTCCCAGACGATGGCCACGCTGTTGTTGCGGACGGTGTCCCACTCAAGTGTACGCCCTATGTCCAGGAAAACCGGCCATGGAAACTTGTGATGCGCGCGGCTGAAGGGCCAGAGCGCCATGAGTCCTATGGGCGGGTGCGTGTCGCGGTTGAGGTAGTCGAGCGCCACGTGGCTGAACCAGCCGAGGCCCGCTGCGGACCCCAGCGCCCAGGGCCGGCGCACCCCGCGCAGGCGGGCCACGGCCGCGACCGCGAGGGCGGCCAGGACGGAGACCCCGATGCTGTGCGTCTCGTTGTTGTGGTGGTTGCGGCCGTCAACGAGGCGGAACAGCAGGTCGACGTCCGGTACGAGCGCGGCCCCCACGACCAGCGCCGCGCGGCCGAGGTCCCGCGCATCGTCGGGGTCCCTCGAGCTGACGAGGTGAACAACGAGCCCCGCCAACGTGTGTGCGACCGGCGAGGGCATTCCTCGAACCTCCGGGAGCACAGGCCCGATCCTCCGGGCCTTCGCCTGGCACTTCGATGCGGGCGGACGAGCTACAGCCGCCGCTCGAAGATCTTGAAGTCGCTCTTCTCGGCCTCGACGATGTCGTCGAGCAGCGCGTAGATCGCCGCGATCTTGCGGTCCTTGTGGAACTTGTCGTCGAAGGCCGTGAACTC
>Ga0268386_10000652_pt1 | contig 22371 bp, 21 predicted proteins | sample RVTome_15_FD_200260 | JGI IMG/M metagenome (GOLD analysis project Ga0268386, IMG submission 200260) | Soil microbial communities from uranium-contaminated site in the Upper Colorado River Basin, Wyoming, United States - RVT150D86... ...
GACCGATGCGACAAACGGCAATCTACGTCCGCGTTTCATCACGGAAGCAGGATACGCGCTCCCAGGAACCCGACCTGAACCGCTGGATCGACGCCTACGCCGATGCACTGGCGACGACCTGGTATCGCGACAAGGCGACCGGCAAGACGATGGACCGCCCCGGCTGGAACCGGCTGGAAGCCGCGATCGACGCCGGCAAGGTCTCGACCGTCGTCGTCTGGCGACTGGACCGGCTCGGCCGCACGGCCAGCGGGTTGACGGCGCTGTTTGAGAAGCTGACGGCCCGGAAAGTGAATCTAGTTTCGATTCGGGACGGGGTCGATCTTTCGACCGCTGCCGGGCGCTTGATCGCCAACGTTCTGGCGTCCGTCGCGGCCTATGAAAACGAAGTCCGGTCGGAAAGGATTCTGGCCGGCCAGGAAGCGGCGCGGGCCGCTGGGAAGCGCTGGGGAGGTTCACAGCAGGGGCGACGGCTGAAGGTCACCGATGAGCAGGTCCGGGCCATCCAGCGGATGCACGGAGAAGGGGAATCGAAAGCGGCGATCGCCAGGGCGACGGGGTTGAGCCGGCCGACGGTGTACGCGGTTCTGAATGGCGCGGAATAGCACTGCGGAACGTGCGGGACGTGCGGAACGATTGGCCGCTGCGAGCAACGCGCACGCACGCGCGTGCGCACGCACACATTCCGTGACTACGAAAACGTTCCGCAGGTTACGGTGGTCACGCTGATCCTACGAAATCAGGCACATTTGCCGCGGAACGTTTGCGTAACGTGCGGAACGGTTGGCTTCATGTTGCGTCACTCCCGGCGTCTTGGAGAGGATAGTCAAATCCGTTTCGTGTGCGTCGCTTGGTCAATTTGACAACGACGTCTTCGCTATCGGCGACCGCAATGCGGAACGTTCGGCCGATGTTCATTCCCAAGAGCAGTCCCATTTTCGTGGCCTTCGAACGGGGCGATCCTTCCCCCAATTCGGCCGCCAACGAATTGTGTCGTTCGGCGAGTCTGACCCATTCCGCCGCTGCGCTGATAATTGGCGTGCCATGAATCATTGCCACCTGCACAAGCTCCGTGAATTCCCGCTGCGTGACATCCAGTTCGGAAGCCGCCTGCTCTTGGTTGGTAAGAAAGTCCGGTTCACCGTTTGCCTGCAGGACGCCGCCGATGGTTCGGCCCCAGCCGCGCTTGTTGAACCGCGTCTTGACGTCGGCGAGCGGCCGGCCGACTCGAATCCAGCGGTCCACCATGCCGGCCAGTTCGGCGAGAATCTCCGGGCGATGCTTGATCGCGTAGCCTTCGGGATCGGCGATCGAGAATGATCGCGTGGCCGGATCTCCTTCGTGGTAGAGGTTGATCGGAACGCAACGGGTCACGAGGTCGCGGGAGATGTCCGGCGTGTTCGCAGTGATGCAGAAAATGTGGGAGTTTTCGCAACGGATGTCCGCTGAAGCGCCAAGCAGTCGGAACGACAGGATCGAATCAGTGATTGAGCGTTCAAGGCACGGGGAATCGATCATGGCCGCCCGGCGCTTCCCACCCTTCGCGTTGTCGATGATGATCGTCGTTGCTCCGGCCCGAACCCGGCTGCCGAGCCGCTTTTCAAACTCTTCGTCTCTGTCGATGAAAGTGACCGTTTCGACTGGGCGTCCGTCGCGGAGTATTGAAATCAACTGCGCCAGAATCGTCTTGCCGAGTACAGGTTGATTGCCTGAGAATAGCACCCCCGGCTTCGAGCCGATGAAGTGATAAACCAGGAAGATGGTCAGCAGAATGCCGAGGTAGTTGGAGCGGTCCGCCGGACTCCGAAAGCAGAAGTCGCGCAGAAGTGCGTCGAGATGTTCCGTTCCGCTCGATGGTACGATCGGCTCTCCGGCAAAGAAAATGCCGGTCTCCCGATCGTAGCCTGGTTCAACAAGCTGAAAGTTCGCCGTGTAGACGGGATTCCGCGTGAAGAGTGAAATCTCGGGGAGTCGCGCGATTTCAGTCGGGTGGTTCAGCCACGTGTTTCCGAGCCTCGGAGGCAACGGTTCGTAGAAGACGCTGCACTGATTTTCCGACCCTTTGACTGTCGCAAATTCGCAGATCGAATTGAGCGATCCCGCCAGTTGATTGGAATTCTCGATCACCTTTATCGTTTGATTTCGGATCGCAACCGGCTGGCCTGCCCGCCCGAAATACTGATTCGTACCCAACAGCCGGTCGGTAATCTCCGCCATCAGCTCGGAAACGGGCGTCGTCGGACTGCAACGAATTGCGTCGGATTCGCACGTCTCGGTCAATTCCTCTTTGCCGGGCGCATCTCGCGGTCGAGAATCGTCGGGTTCGTAGACAACGGCCAGGGATTCGAGATCGGCGAATCCGTGGCCGTCGTTCCGAAAATCGCGAACGTCCTTCCCGTCCGTATCGGTGATCGGGAACGGCAGCTCGATGAGCGAAACCGACCTGGCTTGCCTCCGTACGGCGCGGGCGAACCGCAGTGCGCCCTCTTGGCCGGGTTTGTCCGCGTCGCCGATGACAAACACGTCTTTCCCACGAAATGGCGACGTCGGCAGCTTCCCGCGGGCGCCGGCCCCTGCGAGGTTCGTGACGGCAACGTGCCCCTCCGGGAGAACGGTCGAAAGTGCGAGCGCGTCCGGAATGCCCTCGACTACCCAAATGGTAGTCGTGGCGGCGAGAGCGTCCATTCCGCCGACAACAACCAGCCCGTCTTTCGAGTGCCGCAGCGTGTGTGTCTTCCGCTCCTGCACCTTTCCCATCGCAGGAAACGTTTTGCCGTCCGCCCGGTAGAGAATCCAACCGACGGGCGAACCGTCAACCCGGAACGCGGGAAATGCGATGCAGTCGAAAGATGTGCGGCCTTTCGGCCACCGGACTTGAACTCCGCCGGCGGCGTCGATGGAAACAACCGTGACCGGCGGTTTTGCGTTGCACCAGTTCTGCAACAACTTCTCGTTGCGGACGGGAAGCCGCTCGACCTGGGCGTCCAAGGCGACAGTTGGCGCGGGTTTCTTCGACTTGCCGTTCCGCCCGACCGTTCCGTTGTTCCGATTCATGCCGAACCAATTCGCAACGAGGTTCACCGCCGTTGGAAAGTCGCAGCCCAGTGCCCGCATGATCGTTGCGAAGCCGTCGCCGTTCCGAACATTGTGGCATTGGTTGCAGATGCACCCGCCCGTTTCCGCAAAGTCATTGAACGCTCGGAAGCGGTCCTTTCCTCCGCCGTCTGGACACCCGGGAAACGGGCATGGTCCTTTTGATCCCCTAAGTCGATCTGCTGGAACGCCAGTCAGTGCCGGGATGATCTGCGGCCAACGTCCCGCGGCACGTCGTCTGGTTTCCTCGGCGTCGGCCATGAGTCCCTCACGATGTACGAACGAGGGTCAGAAGTAGTTAACCCAACCCTCCGGCCGCCGTCTCGGTTTGCGCCGGCGTGTCGGCTTCGGGGGAGGCTGTTGGGATTGCCGTGATTCGTGCTCAATCACCGCGTCGGCCGGAATTCGGTAACTTGGTCGCTTCGCCCCCGGCGGACTGATTTGGAACGCCCGCAACTGGCCGGCGTGGATCAGGCCGTAGATCGCGTCCAGGCTGCAACGCCAGCGGTCGGCGAGTTCGCGGGGGAGGAAGGTGGAGGGATCAGCCATTTGCACCCCCTCCGCGTTGGAGTGCCTCCCAAACGTCCCGCGAGGGAGCGCCAGCCGCGATCCACGCGCGGATTTCCGGAGCAGACCAACGGACCGACCGACCCAACCGGATGGGCCGAGGCAACGCACCCCGTGCATTCAAACCGTGGAGATGCCGCAGAGAGATGTTCAACAGTTTGGCGACTTCGGCAGCGGGCAGCGCCAAACTTCCCGATTCAGTCTGTTGCGTGAAGGTGCTCATCCCCGTCAGTCTGACGGGCTTTTGAGTCACTGCAGCAAAGCAAGTTGAAGTGAATTGAAGACTTCACTTTTCGCGCGTTTGCCGCGGGGGTGGGGCCGGGAATTTGTGTCGCTTGGCGTAGGCACGGGCCCGATCTCGAACTCCGGACTCTGTGACGATCTGGCCCCATCCTTTCATTGCGACTTCTGAGCGCAAATCGTTGAGAATCTTCCCGTATCGCATGCCGCGGCAGGCGGCATCGTATATCCACTTGTCTCGTTCATCGTCGTTTGGGTCTACCTTTCGCCCGGCGCGTTTGCGCAACTGATTGTGCCGCTCCAGCAGCTTGTAATGCTCGCGTTCGACGACAACGCCGAGAAATCGTGCCGCCTGTTGCAACCGCTGTGCTGGAAATCCCCCAAGATCCTCACTCCACAAATCGGGCGTGAATGCAAGGTTCACGACGACTTCCAACAGCCGAGCGACCATCTGGTGGCCGCTGGTCGCGTAGAAGACGTTGTCACGATCGAACTCGAAGCGAAAGACATCGTCCGAAACCACGGCCAGTTCGGGGTAAATCTCTTCCATTGCCGCCGCGGATTCATCGAGCAATTCGCGTCCGCGGATCATAATTGAGTCGAGTTCATCTTGGAGTTTGACAGCATCCTCAGCTTGAATCACCGCCTGGGGAACGTCGAGAGACGGGTCGCGAGCCATTTCCTGGTACTGGCGTCCGATTCGCTCCAAGATGCTCGCACACCAGGTCAGATTCCTCGATGCGCGAACGTGTTTTTCGGAAAGCACAATAGCCACGACCTTTCTCAGACGGGGCCGATCCGGGGGAGCGTCGGCGAAAGGTCAAGAATGCCGTGCTCGACCGCCGGACCGCTTCGGCCGACGACGTTTGCAACCGTCGACGACAACCCTCGGCAGCGATTCTACGGGAAACGGGGACGGGACTCTACTGGCTGAGGGCCTTGCAAGCGCCGGGCGATCTACCGGCCAGCCGCCCTGCGATTCCGTGGTACGAAATCGCTCATGCCACCAGATTTGGTCGGTGCACCCCACGACCTCGGCCTCGCTCGTTAACCGATTTGGCGCGGCAGCGCCTCGCGAGGGCACGAGAGGCACTACGAGAGCCGGCCGAGCCGCAACCGGTTGTTTTCAGGAGGCTTGAGACTGATGACGACCCCAAAAAGGCGCCGTCGGGACGCGCGGCGGGAGCGAACTTTTTGAGAGGGAGAGAGACAGGGAACGGGATATCCTCCCGCTTCCCCTCCAACTCACCCCTTAAGCCATGTTGTGGGCACAGAAACGCGCGCTAAGCAGCCCCAATTCCGCGGACCTGCGATTCACCACTGGCAGAGCGTGGCATCCGGCGTTGTCGGTCCTACCGGTTTGCGAGTTGAGTTCAGTTCAGCAGCCATCCGTGGCGACTCACTGCACAGGGCCGACGATAGTCAAGGTGCACAAAACCGACTGAGCTGGCGCAGTCCCTGGGGTTTTCTGGCCGTTTCGTCACTCGCTCGGAGTTTCGCGACACGTGGTTTCCGAGAAGAACAGTCGCCCCAAGGTAGTGGGTAGTGTCCTAATTTGAATTCGGAGGAAATTTTGCGCGGGTGTTCACTTCTTCTCCGGTGATGATGGTTTTCCGGATGGAAATAGATAATTCATCACGATATACAGAAGCCCCATGACGTTTGCGGTAGTGGTTCCAAGGAGCATCATCAGGACGGCATCCGAAAGCTCAAATCCTGCAAGGTATGGAACCGGTAGTTCACACCACCAGAAATTCCAGTCTGAGAATTCAAATCTGGATGCGCTGGCCCAGACTGTCAGCAATCCGACGAATAGCCAGGCCACCGTCAGCCGAAACATCCGCAGTCCATATTTGGCTCTGGCATCGATGTCTCTGCGTTTTGAAACGAGACTGAGGATTGCGTCTTTGAGTTCGGCTTCGCCTAGGTCTCCGATCGCATAGAAGTCCTCTTCGGAAAACGACTTTTTTTCCTCAATGGCGAGTTCCCCAAAACGCGCAATGACATCCCGAAGCAGAAATCGTGGATCAAAAGGCATGCCTTTCTTTGGGCTTTCCTTTTCTCCCGCCGTTTCCGCTTCCGGCTCTAATCCGCCGCTGTCTGGAATCTCGTTTTGAAGTGATCCCGGATCATCTCGTCCGGAATGTTCAGGCCCCTCGGGATTCTCCCCTGAAATTCCCTCTTCGCCTTTTCCCGGATGATCCACCACGGAGTACCCTCCTCATGCGTGACCTCTGCGAGTCGTCCTGCCGAATACTGCCCGTAGACATGCCAGATTCGATCAATAATCGCTCGCGCATACGACAAATTGACATGGCTCTCGTCTGGCTTCGCTTCATCATCAATCGTAGGTCTAACGAATTTGATTGTGCCGTTGTTCCACGTTACTTCCGATGCGAAGCGATCAATTTTTGAACCACCGAAGTCCTTGAATTCGTGATACGTGGAAGGAAAAACTGGGCCGTAGTCCCATGCCTGAACATGCTCCGCGACCAGAGGGCCATCCCGGAGAGCCAGATGCCATCCGTGCGCGAAGTACATCAGTTTTTGCAGTTTGAGTGGGGTCACTCGCCGCTCATCGCGTTCGGCGAGTCTCAAAAACTCGTTCGAAACGGCATCGGGTGAGAATGATCGCATGGCGATACCCTAGAATGAGAGAACGCGGCCGATTTTCATTTTAGACAATCGGCCGCGAAATTGGGAGTTCGCCACTACTTTTCGTACAGTTTCGCCGCCAGCCGCGCGTACCGCTCGTTGCTCTTGCGTTCTTTCTCCGACGCCTGCACCGCGTCGAACAGGTCGGTAAAGCTCCAGAGCCGATCCGTCAGCCCGGCCATCATCGCGGCCGTCGGGCGGAGCTTCCCGCTCTTGCCCTTCTGCCGGGTCCGCCAGCAGTCGTTGTTGCCCGCGCTTCAACGCCGTGCCGCAAGCCAGCAAACGACCCAGAGCAGCAGGGTGGCTCCGCCAGCGTAGACACTGCCGCAGTTGCCTTTGAGCCGGAGCACTCGCAAAGCGGCATCGAGATCCCCCTGGGATGGCCCTCAACCCCCCTCTCCGCTTCCGTCACCACGGAATTCACCAACTTCGCGTGGTGCATGACCACCTCGCGAGCAAAGCCGGACACCGATTTGCCGACTCGCTCGGCTGCCTCAACGAGATCGTTCCACTCGAGCAACGAGAGCCGGACTCTGAGGTACTCGTCTCGCCGCTCCCCTCGCGGTGTCGGCTTGCGTCCGGGTCGCCCTGGTTCGCCGGCTGGCATCGCGTAATTCCTCTGGATGAGATGATGCGTGTGCCGAAATCATACGCGCCGCCGTGGACGCGACAACGGGTTGCTACGGAACGTCGACTCACAGGCCGTCCGCCAGCACAAGAATCTCGTCCACCCGCGTCAGCTCGACCGGTTTATGCTTCCAGGGCGGGAGTTCGTCGCTCTCATCCGAGCTCCTTGCCCAGAATCCGCGGCACGAACTTGAACAGGAACGCCTTCGGCTTGGAATACGCCCACTCCATCAACGCCACCGCACCGCTGCTCGGAGCTTTCCGCTCGATCGCGACCCACGCCGACACATTGCCCGCGTTTCTCGCCTGGCGATATTGAGCCAGATTGTCCAACGCCCACCGCATGTCCCGCCGGAGGTCAAACCTCTCAGGCAGGTCTTCCAGATGCAAGAACGGCTTGTCGTCAACCGACTGCAGTTCCTCGACCTGCTCTTCCGGCAGTGGTGGGAATTCGGCCAGCGTGCGGTAGAAGACCTCGTCGCGCTGCTCCTTCGACAGGTGACGGTGCGACTTCCCACGATGGTCTGTCTCGTTCCGCCAGGCCGATAGAACGGCTTTCTTCCGCCGCAGGAACTCGTCGTATCGCTGTTCGCATTCCAAACGCCGGCATGCGGCGATCTTCGTTTCCAATCGCGGAGTCCACTCAGCCATCGTTCTGTTCTCCGAATTGGCCGACCGGCCTTCGGCCCGTCACCAACCGGACGTCACCGCCGGCTGCGACGCCGTCTCGATCTCCGTTTGGGTGGCGAATGCAGTTTGATGTAGAGTTTGATCAGCGGCCATTGCGCCTTTTGAGCGGCGAGCCAGAAGGCGTAAGCCCGCGAGTTCGGAGCGTGCCGCGGCCGGATGCCTTTCACATGGAGGCAACTCAGCGCCCAGTTCACGTCTTCGGCAAGATCGAACGGCCGGCCTTCCGTCTTCTCGGCCAACGCGGCCAGCTCTCGCTCAATGACGGTCTCCGGATCGGGCGTCACCATGACGGGCGGGGGCAGCTCGTCGGGCGGCAACGGGGGGAAGTCCGCCAGCGCCCGGTAGAACACCTCGTCCTTCTGCTGTTGCGTCAGATGGCGCTTGTCCTGCCCCCGGTACTCGGTCTCGGCACGCCAGACATTGAGCACCTTCCGTTTCCGTTCCTGGAACACTTCGTACCGACCCTCCCGTTGGAGGCGCCGGCACGCGGCCGCTTTGCTTTCCGATCGCGGCGACCAATCAGGCATCGGACGATTCTCCATAATCCCAAGGAACGAATCTTTCCCAAGGATCGCGTCGATGCCCCGCGTGGTCAAGATTTCATCCCGGCTCGGGAGCATCGGTGGGCTCCTTCACAATCTCCGGCCACAGCCACGCGCGGACGGTGTCGACGACTGCCTGCAGCCGCTCGCCGCTGATGCGTTCGCGGTAGGCTCCGGCCATGCTGGAATCGACGTGCCCCATGATCGCGTTGACGGCCACCTGGTCCCGCGATTCGCCGCCGATCGTTTCAAAGGCATGGCGAACCGCGTAAAACCCGCGATGCCCGTTGATGCCCAGCATCTTCAGCAGGTCCGCGAATTTCTGTGTGAGCGCGTCCATCGGAACGTGCTTTTCCTTGCCATCCTTCCCGATCGACACCCGCACGCGAACCCACGGGTTTCCCTTCGGAGTGAGGAAACACAGATTGCCGTCGGCGGGGTCCACCGGGTCCGGCCGCATGGCGATTGCCGCCTGCAGCGCGTCGATGGTTTCCTTCCACAACGGGATGCGCCGCCGGATGCCCGTCTTTGGACGCGGGAAGTTCAGCCAGCCGGATTCGTCGATGGCCGATTGCGGCAGACTGGCAACGTCGGTGTTCCCCAGCCCGCCGTTCGCCGCGAGCAGCACCATTGCCCGCAGTCCGGCGTCCGGTGTTCGCTTCACCTTCACCGGTTTCCCGGTTTCTTCGTCGATCCGGTCGAGGGTGATTTCCTTCCCGTCCAGCAGGTTCAGAATCCGGCGCAGCTCGTCGGATTCAATCATCCGGGGTCCGGCGTCGTTCCGTGCGATTCTCAGCGTCTTCGCGGACGGGCGATTGAACGCCTGCCCGAAACTGACGGGCCGTTCAATCAGTCGGTTGTCATGCGCGAATTTGAAGACGACGCGGCAGCGGTTGATTTCATTCTTCAGCCCGACCACGCCGTACTTCGCCGCCAGCACAGCGCGATACGATTCAAAATCGTCGGGCCGCAAGTCGTCAACCCGGCGTTCCTTCCCAAACTGGCCGATCATCGCGGCGCACGTTTCGTAGTAGGCGCGGAACGAACGGGCGGAGAGTTCGCCGGCCGTGAGACGATTCCGTTTCGCGTTCAGGAATTCGTCGGCAAGATCGGCCAGCCGCAAACCGCCGTCCGCGACATTCTCCGGCGGGGCTTCGCGGCCGCTGATGATGTACGGCCACTGACGATTGAACCGCTCCAGCGCCCCCTGCCAGTCCGCCAGCGGCCCGAAGTAGTAGCTCTTGCCTTGGTGGATCTTCCGCCAGCGGCCGGTCCCGCGATGGGCGGTCAGCGGGAATTCGGGATACGGCTTCGGGGACTTGTTCGCGCGGCGTGATCTGGTAGACTTGCTCACGTCGTCTTCCCGTCTTCAGGATTCGAGGATGGCCGCGACACCCGGCGGTTGCTCCCGCGCGGGTGTCACTTCTGACACTCAGCAGCCTACAAAGTGTCAACAAAAGTGTCAACCGAATGCACAGTGAAACCCGGAAACGACGAAAAACACTGAAAAATAAGCCTAAGCCCCTATAGCTCAACTGGCAGAGCAACTGACTCTTAATCAGTAGGTTCAAGGTTCGAGTCCTTGTGGGGGCACTGACGTACGTCGATTTGTGCTGGCCGTTGTCACTCGATTGTCACTCGATTGTCACTGGATCACGCCAGAGCAGCCGCTGTGTGTGTGTGTGTGTGTGTGTCGCGAAAGTAGGTCCGGAAGGGCCCATCCGGACCTTGGCGGGCCGAAAGGCGTCAATCCATGTGGTTTGGTGATCGAGGTCCGATCGGACCGACGTGGACCTGCTTTTTTGACAGGCACACGCAGCCGTTTGTCCGCAACACCTCGGTCGGACTCGATCTCCTGGACAGGGGATGCCCGTCGATCTGCTCTTCAAACAGGGATTCCGCGCCGTCGTTGACCGAGGAATCGTGTCGGGCGTCCGTTCACGGTCGCGCTGATCAATTCGCCGGACGACTTTGCATCAGCCGGTCACGGTAACGGGCGGCTTCGTCCGCGCGGCCGGTCATGCGGGCGGCGCGTTCGAGCGCGGCGAGCACGCGACGGTTCCGGCGGTGTCTCTGCAGAAGTGGAACCAGCCGGCCGTAGGCCGCCTCGTATTTTCGCTCGTAAAGCAGCAGGTTGGCTTGAAGCAGTCCGCTGTCGAGGTCGCGCGGGTCGATTGCCAGGGCGCGCTGCAATTCGTCCGCCGCCTGTTGCAGGTTGCCGCGGTCGCGGTGGATCTCGGCCTGGATGCGCAGCGCCGGGACGAATCTCGGCTTCCGCTGGAGACACCAGCGGACTTCGCGTTCGGCGTCGTCGAGCCGGCCTGCATACCGCAGCGCAAAGGCGAGATTCGCGTGGGCCTCGAATCGCTCCGGTTCCAGTTTGATCGCGCGTTTCAGCCACGGAATCATCTCGTCGGATCGATGCAGGCGAAACACCGTTGGTCTGAAACAGCCGGTTGCGGCCGAAGTTCGAGACGTTCAGGTCGGGGAAGCCGTCGTTGTCAAAGTCCCCGACGGCAATTCCCATCGCATAGTCGGGATTCGAAACGCCGAGGTACGACGTGACGTCTTCAAACCGCCCGCCGACGTTGCGGAAGAGGCGATCCACGCGCGGTGGCGTTTCCGGTTTGTCGTTCGGCCCGGTCGAGGCCCGTCCTTGTGCGAAGTAGAGGTCGGGAAGGCCGTCGCGATCGTAGTCGAGCCAGGCCACGCCGGAGCCCATCGTCATACGCCGCGGGCGGCAGATGTCACTCCCGGAATCCGCGAGATCGCGAATCGATGCTCATCTTTCAAAACGAAGGCAACGAAGGGAACGAAGGCAAGGAAGAATGACTCCGCGGCATTTTGTTCACAGCTTCGTGAACTTCGTTTCCTGACGGTACAAAGCAAAGCGCGTTCGCTGTCGGACCTGTGGTTACTGACCGATCAGCGTCGTGCCTGGAAGACCGGCAGACGTGGTCGTTCAGGCCGCGGAGATCGAGGTTCTCATGCGGGTATCGGCGTCGACGTTTTGCAGATTCAGGTAGTCGAGGATCCCGAGTTGCCGGCCGCGGAGCGAATCGGCGATGCCGAGCGGGATCTCGGCCTGAGCGAGGACCACTTTGGCGCGGTTTTCCTGGGTCTCGGCGAGCATTTCCTGTTCCTGCGCAATGGCCTGGGCGCGGCGTTTTTCCGCGAAGGCCTGGGCGACGCGGACGTCGGCTTCCGCCTGGTCGGCCTGCAGGCGGGCGCCGATGTTCTGGCCGACGTCGACGTCGGCGATGTCGATCGAGACGATCTCGAAGGCGGTGTTGGCTTCGAGGCCCTGTCGCAGGACCAGCTTGGAAATCCCGTCCGGGTTTTCGAGCACGGTTTTGTAACTGGGGGTCGAACCGATGGCCTGCACGATCCCCTGCCCGACGCGGGCCACGATCGTGTCTTCCGTCGCGCCGCCGATGATCTGCTTGAGATTCGATCGCACGGTGACGCGGGCCCGGACCAGCACCTGAATGCCGTCGCCGGCCATCGCTTCCAGCGGCTTGGCGGAACGGCTGGGATCGGGGCAGTCGATGACCTTGGGGTTCACGCTGGTGCGGACCGCGTCGAGCAGGTCGCGGCCGGCGAGGTCGATCGCCTGAGCCGTCTGCCAGTCGATCTCGATGTTCGCCCGGTAGGCCGCGATGAGCGCCGAGATGACGTTCAGCACGTGTCCTCCGGCGAGATAATGAGCCTGCAGGGCGCGGGCGGAAATCGGGTAGACCCGCGTGATGCCGGCCTGCACGGCCATGATCTTGCAGCGGACGATCAGCGCGGGATTCACATTCCGCAGGCTCATCAGGACGAGTTCCGTCAGCGAAATGTCCGCTCCCGTCATCTTGCACTGAATCCACAAGCCGAAGTAGCGGACCAGCACGGCCAGCAGAACCAACGCCAGCAGCACCACGACAACCGATACGACGAGCATCGTGGTCGAGAAGTCATCCGCGGCGAACACGAACAAGAGGGGCCATCGCATCATGTCACTTTTCTCATTGGCGCAATGTCGAACAGGCTCGTGCGGCGGCGCCACGGCCGCCGGTGTTTCACCGTAAACCTTGTGATTTGTACGTCGCGAATCTGTGCCCGCAGTCGCAATGCGACCTGCGGGCGTGAACCTGGCCGCCGCATTGCGGGCATCGCTTGTGGCACGGCTTCAAGGCGTTCGGCGAACTCGTCGGCCGGGATTCGCGATGCGAATCCCGCTTCCGCTGCGACGCCAGCCGCGCGAGCCGTTTTTCGTCTTCCCGCTGCCGCGCACATTGGGGGTGGATGCCGTGGCGCGAGTAGCTGGTGAAGCCGCAGACGGGACAAGGCGTTCCTTTCTTGACGCATGTGAAAAAGAGAGGTGCCGGCCGCTTGTTGACGTTCATCGAGTGGACCTTCAGCCTTGCAGCCTGGAAAGCGCCGGTCGGGCACACCAGCCCGGCGTGTGTGTTGCGACGTGCAGGAGTGCCAGTCCTGTTGACAGGATCAACGTTGCAGGCCTAGGTTTTGGAGAAGTCCATCGTCAGCGTCAGGAAGCTGAGCACGAGCACGCCGAAGAACGACATCTGGAAGACGTACTTGATCGCCCCTTCGGAAAACATGATGCCCAGCGCCGTGGCGATCAATGCCAGCAGCAGGAATACGAGCCATTTCATGGGAATCCCCTTGCGGATGACGGATGACGAAGTGTCGGGAACCGCTTCGTCATTCGGAATTCGTCATTGATTCGACATTCGTCATTTTGTGGCGGACGGCCTTGGAAGGCCGTTGTTTTCCATGAGCCTGTTCGGATTCCGAATCGGAAGCGTCGCGTGATTCAGACCGACTCCGGTTCCAGCATCAGTTCCACGCCGGCAATACTCGCCAGTTCCACTTCGAGGGTCGCCAGAGTCCGCTCGGCGGAAATCGGAACGCGAAACGTGCGGGCCGTTCCGCACGGCTGCACGTCCACAGAATTCAGCCCGGCGAGGGCGGGCGTCTGCGCGAGGCGGTCGAGGAGCCACGTGGCGTCGTCAGCCGCTTCGACGCGAATGCGGCAGGCGTTTCCCAGTGATCGGACCCAGACGCGGGTGGAAGCGACGAGTTGCACAAGGTTCTCCTTGGGAATGACGTCGCCGAATGCATCGGCGACTGGAATGTCGCGGGGTGCCGCCGTCGACTCCCCACCGCCGGAATCAGGCCGTGGCGGCCGCCTTCGCGTTGTTGCCCGCTTCGGCACAGCGCTCCTTGACGGTCGGAAACTGCCGGCCGTTCATCGGTTCGTAGCGTTCCGCGCGCAGAAACCAGAAGGCCAACCCGCCCGTGTTGTGGTAGGCGCCGGCAGTGTGCGTGTGCCGGGCGATCTTGGCCCGCACGCCGAGCGACCCTTTGCGGCCCGTTTTGCACCAGCCGCGGGCTTCCATGATCAACCGCACCAGAACCCCCACGGCCTGCCGGAACCGTTTGGTGCGCCGCGGGTGGGCCGTCGCGAGGAAACTGTCGATTGCCGGTTGCGATTCCAGTTCCCGCACGACGCCGGCCAAGGGGGGACGGTCGTGATGGATCTCCGATTCCTCCATCCGCAGTTGCCACGACTGGTTGTTGAACAGGTCGAGCAGTTCGTCGAACGGCTGTTCGGCATCATCCCAGACGTCGGCAAAGGTGCGTCCCTGGCGGTCGGCGGCGAAGTCTTCGCGGGTGATGGTCACGAGTGCCATGTGTGCATCTCCATTCAGAAAGACCGATGGGACCGGCAAAAGAGACGAGTTTTTGAAGTCCAGAATTTGAAGGTCCCAATTTTGGTGTTGCAATAATCGTATCGGCATCTGCCGCCGGATGCAAGCGACAATTTGCGGATTCCGACCTGATTCTTTCGCCGGAACGCAACTTTCTTTCCCGTTTGCGATTGCACAAAGTCCCTGCGGCGCCTACTCTTCATGCGGCCTTGCGCAAGCGAATCCCTTACGATTCGCCAATTTCGGGCCGAAACGAGAAGCGGCTCCACTGTCGAACGGGCCGCTTTCAGGCGAGGTGACGGCGATTGACCCCGACGGGGAGCCGTTCGTCCCTGCGAGTTCGGCATGTTCGTCGAACGCCCGCTGCCAACCACCGGTTGTGTTGACCGCTCTGGAAAGCTGCCCGCGTCCTTCGGGATGCACCTAATCGGCCGACCGTTTCGTGGGTCGCCGGTTCCCGAAGGAACGGCGTTTTCCGGCAGTGTCGGTTCCGCCTGCAACGTAGGTCCGGACGGCCCGTCCGGACCTCGGCGCGTCGAAACGACTTGAACGGAATCAACCGCGTCATTGACACGCTCGCACGATTGTTTCCGTGCCGCGCGATCGAGGTCCGGACGGGCCGTCCGGACCTACTTAACCGCACTCACCCATTCGAGTGCCACCGCTGCGGCCTGAATTGGCGACCCTTCCGGTCGACGGTCCGCAGACTGAAAAAACTGAAGAAAGAATCCCCTTGAAGAGCTTTGACGAACTGAACCTGGTCGAACCCCTGCGTCGCGCGATTTCCGAAGAGAAGTACGAATCGCCGACCGACATTCAGGCCCAAACCATCCCCCACGCGCTCGACGGCCGCGACGTGCTCGGCTGCGCCCAGACCGGCACCGGGAAGACCGCCGCGTTCGCGCTGCCGATTCTCAACCGGCTTGGAACACAGAACTGCAGGTCGGTCCCCAACGCCCCCCTCGTACTGGTGCTGGCCCCGACCCGCGAGCTGGCCGTCCAGATCGGCGGGAGCTTCGCCACATACGGCCGGCATCTGCGCATCAAACACGTGCTGGTCTATGGCGGCGTCAGCCAGGCGAACCAGGTCCGCGTGCTGAACCGCGGCGCCCACGTGCTGGTCGCCACTCCCGGCCGCCTGCTCGACCTGATGAATCAGGGGTACGTGACCCTGAGCGGGCTGGACGTCTTCGTCCTCGACGAAGCCGACCGCATGCTCGACATGGGCTTTCTGCCCGACCTGAAGCGGATCATCGCCGCGTTGCCGCGGCAACGCCAGTCGCTGTTCTTCTCGGCCACGATGCCGCCGAAGATCGTGCAGCTCTCGAAGCAACTGCTGCGGAATCCCGTGAACGTCAACGTGACGCCGGAGAACACGAACCTCGAACTCATCGAGCAGCGGGTGCTGTTCGTCGAGCAGAGCCGCAAGAAATCGCTGCTGGAGCACGTGCTGCGAACCGACGGTGTCGGCCGCACGCTGGTCTTCACAAAAACGAAGCGTGGCGCGAACCGGGTTTCCGAGGATCTGGCCCGCGGCGGGTTCAAGGCGGGGGCCATTCACGGCAACAAATCGCAGGCCGCCCGCCAGCGGGCCCTCGACGAATTCCGCCGCGACCGCGTGCAGGTGCTCGTGGCGACCGACGTGGCCGCCCGCGGCATCGACGTCGACGGCATCACGCACGTCGTCAATTTCGAGCTGCCGCTGGAACCGGAATGCTACGTGCACCGCATCGGACGCACCGGCCGCGCCGGGGCCAGCGGCGTCGCATTGTCGTTCTGCAGCTCCGGTGAGCGCGGCATGCTGCGGGACATCGAACGGCTCATCGGCCGCAAACTCGACGTCGATGGCGACCACCCTCAGCCGCAGCTTGCGGAGGGGGAAACCTCGTCGAGACCGGCGAAGCAACGCCCCAGGGGTTCGCGACCCCGCCCCGGGCGATGGTCGTCGGGGCGGCCCGCTTTGTCCGACGGCAACGCGTCGAAACGTCGCCGGCCGCGGCGCAAGGGGCAGAGCTCCCGGCGAGTCTCCGGAACGCCCGCGGGATCGCGTTCGTAGAATGGTGAGCGGGATGAGGGATCAGAGATGAGGGAGAAAGGAAGTATGAAGGATGCTGCGCTGTCTGCCGATCCCTCATCCCTCATCCCTCATCCCTTTACTTTTTCACTCCACCACTCACCAACTCCGACGGAAGGAGAACAGGGATGGCGAAAAACCAGAACACGTTTGCGAAGCAGCAGCGGGAAGTCGAAAAGAAGCGCAAGGCGCAGCAGAAACGTCTCCGCCGCATGCAGCGCAAGGTCGCCACGATTTCGTCGGAAACAGGACCGGCCGGCGTCGAAGACAAAGTGCCCGTCGAGTGAGGTCTTCGGTCGATGCGGGAGTACGCCAACGGACTGCCTTTATCGGGTTCCCGTGGCACTGAGAGGATGTGAATCAATCGGAAATCATCGTGGCGGACGCTGCCAGCGTCCGCTGTTTTGCGGATGCTGGCAGCATCCGCCACGATTCTTTCACAAGCTCTGAGTTGTCACGAATGGTTCAGGGAACCAGCGCCGCGAGAAGCACCATGCTCACGATGATCAGCAGCAGCGCCGCCGCCATCGTAACGAGGGCACGTCGCGATATGGGAAGCCGCGAATCGGTCTTCCCCCGTTGGTCACGCCGCGGCGGTTTGCCGTCGTCCGCGGCCCGCCACGGCGGACGCAGCCAGGTGTAGATCAGCACCAGCCCGATTCCGACGGCCGCTCCCCAGCGATACCAGTCGCGGAGGAATTCGTTGCGGCGCTGCACCGCGTCGCGCCGCTCTCGACGCTGGGCGAAATGCGCGACCGCTTCATCCATCGTCAGCACGCGGCCGGATTCCGCCTTCGGTTCCGGCGGCACCTCCGGTGCAAGCTGCGGTCCCAGCGCAATGTATCCCGTCATGACCGCCATGGCGATCAGCCAGAACAGCAATTCACGTTTCAGGAAAGACGACACAGACAAGCCAGAGCCACTGGGTCAACAGTTCGTACTCTCGCCGATTGTAGACCACTCCCGACGCGAATATCACGCTCTCCGCGGTCTCCGTTCGCTCCTGTTCGATTCCCCTGCGTCGCCGTTGCTGTATCATGGCGGGAACGCCAACGCCCACGTTCGGAGAATCCTGCCATGAAACACCTGCTTGCCGTCGTTCTCATCGCTGTTGCCGGTTCCTCGTCGACCCCGGCCGCCGACAAGCCGGCGGAATCCGGCGAGCTCGACCTGAAAGCCGTCCTCGGCCGCCGCGTGTTCGACCCGAGCATTCCGCTCAACGAAGTGCAGACGTTCTGCGAGGCCCGCGTGATTCGCATGCCGCACGTCGGCTCAGTTGCCGAATGGGAGAAGCACGCGAAACAGATTCGCGAACGCACGCTCAAGCAGGTGGTCTTCCGCGGCGAGGCGGCGAAGTGGCGGGATGCGAAGACGAAGGTCGTCTGGTTGGAAACGATCAAAGGAGGCGACGGCTACCGCATTCGCAAGCTGCGATACGAAGCCATCCCCGGCATGTGGGTGCCGGCGCTCTTGTACGAACCGACGAAGCTTGCCGGGAAGGTGCCGGTTGTCCTCAACGTCAACGGGCACGACGGCAACGGCAAAGCGGCGAAGTACAAGCAGATTCGCTGCATCAACCAGGCCAAGCGCGGCATGCTGGCGCTCAACGTCGAATGGTTCGGCATGGGGCAGTTGCGACAGCCGGGGTTCGTGCATTACCGGCTGAACCAGATCGACCTGTGCGGCAGCAGCGGCGTCGCGCCGTTCTTTCTGGCGATGAAGCGGGGCATCGACATTCTCCTGTCCCACAAGAACGCCGACCCCAGCCGCGTGGCCGTGGCGGGGCTGTCAGGCGGGGGCTGGCAGACAATCTTCATCAGCTCGCTGGACGAACGGGTGACGCTGTCGAACCCGGTCGCCGGCTATTCGAGCTTCCGCACGCGGGCGCGGATCACGCCCGACCTGGGAGACTCGGAGCAGACGCCGGTCGACCTCGCCGCCGTCGGCGACTACGCCCTGCTGACGGCCATCCGCGCGCCGAAGCCGACGCTGCTGACGAACAACATCAACGACCGCTGCTGCTTCAAGGCCGAGACGACGCTCCCGCCGCTGGTGGAAGCCGCCGCGCCGATCTACGCGCTCTACGGCAAGTCGCGCAACCTGCGGACGCACGTCAACCACGTACCCGGCACGCACAACTTCGAGCTCGACAACCGGCAGGCGCTGTACCGGATGATCGGCGAGCATTTCTACGGCCGCCGCCGCACGGTGGGCCTCTTTATCGACGGGCTGAAACTCAAAGCGTATGCACTGAAGCCGGATCAGGTGAGGCGGGCGGTCGCGGACTCCCTCGGCCGGAATGCAGAGGGAACGATTCCGGTTCGAGTTTTCACGACATCCAATGGGACGCCGCCCAGGCTGAACGGCGAATTGCTGCTGAAGCCGGCTGACATCGCAAAAGTCAAAGACGTCGTCGTGGCCAAGAGGGTGGGATCACCCGTTTACGTCAAAGACGTTGCCAACCTCGAGGAAGGCTTCGTGAAGGCGCAGCCGTTCGATCCCAAGGAAATCCCCTGCGACAACGAAGTCAAAACGAAGCAGGAACTGGAAGTCGCGCTGCCGGAAAACAACCTCGACTTCCATCAGGTCGCGAGGAAGCTCTCGCGGAATCTGCCGGCGACGGACATCAACGGTTCGACGAAATCGGAACTCACCCGGCAACAGGCCGACGGTCGGAAACGGCTCGCATCGGTGCTGCGCGCGAAACCGCAGACGATGCACGCCATCCGCGAGAAATCCGAAACACACGGCGATGCGAAAGTGACGTACTGGTGGCTGCGGATCGGCGGGGAATGGACGGTGCCGGCGACGGAGATCGTCCGAGGCACACCGAAAGCCACCGTCATCGTCGTCGCCGACGCCGGCCGCGCCAGCACGGCCGAAACCGTGAAGAAACTGCTCGCCGCCGGCAATCGCGTGCTGGCGGTCGACCCGTTCTACTTCGGCGAATCGAAGATCGCGAAACGGGACTTTCTGTACGGACTGCTGGTGTCGTCCGTCGGCGAGCGGCCGCTGGGCGTGCAGGCCGGGCAGGTCGCGGCCATCGCCGGCTGGTTGAAGCAACGCGACTCGAAGACCCCCGTCACCGTCACCGCCGTCGGTCCGCGGACCAGCCTGATCGCCCTGTGCGCCGCCGCCCTCGACGGGATGTCGATCGACGGCCTCGACCTGCACCAGTCCTTCGCCAGCCTGAAGCAGGTCCTCGAAAAGGACATCACCGTCAACCAGCAGCCGGAGTGGTTCTGCTTCGGGCTGCTCGAACAATTCGACGTCAAACAACTCGCCACGCTCGTCGCCCCGAGGCCGGTGCGGTTTCACGGAGCGACAGCCCGGCATCAGAAGGAACTCGCCGGCCTGAAGGCCGCGTACCAAACGCTGGGCAAAGCGTTCGAGTTGAAGTAGGTCCGGACGGCCCGTCCGGACCTACTAATTCCACTCCACCTCCGCCCCCGCCCCGAGCTTCTCCCATTCGTGGCGGACGCGGTTCAGGCCGTACGTGCACAGCTCGAAGTCGACGCTCAGCCGCCGCAGGATCGGGGCCTCGGCTTCGTACGGTTCGTCTTCGAACGTGCTGGCGATGTAGTACGAGCGTTTGCCCTGCTCGAAGTAGTCGATCAGGTGGTCCTTGCGGTCGGCAGACTTCCGCCGCGACAGCGACTCGGGGAACACGCCGGTCCAGAACAGCGTGACGTCGCCGATGTGCCGGTAGACTTCGCGCCGCGGGCGGGCCTGGCGGGCTTCGGCTTCGATCAGCAGGTCGGCGACTTCGTCGAGCCGCCGCCCCTCGGCGTTGCGGACGCGCTGGATCGCATCGACGCGAATGAACCGCACGAGCAACTCGACCAGATAATCGACCAGAGGCGGGTCGGCCACGCCGAGCTCAACGCAGAACGTCGACTCGGTGAGCGAGGCGAACAGCCGCCGCAGCGGCTCTTCGCCCTTGAGAATGGATGACATCGTCGCCTCCCGTCATGTTCATGTCCGCCCGTGTGCTCCGTTCTTGCCTGATCTTGATGAGGGGAATGCCCCCGCAGTCGGCGGCATCGAACTCCTTCGCGGAATCCCCAATAGAGAAATCGACAATTCGCTCAACCGCGGATCAGACAATTCTACGTCCGAATCGCGGGGCGAGTCAATTTTCAGGACGGAAATCCATGCCCGACAATCGGTTGCGCAAAGCCGCGGATTCATTCGCGCGCTGAGTCGGGGACTGGTCCATTTTCGGATGGGAACGTGTTCGCGTGCCCAGACACAAGGCCGAAAAATGGACCAGTCCCCTCTACGGGTCGGCCAGGCCGCCGACTTCCGCCCGCACGAATTCCACCAGCACGCCCGCGCGATCGACCGCTTTCGCCGTCGACTTCAACCGCAGATACGACACGCCGCCGAAGCCCGGCTTGCGCACCGGCGGGCCGGCGGCGGGTTGCCCGTCGACGCTGACGCGGCAGGTTCGCGTGGCTTCATCCCAGTGCAGCGTCAGCGTGTACCACTTGTCGAACGCCAGCCGGGTTGTCTTTGAGAGCCGCCCGTCCGCAGCGATCGTCATCCGCGCGACGGCCTCGGTTTCGCCGCGCGGGTCGCCGGGGTTGAAGTACCGGTTGTTCAACGCGATCGACAGCCCCTGAAAGCCGCGGCGGAGTTGCAGCCGCAACGTCAGCTCCCCCTTCCTTCCGGCGGGGAAGTTCCAAGTCGCGCAATCGGGGTCTTTGTCGTCCGGCCGGCGGACGTGCAGGACCTTGCGTTTGGGCTTGTCGGGATGAGGAACGAGCTTCGGCCCCTGCGTCCGGTCGCGCCAGTAACCCGTCGCCGGACCGAACGCTTTCCACACGTGCCAGCCGGAGAGGCCGCGCTCATCGGAAGTGACCCGGACGCTGCGAGCGTCTGGGTCACTCGCGCGCTGCATCCTTCCGGCGGCGACTTGGAAGTCGTCCGAGCGGTGCCGCGCGGTGAGCCAGTCGGGATCGACGCGGAGCATCGCCCGGCGGTTCCCCTGCCCGCTGACGAGCACGAGCGTGCCGTCCTTCGCCGCCACCGCGCCGGGATACGCCGTCCCGCGGTCGCCGCGCCGCGGCGGGGTCTGGTTGCGATATGGGTCGCGGTAGACTTCGCGGAAGCCGGTCCACGTTTTACCCTCGTCGTCGGAGATCGCCGCGTGCAGCGCGTCGCGGCCGCCGTACACGCCGGCTTTCTTGTATCTGGGCGGCATCTCGCAGTTGTTCCAGAAGAGGGCGATGCGGCCGTCGGGCAGCCGCGTCAACGCCGCCGGAGACGTCGACGAGTGAAACCGCGACTTCTTCGCCGGCGACCAGACGGCGCCGTTTTTCGAAAACGACTCGTAGAGGAAGCCCGTCTGCGTCCGCAGCAGCATCCACACGCGGCCGTCTTTGAGCTGCAGGATCGTCGGCTCGATCGCCCCGTAGTTGTTGCCGTTGTAGCCAGGAAAACACGGCGACGTCAGCTTCGACGGCGACTGCCTCCACGTGACGCCGCGATCGTCGGAGTACACGGCGGTCGTGTAGTTCGACCCCGTCAATGGTGCGACGCTGGATGCATGCGTCGCGGCGCATCCTTCAGGGGCCGCGACGACTTCCCCCGGCTTCTTCCAGGCGGCGAACGGCACCACGATGCGGCCGCTGCGGAGCACCTTCACGTCCATCACCGCGCCGCAGTAGCCTTCCCAGATGCGTTTGGGTTTCGACCAGCCTTCGATAATGCGGCTGGACCGGCAGTGCCACAGGTCGATGAACAGCCCCGCTGCCGGCCGTCCCTTGCCGCGGGCGTGCGTGAGGATGACGTGCATCGCCCCCTGCGAATCGACGGCCGCGACGCCGCCCCCCATGTTGGAATGCGGAAGTCGGAATTCGTCGCGCGGTTTGCTCCAGGTCTTCGCACCGTCGGTGGACGAAACCGACGTCGCCATCCGCCGCCGCCGGTCGAGCACGATCGTCCGCAGCGAGCCGTCCCGCAACCGCACCGGGCGGAATTTCGGCCCCGCGGCCACGATCCGCGACGGTCGCGGGCGGTCGTCGTCCGCGAAGCCGGCCGCGGAGCACAGCAGCAGGATGGCAATGATTTTCGTTTTCGTCCCGTTGATCATCCTTCGAATCCCCTTGCCCGATTCATCAGCCGGCGGGCGCTAGCCCCCGGTTTACGCGAAACACACATC
>Ga0268386_10000653_pt1 | contig 22361 bp, 13 predicted proteins | sample RVTome_15_FD_200260 | JGI IMG/M metagenome (GOLD analysis project Ga0268386, IMG submission 200260) | Soil microbial communities from uranium-contaminated site in the Upper Colorado River Basin, Wyoming, United States - RVT150D86... ...
CACCGAGGACGTTCGCATCGAGTGGATGATCTACCCTTTGCTGGACGTCGAGCGCGACCCGGACGGTCGGGTGCTCACGGTCCGCCCGTTCACGGACGGGGGACCGAAGGAATCGCTCGTCCACTGCGAGGTCGACCGCGTCGAGGACCCCGAGCGGCTCGAGGGCCTGCGCCGCGGGCTGGCCGATCGCCTGCAGGACGTCGTGAGGGTCACCGACGACTTCAAGCCGATGGTCGCGGCGGTGGATCGGGTGGCGTCCGAGCTCGCCGAGACACGCGCGAAGGTTCCGCGACGGGACGAGGAGCTCGCCGAGATCCTGGAATTCCTGCGCTGGCTCCAGTCCGGCGGTTTCGTCTTCCTCGGATACCGGGCCTACGACCTGGTCGAGCACGAGGGCGAAGCGAGCATCGTCGTCGAGCCGGGCTCGGGGTTGGGCCTCCTGCGCAACGAGGGCGATTCGCGCTTCGCGGAGCCCGTGGCCATGTCGAACCTGGACCGCGGGATGCGCGAGCTCGCCATCCACGGGCCAGTCCTGATCATCAACAAGACGAACGCCGAATCGACGGTCCACCGCCGCGCGCGCATGGACTACGTGGGCGTCAAGAAGATGAACGACGCCGGAGAGGTGATCGGCGAGCACCGCTTCATCGGGCTCTTCACCTCGAAGGCGTACTCGGAGCCGTCGGCGCACATCCCGATCCTGCGCCACAAGCTCGAGGCCGTCCTGCGCGAGTCGAACGTGCGCGAGGGCTCGTACGACTACAAGGAGATCATCACGATCTTCAACTCCCTGCCGAAGGAGGCGCTCTTCCTGTCCTCGGCGGACGAGGTCCGCGACGACGTGAAGACCGTGCTGGCGTCGTACAGCGACAGCGACGTGACGGTTTCCCTGCGGGAGGACCCGCTCCAGCGGGGTCTCTCGGTGATGGTCATCCTGCCCAAGGAGCGCTTCTCGGGTAAGGTGAGGAGGGACATCGAAGCGGCGCTCGTCGAGGCCTTCGGCGGTGAGGTACTCAACTACCACCTGGCGCTGGGGGAGGGCGAACAGGCGCGGCTGCACTTCTACATCGCGGTGGAGGCGGACCGCCTGCGCAGCGTGCCGGCTGAGGCGCTCGAGCGTGTGATCGGGCTCCTCATCCGGACGTGGACGGACCGCGTCGAACAGGGCCTCGGCCACGTGTGGGCGCCAGACCGGGCACGCCGTCTGGCGCGCGAATACGGGGAGACCCTGGGCGGCGAGTATCAGGCCTCGGTCGACCCCGACATCGCCGTCGGGGACATCGGCGAGCTCGAGGCGATGAAGGCCGATGGACGTGCGATCTCGATCGCGCTCGCGAACCGCGACGAGGAGGTGCCGGTCGCCGGGGTCCTGGGCGCGACGGAGTTGACGGTCTTCCTCCGGGGCGAGCGCCTGATCCTGTCGGACTTCATGCCGATCCTGGAGGCGGCCGGGCTGCGCGTCCTGGCCATGAAGCCGTACGAGGTGGGCGCGAACGGCTCGCCGGAGGCCACCATCTACGTCTTCGCGGTGCAGGACGCCGAGGGGCGGCGCCTCGACGTCGAGCGGTGCGGGGAGCGCCTGTCGGCCACGGTGCTCGCGGCGCGCGCCGGCGACGCGATCAGCGACTCCCTCAACGCCCTCGTCGTCACCGCGGGGCTGCACTGGCGCGAGGTGGACGTGCTGCGCGGGTACGGGAGGTACGCCTTCCAGGTCGGGGCGGTGCCCAGTCGTCAGGCGCTGCCCTCGGCGCTGGTGCAACACCCCGGCATCGCGCGCGAGCTGTTCGATCTCTTCGAGACCAGATTCGACCCGTCCACCGGAGCGACCATTGCAGACCGGTTCGGGGCCGCCGCCGACATCCGGGCGGCGTTCCACGCATCGCTGCGGGGCGTGTCCCTTCTGTCGCAGGACCGCGCGCTTCGCCGACTGGAGGAGCTCATCTCCAGCAGCGTGCGGACCAACTTCTATCGGCAGGGCGGGCACGCGCCCACGGCGCTCTCGGGCGGGGTTCCGTACATCTCCTACAAGTTCCTGGTCGGGACCCTCGAGCGGGCGCGCCCGACCGAGCTGCTCTTCGAGGTGTGGGTTCATTCGGCCCGGATGGAGGGCATCCACCTGCGCGGCTCCACGGTCGCCCGCGGCGGCATCCGGTGGAGCGACAGGCCCGACGACTTCCGCACCGAGATCCTCGGGCTCGTGAAGACCCAGATGGTCAAGAACGCGGTCATCGTGCCGGGGGGGTCGAAGGGCGGATTCATCACCCGACTCAACCCCTCCGAACCGGAGGCGCGTCTCGAGGAGGGCCTGCGGCAGTACCGCACGCTCATACGCGGCCTGCTCGACCTCACCGACAACCTCGTCGGCTCCCGGCACGTGGCACCCGAGGGGGTGGTGGCGTTCGACCCGCCAGACCCCTATCTGGTGGTCGCCGCCGACAAGGGCACGGCGACCTTCTCCGACCTCGCCAACTCGGTCTCGGCCGAGTACGGCTTCTGGCTGGACGACGCGTTTGCGTCCGGGGGGTCGCACGGATACGACCACAAGGCGGTGGGCATCACCGCTCGCGGTGCGTGGGAGTGCGTCCGAAGGCACTTCCGCGAGATGGGCAAGGACATCCAGCGGGAGCCGCTCACCGCGGTCGGCATCGGCGACATGAGCGGCGACGTCTTCGGCAACGGCATGCTGCTCTCCGATCAGATCCGGCTGATCGCGGCGTTCGACCACCGGCACATCTTCATCGACCCGGATCCCGATTCCGCCCGGTCATTCGCGGAGCGCAAGCGCGTGTTCGAGCTCGGCCGCTCGAGTTGGGCCGACTACGACGAGAGCGCGCTCAGCGAGGGCGGTATGATCGTGCCGCGCGGCGCCAAGGAGGTGACGCTCACACCGCAGGCGCGGCGAGCGCTCGGGGTCGGTGACGACGGCGACGCGCCTCGCGACGGCGAGGCCCTGATCCGCCTCGTGCTGCGCGCGCCGGTCGAGTTGCTCTGGAACGGCGGGATCGGCACCTATGTCAGGGCGTCCGGCGAGACGAACGCTGACGCGGGGGACCCCGCCAATGACGAGGTGCGCGTGGACGTGCGCTCGCTGCGGTGTCAGGTCGTGGGCGAGGGAGGGAACCTCGGGTTCACGCAGCGCGCTCGGGTCGAGTACGCGCTTCTCGGCGGTCGGATCAACACCGACGCGCTGGACAACTCGGGCGGCGTCGACATGTCCGACCACGAGGTCAACCTGAAGATCCTGCTCGCCCCCGCCGTGGCGTCTGGCTCCATGTCCGTCGACGAGCGGAACCGACTCCTCGAGGACCTGACGGAAGCCGTGGCCGAGCTCGTTCTCGAGAACAACCGGTCCCAGAGCCTTGCCATCTCCCTGGAGGAGCGGAGGGCGAAGGAGGCGACGGACGACTTTCGCGACCTCATGTTCACGCTGGAGAAGTCGGGCGACCTCAACCGCGCGGCGGAGAGCCTTCCTTCCCTGGACGTGCTCGTGGAGCGACGCGAGACCGGCCAGTCGATCGTGCGGCCGGAGCTGTGCGTCCTCCTCGCCTACGCGAAGCTCTCGCTCAAGGCGCAGCTCCTGGCGAGCTCCCTTCCGGACGACCCGGTCACGTTCAGCTACCTGCTCGGGTATTTCCCGCCCGCGGCGGTCGTCGCGTCCGGCCAGGACAGCCTTGCCAGTCATCGCCTGAAGCGGGAGATCGTGACCGCGCAGCTCGCCAACGAGCTCGTCGACCTCATGGGCGCGAGCTTCGTGACCCGGGTCATGCGCGACACCGGTCGGACCGCCGGCGACGTGGTGAGCGCGTGGCTGGTCGCTTCGCGGCTCGCCGACCACCGCGCCCTCGTGTCGCAGATGGGAGAGCAGCGTAGCGCGGTGAACGCCCGCGTCGCCTATCGCTGGCTGCTCGGGCTGGCGCGCGTCCTGGAGCGTGCCACCCGCTGGGTCCTGCAGAACGTCGAGCCGGAAGCGTCCTCGGCCAGCATCGTCGAGCAGAACCTGGCCGGTCTTGCGACCCTGCGCGACGCGTTCGGCGACTTCGTCTCGGGCGAGGAGCGCCAGCTCTTCGACGCCCGCGTCCGCGAGATCCAGGAGCTCGGCGCGGACGAGGCGTTCTCGCGGCGGCTGATCACGCTTCGTTTCCTGGACCAGCTCCTCGAGATCCTGGAGATCTCGCGAGAGACCGATTCCCAGCCGGTCCCCACGGCGCGCGCTTACTACCGCGCGTCCGAGGCGTTCGAGGTGCCGTGGCTGCGCAGACGCATCTTCGCCGCGGCCGGGGACGACCAGTGGGAGGTCCGTGCGGCACAGGTCCTCTCGGAGGACCTCTCGCGCGCGCACCGCAAGGTGGTCTTCGGGCTCATGAAGGACCTCGCTCCCGGCGACGCCGATTCCGGCGGCCGCGCGCTCGAGGGCATCGAAGCGCGCGATCTGGCCCGCTTCCAGGAGGTCATCGGGGAGCTGAAGAACGAGGAGACGATCGGCCTGCCGGCGCTCTCCGTCGTCACGCGGGAACTGTCGACGTTGTCGGACCGGATCGGTCGAGGCCTCGGGGTCGAGGACCGACGTTGACGGCGCGGGGCCGGCCGTCGTGCCGAGGAGGTTTCACCCTCTTCGAGATGCTCGTCGTGTTGGGCCTGTTCGCGATCGTCATGACCTTCGGGGGGCTCGCGTTCAGCGGGTACTTCCAGCGCAGCTCGGCCCGGCGCGCGGCGTCGCTGTTCGCGCAGGACCTGGCGGGGGCCCGCAGCTACGCGATCCGATCCCGTGAGCCGGTCGTGGTGCGGTTCTTCGAGGCAACCCGGTGGTACGAGGTCGAGACGCAGACGACGGCCACGCCCGTGGCTCGTCGCCGCTTCGAGGGGACTAGCGCTGACATCGATCTGAGCGGCCTGTCGCTCAACACCCTGGGAGACTCGATCGTGTTCACAGCGCGGGGGCTCGCCGAGTTCGCCCCGCAGAGCGGGGTGCTCGGCGTTGCAACGTTTTCTTCCGGGGCCGTCTCGTACACCGTATCGTTCAATGGTATGGGTGCTTCGAAGATCGATCAGACTTGAGCGCCTCGTCATGCCGGACGCCCCATCCGAAGGGAGGATTCACCCTGATCGAGGTCGTGGGCGCCCTCCTGATCTTCTCGGTGGGAGTGCTCATGGTCATCCAGGTCAGCGGGGCGCTGGGCACCCAGATGCGCTACGCCGCGATCCGCTCGGAGATCGTGGTCCTGACCAACGAGCGCCTGGACTCCCTGGAGGCGGCCCCCTTGGCCTCGATCTCCGCCGGAACGGTGGCGGACACCGTGAGCGTCCGCGGTCTGAGCTACGAGCGCCTCGTCACCGTCACGTCGATCACCGCGGTCCTCGCCAGGATCGACGTCTCGATCGCTCCGGTCGAGGGCGCCGGTCCGTCGCACGCAGTGACGTCGTACACGTCGGCGGCCTGGTAGACCGGCCGGTGGTCCCCGGTGCCGTGGGCGACCGGGCCGGGTTCACCCTCATCGAGGCGCTCATCTCGCTCGTCCTGTCCGCCTTCGTGGTCATGCTCGTCAGCTCGACGTTCCTGATCCAGAACAACTACTACGCGACCCAGCTCCAGCGGACGCGCGTGCAGGACAATGCGCGGGTCGCCACCGAGATGATCGCGGCCGAGATACGCTCGGCGACGGCGGGTGGCTTCGTGGTCGCCGGGGCGCGGACGCTGACGGTCCGGTCCCCCATGGTGGTGACGGTCCTGTGCAGCCGGAGCGGAACCGCGGCCGACGTGCACACGGAGGGCGGTCAGGCGGGGCTCGACGTGGCCGAGGTCGCCGGCGTCGCCATGCGCGACGCGGCCACGGGCGCCTGGACCTACGCGAACGCGACGTGGGCGACCCTCGACGGATCCGACGCCGGCTCCGCGTCGAGCTGCGCGGGCAACGGCGCCGACGTCACGGGCGCGGCGACGGAGTTCCATCGCCTGGCGAACCTGAACACGCTCTTCTCCCCGGTGCCGTCCGAGGGCGACGTCGTCATGCTGTTCCGTGAGACGACGTTCAAGATCCAAGCGTCGGTGCTCGACCCGTCGGGACTCGGCCTCTTCAGGGGCTCGTACGGAGATCCGCTCATCGAGTTCGCGACCGGAATGGACACGACCGCCCGGTTCCAGTACCGGACGATGGGAACGTCGAGCTACGCGGACACGCTCACCGGCGCCGCCGTCGCGAACGTCGACGCGGTGCGCATCGTGGCGGACGCGCGCCGGCCGGCGCAGACCGGGGGTCGTTCCGACATCACGTTCGGATGGGCGGTCAACGTGGCGGTGAGGAACCTACCGTGACGGTTCGGTCGGGGAGCGCGCCGATGCGCGCCCGGCGGGTGGACGAGGACGCGGCCCTGGGCGCCGGCGGGCGGGGCGGGTTCGTGCTCGCGTTCGTGGTCTTCATGCTCTTCTCCGTCTCGGTCGCCGCCGCGACGGGCTATCTGGTGATCAATTCCGAGTTCGCCATGTCGAAGAGCGCCATCGACGGCTCGGAGGCGCTGGCGGTCGCTCGCGCCGGCCTGGAGCGTTTCGTGGCGGAGCAGTTGGGGGTGGTCGCCGATACGGTTTCGTACGCGCTCGGCGACGGGGTCGCGGTCGTGACCAGCCGAAGGCTCTTCACGCAGGACGCGGTGACGGACATGTACTACATCCGGTCGGAAGCGACCGTCACCGATATCTTCGCGCCCAACACGCCGGCGCGTCGCGTCGTGGGCGCCTATGCGGTGCACCGCCGCCGGCCGCTGGTTCCGCACGCGGCGGTCATGCTCTCGGCGGACGTCGTTCGGGTCGAGAGCGGCGGCAGGGCCCACGGGACGGACTACTCGACGGTGTCGGATTGTCCGGTTGGCGGCGCGTCGGACATCGGCGGGCTCGTCACGAGGTCGAGTTTCTTCGAGTACGCTCCCGACCGAGTGGAGGGCTCACCCGAGGCGCTGATTTGGGCGGGCGGGTACTCCGCGATCGTGGATTCGATCGCGATCCGGTGGGACGTGCTCTCGGATCCCGACCTGCCGCTCGAGTTCGACGGCGTGTGGCCGAACTACGGGACGCTCCCGCCCGATTCATTCCCGGTGGTCCGTCAGTATGGGACGGTTGCCCCGAACACGTACGGCCGGGGCGTGTTGATCGTCGACGGGATGTTCGACCCGGGCCCGTCGTTCCAGTGGTATGGGATCGTGCTGGCGGGGGCCGTGGACGACGTGATCCAGGGCAGTCTCCGCGGCCTCCTCGTGGGCGGCCTCAACGTGAACAACCCCTACACCACGGTCATAGTGCAGACCGACGTCCGTTACTACTCCTGCGAGGTCTACGCGGCCAACGAGGCGCTCTCCTACCTCGAGCTGCTCGAGAACACGGTCTTCGAGTCGAACTGAATAGGCTGGTCCACCCGCCCTTCGAGGCCTGGTTCACACCGCCCGCGGGCGTCACGGCCGATCCCGTGGAGCCGATCCGGGGCGGAACTTGCGCCCGGAGGCCGCGTAGTTCTTGCGTATTCCCGCGTCCCACCGCATTGATAGCGCTCGGAGGGCTCGGGAACTCACACGAAGGGAGACCTCCCCGCCGGTCGGCCCCGCCTCCGGCCGGCGTCGCAAGCCAATTCATGGGGCATTCCCGAGCTTTCGGGGGAGCAGTCATGCAGCCCACCAACACGCGCGACCCCCAGTACTACCACCGGGTCGTGGATTGCCAATGGGCGTGTCCGGCCCACACCAACGTCCCGGAGTACATCCGCCTGATCGCGGCGGGTAAGTACACCGAGTCGTACATGCTCAACCGGAAGTCGAACGTCTTTCCGGGGATTCTCGGGCGTACCTGCGACCGGCCGTGCGAGCCGGCGTGCCGTCGGACCCGCGTCGAGGACGAGCCGGTCGCGATCTGCCGCCTCAAGCGCGTCGCCGCCGACCTGCGCGACGACGTGACGGGGCTGCTCCCGACGGTGCCGGAGCAGAAGAACGGCAAGCGCGTCGCGCTGATCGGGGCCGGGCCCGCGTCGCTGACCGTGGCCAACGATCTGATGCCGCTCGGCTACGAATGCACGATCTTCGAGGCGCTTCCCAAGGCCGGCGGGCTGATGCGGACGAACATTCCGTCCTTCCGGCTCCCGGTGACGGTGCTCGAGGAGGAGATCGACTACATCCTCGATATGGGTGTCGACATCCGCTACGGCCACCGGATCGACTCGCTCGCCGAGCTCCTTGACTCCGAGGAGTTCGACGCGGTCTTCATCGGGACGGGTGCCCCCAAGGGCAAGGAGCTGAACATCCCGGGCCGCGAGGAGGCGAGCGCCAATGTCCACATCGGTATCGAGTGGCTCGAGTCGATCCACTTCGGTCACATCGACTCGATCGGCGAGCGCGTGCTCGTGATCGGCGTGGGTAACACCGCCATGGACTGTTGCCGCAGCTCCAAGCGGCTCGGCGGCAAGGACATCAAGGTGATGGCCCGCAAGACGCGGCCGCACTTCAAGGCGTCGCCCTGGGAGCTCGAGGACGCGGAGGACGAGCAGGTCGAGATCCTCGTCAACCACGCGCCGCAGCGGTTCGTCGTCGAGGACGGGCGGCTGACCGGGATGGTGTTCGACATCGTCGAGTGGAACGAGAACGAGAAGGGGCGGCTCGTCAGCACCAAGCTGGACGAGGTCTTCCTTCCCGCGGACGACGTCGTGCTCGCCATCGGCCAGGACAACGCGTTCCCCTGGGTCGAGCGCGACATCGGCATCGAGTTCGGCGACTGGGACATGCCCGTCGTCGATCGCGCGACGTTCATGACGACGCGACCGGGCGTCTTCGTGGGCGGGGACGCGGCGTGGGGCCCGGAGAACATCATCTGGGCCGTCGAGCACGGCCACCAGGCCGCGATCTCCATCCACAACCACTGTCAGGGGACTCCGGTCTCGGATCGTCCAGCGTACGGCATGAACCTCGTGTCGACCAAGATGGGGATGCACGAGTGGCGCTACTCGAACGACTACGATCCGCACGAGCGCACGCCGATGCGCTACGAGGAGCTCGAGCGACGCCTCTCCGACATGAAGGTCGAGGCCGAGCTCGGCTTCGACCTCGCCCAGACCGCGCGCGAGGTGGAGCGCTGCTTGAACTGCGACGCCCAGACCGACTTCGCCGCCAACCTGTGTATCGAGTGCGACGCCTGCATCGACATCTGCCCGGTGCTCTGCCTCACGATCACGCGCAACGGTGACGAGGCCGACCTGCGGAGCCGGCTCTCGGCGCCGGCGGAGAACCTCGACCAGCTCCTCTTCGTCTCGGAGGACCTGCCCCAGACCGGGCGGGTGATGGTCAAAGACGAGGACCTGTGTGTCCACTGCGGTCTCTGCGCCGAGCGATGCCCCACGGCGGCGTGGGACATGGTGCAGTCCGATCTCTTGAACCCTTACGCGGGACACGTGTCTTGGCCCTCGACAGCGGTTACGGCGTCAACGACTTCGCGCTGAAGATCGCCACGGTCAACGGGACCGGATCGGCGAGCGCGAACGGCCTGCTTCTGCAGGCCTTGTTTCGGATGGGCATCCCCGTTTCCGGAAAGAACGTCTTTCCGTCGAACATCCAGGGTCTGCCGACCTGGTACGAGATCCGGGTCAACAAGGACGGATATACGGCCCGCAGCCCTGACTTCCATCTCGTGGTCGCAATGAATCCGCAGAGCTATGCGCGCGACATCCAGGAGGTCGCGTCGGGCGGCTGGATCCTGTACGACAGCACGCGCGAGCTCGACGACGAGTTCAGGCGCGACGACGTGACCTTCCTGGGCGTGCCTCTCGCGCAGATGTGCGTCGAGCATTTCGAGGGCTCACGAGCGCGCATCCTCATGAAGAACATTACCTACGTGGGCGCCCTGGTGGCGCTCCTCGACATCGACATGGACGTCGTGAAGGGGATGCTCGAGGAGAAGTTCTCGCACAAGAAGCACCTGATGGACGCGAACTACACCGCCATCGAGCTCGGGCACGACTACGCGAAGGCGCATTTCGACTGTCCGCTTCCCATCCGGCTCGAGACCATGGACGCGACGGGCGGTCAAGTCATGATCACCGGCAACGCGGCGGCGGCGCTCGGGTGCGTCTACGCGGGGGCGACGGTGGGGGCCTGGTACCCGATCACGCCATCGACGTCGCTCATGGACGGCTTCACGGAGTACTGCAAGCGCTTCCGCGTCGACCCCGAGACCGGCAAGAACAACTACTGCATCCTGCAGGCCGAGGACGAGCTCGCCGCCGCGGGCATGGTGATCGGGGCGTCGTGGATGGGCGCTCGGGCGTTCTCGCCCACGAGCGGACCCGGCATCTCCCTCATGAGCGAGTTCATCGGGTTGGCGTACTACGCGGAGGTGCCGTCCGTCTTCTTCGACGTCCAGCGCACCGGACCGTCCACCGGGATGCCGACGCGCACGCAGCAGGGCGACCTGATGCTGTGCGCGTACGCCTCGCACGGCGACACCAAGCACATCGTCCTCTTTCCGGCCGATCCGAAGGAGTGCTTCGAGTTCGCGGTCGCCGCCTTCGACCTCGCCGAGCGCTTCCAGACGCCGACGTTCGTGGTCTCGGACCTCGACATCGGCATGAACGACTGGATGATCCCGCGACTCGAGTGGGACGACTCGTTCACGCCCGATCGCGGCAAGGTGCTGTCGGCCGAGGAGCTGGAGAAGGCGGAGAAGTTCCACCGATATCTCGACGTGGACGGCGACCACATTCCTCATCGGACCCTGCCGGGCGTGCACCCGAAGGGCGGGTACTTCACCCGCGGTTCGGGCCACGACAAGTACGGGCGCTACACGGAGGACTCGGATGCGTACGTCGAGGTGATCGATCGCATCCGGAAGAAGATCGAGTCGGCGGGAGACCACGTGCCGGCTCCCGAGGTGCGCGGTGAGGGATCGCGCTACGGCCTGATCTCGGTCGGTGGCTGCCACTGGGCGGTGCTCGAGGCGCGCGACGACCTCGCTCGCCGCGGCATCGAGATGGACTACCTGAGGGTGCGGGGCTTCCCCTTCAACCGCGCGGTGGAGGACTTCATCGGCGCCCACGAGCGCGTGTTCGTGATCGAGCAGAACCGTGACGAGCAACTCCGCAAGCTCCTGACGATCGAGACCGACTGCGCCAAGGAGAAGCTGACCTCGATCACCTACTACGGGGGTCAGCCGCTCAGCAAGGGACATGTCCTGGCCGGACTCGCCGACCATGTCGAGATCGAGCGCGTGACCGTGGAGACATCCTCATGAGCTACATCGCCAAGCCGGTCGCCCGGCACCCGAAGATGCCCGTGAACGCGCTGGGCCTCACGCCGCGCGACTACGAGGGCGCCATGTCGACGCTGTGCGCGGGCTGCGGGCACGACTCCGTGACGGCCGCGCTGATCCTCGCCCTCTTCCAGCTCGACGTCGAGCCGCACCGCCTCGCGAAGCTGTCCGGCATCGGGTGCTCGTCGAAGACGCCGACGTACTTCGTCAGGGAGGCGCACGGGTTCAACTCGGTGCACGGCCGCATGCCGTCGATCGCGGCGGGCGCGAACGCCGCCAACCGGGATCTGCTGTACGTCGGCATCTCGGGCGACGGTGACTCGCTCTCGATCGGGCTCGGGCAGTTCTGCCACGTGATCCGCCGCAACGTGAACATGCTGTACCTGCTCGAGAACAACGGCGTGTACGGTCTCACCAAGGGACAGTTCTCGGCCTCGGCCGACATCGGCAGCACGTCCAAGGGCGGCATCGCGAATCGGCAGGGACCCATCGACCCCGTGAACCTCGCGCTCTCGCTCGGGGCGACGTTCGTCGCCCGCTCGTTCTCGGGTGACAAGGACCAGCTCGTTCCGATCCTCAAGGCGGGTCTCCTGCACGACGGTTTCGCCTTCGTCGACGTCATCTCTCCGTGCGTGACGTTCAACGACCACAAGGGGTCGACGAAGAGCTACGCGCACACACGCGAGCACATGCACGAGGTCATCGAGACCGATTTCGTGCCGCTCCGCGCGGAGATCACGGCCGAGTACGCCGAGGGAACGGTGAGGGTCGTGAAGATGCACGACGGCAGCACGGTCAAGCTGCGCAAGATCGACGACGACTACGATCCGAGCGATCGCCGGGCCGCGCTCGACTATCTGGGGGAGTCCGCCTCACGCGGGGAGATCGCCACCGGACTCCTGTACCTCGGTGAAGCGGGAGCGGACATGCACGCGCTCGAGAACACGATCGACGCCCCGCTCGTCGGACTCCCGTACTCGACGCTCTGTCCCGGCGGCGCGGCGCTCGCCGAGCTGCAGAAGGAATGGCGTTGAGAGGCGGGCGATGGCGGATCGGACCAGTGCGTCCCTGGCACCGGAGAAGGTCGGGCGACGGCGCGTGTCCATGAGGGCCACCGCGGCCCGGCCTGGCGCGGTCGTCGGGATCGCGCTCATCCTGCTGGCGTCGCTGCCCGTCGCGGCGCGCTCCCAGGCCGCGCTCGACCTGCCGGCCACGCTCGACTCGCTGGCCCGCGCGCACGCCGCCCGCGACATGATCCCCGGTGTCTCGGTCGCGGTCGTGCACCGGGGCGAGACCCTGCTCGAGGCCGGGTACGGCTTCGTGGACCTGGAGTGGGACGCCCCGACGCCGGCCGACGGCAGCGCCAGCTACGAGATCGGCTCGATCACGAAGCAGTTCACGGCCGCCGCGGTCATGCTGCTCGTCGAGGACGGGCGCCTGGACCTGGACGCCGACCTCACGGACTACGTCGACTTCGACACGAGGGGCCGGTCGGTCCCGCTGCGGCGTCTCCTCGACCACACGTCGGGCATCAAGGGGTACACGGAGATGCCCGTGTTCGGCGAGCTCATGACGCTCGATCTGCCGCGTGACTCGCTCGTGCGGCTCGTCGAGGCCGAGCCGTTCGAGTTCGCGCCGGGCACCGCGCTGATCTACAACAACTCCGCGTATTTCTTGCTTGGTCTCGTGATCGAGGCGATCTCCGAAGGGTCCTACGAGGACTTCGTCGCGGAGCGGCTCTTCGCGCCCGCGGGGATGACGCGGTCGTACTACTGCAGCGAGACCGAGATGCGTGACGGGCGGGCGCACGGCTACGACGCCGCGGGGCCCGATCGCCTGATCCGGGCTCGTTACCTCGACCACACGTGGCCTTACGCCGCCGGCTCGCTCTGCTCCACGGTCGGCGATCTGGCGCGCTGGAACCGGGCGCTGCACGGAGGGAGCCTCCTGAGCGCCTCCTCGTATCGGGCGATGACGACTCCGGCGCCCCTCGAGGACGGGACCGCGGTCCGGTACGCCATGGGCCTGCTGGTGGACGCGCCCGGCGGCCGTCGGACCATCGCGCACGGAGGTGGCATCAACGGCTTCCTGTCGGACGGCCGCTACTACCCGGACGACGACCTGATCGTCGTGGTGCTGCAGAACGCCACCGGGCCGGTCGGACCCGGCGCGCTGGGAGCGGCTCTCGCCGAGGCGGTCCTCGGACCCGTTCCCGAAGCCGGCGAGCCCGCCTTCGCCGGTGACCTCGGCGAGCTCACCGGAACGTACTCCGGTGCGGCGCGGGGCGGACCGATGACCCTGACCGTGCTGGTCGAGGACGGCGGCCTCGCGATGCGGATCGGAGACGGAGCGACCACCGCCCCCGCCTACCGCGGCGACCTCCGTTGGGACCGGGGCGGTGTGCGGGTGACCTTCATCCGGGGCGCCGGCGGGGCCGTGGAGGAGGTCCGCTACGACACGGGCGGCGGGCACTACGTGCTGATGCGCACGGCGGGCTGAGACGAACCGAACCGGTGGCCGCGCCGGAAGAGGTTACCCCTTGACCAGCTAGGCGTCCGCGCGTATCCCTGGCTGACCAGGGCCTCGGCCAAGAAAGGCACCATGAGCGGAAGCGATCTCTTCACGGGCACCCTCGACATCCTGATCCTCAGGACCCTGCACGCGGGTCCCCTTCACGGATACGCGGTGGGCCGTGCCATCCGCGACGCGAGCGAGGGCGTGCTGGCCGTCGAGGAAGGCGCGCTGTACCCCGCGCTCCATCGGCTGGAGGGCCGCGGTCTGCTGGAAGCCGAGTGGGGCCGGACCGACACGGGGCGCCGGGCGAAGTTCTACGCCGTGACCGCGGCGGGCGCGAAGCACCTTAAGGGGGAGTCGGCGAGGTGGGCGGAGTACTCAGGGGCGGTCGCGGCGATTCTCGGGCCGTCGGGCTGAGGGGTCGCGCGATCGCCGATCGCCGACTCCTACCATCCACCCCACGGCACGCGGAGGGAGAGCCCGACGCCTGGCTGCTGCCGGGGCCGCGCGAGCTCCGGCATGGCCGCCCCGATCCAGTGGCGCCCGGGCCCCTGGGTCGTGACGGCGCCGCCGACGAAGAGACCCGTGATAACCGCGGGCAGCAGGGGGTTCTCCACCGCGTCGTGACACGCGGACCAACTGCACAGCATTGAGAGGCCCGCCCAGGTGCCGAGCCCGATCGCCGCGCCCGCCAGAAGACCGCGCACGACAGCGCGGTGGGGTGCGCGCTCACGGGATACCTGGAGGACTTCGACGCCGCTGAGCGGCACGGCGATCGCTCTCCCGATCACCGGATCGGTGGCCACGATCTCGTCGTCCTGCACCATTAGGAACGTCCCCTCCCAGGTCGGCTCCAGCCCGAGCGCAACGCTGGCTTCGGCGTCCAGCTGCATGCGGATACGTTCGCCGGGCTCGGGCGGCGGGCCGTGTTCATCGACCGTCGGCAGGCTGGTGCCCTCGACGCCGTCGGCGGCGCGGCTCGGCCGCTGCCCCGGACCCAAGCCGGACTTGGTCCATACGACCAGCACGCCACAGTCCGAGAAGGGGCCGGCGGCGTACTCCACCGGGATCTCCGCGGGCCTTCGATAGATTTCGATCGCCTCCACCGTCTCGAGATCGGCCACCATCGAAAGGGTGAATCCGGTTCCGGCGTTGTAAGCGAACCGGGAGCCGTCGAGATAAACCGTGGGGACGCACCACCCGCCGCTGGAGCTCCGGATCTGGATCGTTTCGCCGATTTCGGGTCGGGGCAGCCCGACGCCCGCCGCCCTGGTCACGACCGTGCCGACCCGCACGCCGGGAACACCCTGCATGAGCTGCTCGGTCGACATCGCCGAGGACCGCTCGATCTCATACGGCGTGATGAAGACACCGAGCCCGCGCTGGAATCGACTGACGAAGCCGTTCCTAACGAGATGATGCATCGTGGTCGGCCTGTCGAGCGACACGAGGACGGCGTCGATCGCGAGCGGCTGCGGCGGTAACCGGTACTCGACGGTGAGCGAGGCGTCCTCCCCGAGCTCGAAGACTCCCGCGGGCGTCTCGCGATATCCCAGGGCGACCGCGCGGAGCACGAAGCTTCCGGCCGTGGGCGCGGATAAGCTGAACTGACCGCTCCCGTCGCTCAGCGTCGCGGTGACCGAGTCGCCGGACTCGGTGAACATCATCACGAGGCCGACGGGCACGGGCAGGTCGGTTTCCAGATCGAGCAACCGGCCGCTGATGGTCTGCGAGGTGCCGGCCGCGGGAATCGCGAAGGCCGCGCAGCACGCGACCAGCGCGAGCCTCGCGGCTCCGGGGAATCGCCCTGATCGCGGCGTCCGAAGCGCTGTCGACCCTGGCCCTTTCATGCGTCTTGCTCCCGGACGGCGACATTTACCATATGGCGGTCCGGGCCGCGTACGGCAACCTGCGTGCGCATCGGACGCGGGAGATCAGGGCCACGAGTCGGCTCCGGCCCTGTGCTTACGGGCAGTCGGGGCGGAGCACGTTGAGGTCGAAGGCGTGGATTGGAAGGCCACTGGGAACCGTGGCGGGGATCAATGATGCCAAGCGGTCCGGGTGTGCCTCGGGATCGGCTAGCGCGTACTCGACGAAGTCGGTAATCTGGCGCAGCTCGAGCTCCGTCAGGTTGGGCGGATCGCGCACGAGCTCGTGCAATCGCGCGAGGACCGGCTGATCCGGCCCCCTCGGGCCTTGCAGCGCCACGTCCAACTGAGCGGTGGAATACCTCCCGATGGTCTCCTCGATGCGCAGATGGTGGCGGATGGCTTCGTCGAGGCAAACGTACGCCCCGTTGTGCATGAACGACGGCTGGTACGCCACGTTCCGGAGCGGTGACGTCCTGAACTCGTAGCGATCCTCCGGATCGCCGCTCACGCGCTCGAAGCCGAAATCCTCATCGCCGTCCGGTCCGTCGAAGACGGCATTCGTGCTCGACGGCACGAGCTGGGGCACGCCGAGGACGTGCGTGTCGAAGTCGCTGAACATCTCGTTGGCGTAGCCCCGCACGATGTGACACTCCCCGCACATGGCCTTGCCCAGGAAGAGGACCGCGCCCCGCTTCTGCTCCGCGGTGAGCGCGCTCGTATCGCCACGCGCGTACGCGTCGATCGGGGCGTCGGCCCTCACGAGCGTGAATTGGAACTCGGCGATCGCCCTCGCGATGTGCTCGTAGCCGATCGCCTGCCCGGCCTCGATGTCCGGAAACGCATCGGCGAATAGTGCGCGGTAGCTCGCGAGGCCATCGACACGCGTCGCGACCTCGTCCCGCATGGCCGAATGGCTTCCCTGGAAGTCGAAGCCCGCCATCTCCTCCCGGGCGGCGACAGGGGTGAACGCCTGCGCGGCGAGCAGGTGGCCCATCCCCGAGAGCGTGAGTCCCTCCGGCTCCGGGAATGAAAAGCCCATCGAGCTGTCGAAGGGATCGAGCGAGAGCGCGCTGAAGCGGGAATCCCACATCAGCTTCGGATAGAAGGCCGCGTTGATGACGGTCGGCGCGCGACGGAGATTGTGCGGGCCGTCGCGTCCCGGACCGACCACGCCGTTGTTGTCGACGCCGATCGCGATCGATTTGGAATCGTTGAAGCTCACGTTGGGGCCGTGACAACCCGAGCAGCTGTTGTCACCGGACAGGGAGGTGATGGGATCGAAGAAGAGGTGGCGTCCGAGCTCGGCCAGGCGAAGGTCGACCGGGCGCCCCAGGCGGGCCTCGAGGGTCTCCGCGACGCGGCCCGTGAACGCGCGCTCCGCGAGCATCGAGCCGAGCTGGGCGTCGAGCTCCGGGCCGGCGAGGTCGGAGGATCCGGACGAGGGCCCGGTCGGCTGCTCGCGGCAGGCCGCGAGCAGGCAGCCAAGGAGAGCGATCGAGAATGCGGGGTAGCGGCTCATCGGAGCGAGGCTAACCGACCCCACATGGCCGCTGCAAGCCCGCGTCACCCTCGGATGCGGCCCTCCCCGACGGAGGTGGAATACGTCATGCCAGTAACGCAACGGCCTCAAAGTGTTGACACGGGCCCTCCCGACCCCTACCTGTGACCTAGGTTGGCGCCGGGAATCACCCGGCGATGGGTGCGCGTCGAATGTCCCTCGGCGCGCGGGCAGGGGTATGGATGGGCCAAACCGGAACCGGGATGACACCAGTGTCAGGAGGACGTATGAGGCCTACGAAGTTCGTACCAAGGAGCCCTCGGATGGGCTCGCGATTGACCGGACTACTCGCAGCCCTCGCTCTCGCCGGCTTCGGCGGATCAGGGTTGGCCGCGCAGACCGGCACTGTGACCGGCTTGGTTCGGGATGCCGTAAATCTTCAGCCGCTGGCGGGTGCGCAGCTGACGGTGGAAGGCACGGGCGTCGGCGGGCTGGTCAACAACGTGGGGCGGTTCCTGCTGCTCAACGTGCCCGCGGGTGAGCAGACCGTCACCGCGACGCTGATCGGCTACGGCTCGGTGACGCAGTCGGTGACGGTCGCCGCCGGGGGGACCGCGACGCTCGATTTCACCCTCCGCGAGCAAGCCCTGTCGCTCGAGGGCGTGATCGTGACCGGCACCGCCGGGACGGCGCGTCGTCGCGAGATCGGCAACCAGATCAGCCAGGTGTCGGCGGCCGATATCGAGGTGGCCGCGGTCACCGACATCGGCGACATCCTGCAGGGTCGCGCCACGGGAGTGCAGATCAACGACTTCGGCGGCCAGGTGGGCGCCGGCAGCCAGATCCGGCTCCGCGGCAACAGCTCGATGAGCGCGGGCAACAACCCGCTGATCTACATCGACGGCGTGCGCATGGAGTCGAACCCGGTCACCGTGGACGGCGAGGCGGGCGCTTCGCCCTCGGCGCTCGACATGATCAACCCGAACGATATCGAGCGCATCGAGATCGTGAAGGGTCCGGCGGCCACTACGCTCTATGGGACGGAAGCCTCCGGTGGCGTGATCCAGGTCTTCACGAAGCGCGGCAACGCGGGTGCTCCGGCGTGGACGCTGGACGTCGATCAGGGCCTGCGGCAGATGGGCCACCAGGGCGGTAGCCTGAACGGGGAGGACATCAACCCGACGGGCTTCTACCTGAACGACTGCACCGTGCGTCGCGAGTACGACAACACGGCGATGCAGTTCGTGACGATTCCATTGGCGGACCCGGGGGCGGAGGTGGGCTGTCCCTCGAGCGGAAGCTGGTTCCAGGCTGGCCACATGCAGCGCTACAACCTGAGCGTGAGGGGCGGCGGCGAGACGGCGACTTACTTCGTGTCGGGTCGCTTCGATGACGAGGAGGGCGTCGTCAACCCCCAGGAGGCCGTGTCCTACGGCGTCCGGGCGAACATCTCGTTCCAGCCGTTCGACGGCATGGACATCAGCCTGAACAACAGCTTCCAGCGCCGTAACATCACGTGGATCCCGGACGGCAACAACGCCTCGGGCTTCCTCTTGAACGTGATGCGTGGAAGCGCCGACTACACGTCCGGCAACGACGCGCTGGTCTTCGAGAACGACATCTTCTCGACGATCAACCAGTACCAGACGAGCGCGAGCGTCGGGTGGTCGCCCAACGTCAACTGGTCGCATCGCTTGAACGTCGGGCTCGACTACACCGTCATGGACTACCTCGATTGGAAGTACTGGGACTACTTCACGGCGCAGACGGGTTTCCGCCGGCTCGATTCCGACCAGGACCGCAACGTTACGTTCGACTACACCGGCTCCTTCAGCTACAACCCGCTCGAGGCCGTTTCGTCGCGTCTGTCGTTCGGCGGCCAGCTCTACGAGGAGCAGAACTACAACATCTTCGGGCAGGACGACTCCTTCGCGGGCCCAGGCGAGCCCGAGGTCGGTGACGGGACGAACCGGAACGCGGGTGAGACGCGCACGCGCGTGCGCAGCGGCGGGTTCTTCCTTCAGGAGCAGATTGGCTTCCAGGACAAGCTGTTCCTGACGGGAGGCGTGCGTTGGGACGGCTTCAGCACGTTCGGCGAGGGGTTCGGCCTGGCGGCGTATCCCAAGCTGTCCGCGTCCTACCTGCTGTCGGACGAGTCGTTCTGGCCGACCGGGGTGGTCGAGACCTTGAAGCTCCGAGCGGCGTGGGGCGCGTCGGGCAAGGCGCCAGGCGTGTTCGAGGCCGAGAAGCTGTGGGCCGCGACGTCGGCCGACGAGCAGGAGGCGGCGATCGTGCTCGACAACTTCGGCAACCCGGATCTGGGCCCTGAGCGCAGCGTGGAGCTGGAGTTGGGCTTCGACGCCTCGGCGTTCGACAGTCGGGTGAGCCTCGAATTCACCTGGTACGACCAGACGACCAAGGACGCACTGATCGAGGTCTCTGCAGCGGCCTCGACCGGGACGGACAACCCGGTGTGGAGCAACCTCGGGGAGGTCAAGAACTGGGGCACGGAGACGTCCCTGACGGTGGTTCCGGTTCGTTCGGCCGGTGTCGAGTGGTCCGTCGGAGCGCAATACACGACGAACGACAGCGAGGTCGTGGACCTGGGCCCGCTCATCGATCTCGGAAGCAGCATCCAGCTCGGCCTGCCGCTGCGGATCCAGTGGGACGCGATCCTGCAGAATCCGGGAGAGGTCGGTGTGGCTCCCGTGCTCGAGGACGGTATGATCGGGCGCCTCTTCCCGACCGACATCTTCGCCCTGACCACGCGACTCACGCTGTGGCAGTCCCTCACGATCGACGTGCTCGGCGAGGGGCAGTTCGGTCATGTCCGGCCCGTGGGCCACGCGTACCAGAACATGCGGCGCACGTCGGCGACGAACCCTGTCTGGCCGTACTGCTCGCCGATCCTGGCGCAGTGGGAGTCCGTTCCGGGTCCCAATACGAACCGGATCGCCAACTCCGGGCTGACCACAGACCAGATCGCGCAGTGCCACCTGACGTACTCGGATCAGGGCATGTGGACGTGGGACGCCGACTTCATCAAGTTGCGCTCGGCGACCGTGAGCTGGCGCCTACCGGAAGACTGGGTCCCGGGCGCGCGCAACGTCCTGCTTTCCATGCAGGGCAAGAACCTCTTCACCAGCACCGACTACGTCGGGCTCGATCCCGAGGCGGGCGACAACGGCATCAGCGACAACACGCCCAACGACTACTACACTTTCGGCCCGCCGCGCGCTCTGATCCTCGGCGTCACGGTGAGCTTCTGATGCGGGGGTACGAGACGATGCGAAAGCACGGAGACAGAGCGGGGAGAGCGCTCGTCGTCGGCGGTGTCGCGTTCGCCCTTGCGGCGTGCGATCTGGCGGTCGTGAACCCGGGCGCGATCACCGACGAGTCCCTCAACGATCCGGAACTCATGGACAGGGTCGTCAATGGGGTCGCCCAGGAGTTCAACCAGATCTCGGACAACACGTCGTTCGACGTCCTGCGCCTGAGTGACGAGGCGGCCGGTAGCGGGAGCTACTTCCAGACCGGGCGCTACCGCCGCGGCATGCAGGACTGGGAGGAGACGCAGGGCCGCTGGGCACAGATCCACGAGACGATCTGGACCGCCCAGTCCGCGTGGTTCCGGATGGGCACGCTGGACGGCTTCGACCGGGACGCGAACGTCGACGCCGCGAGGATGTGGCTGCTGGTCGGCCACGCGCAGCGGATGTTCGGGGAGACGTTCTGTCAGGTCGCGTACAGCGTCGGCGAGAGCCCGGAGGAGCCACAGCTCGGGGGCATTCTGCCGCGTGAGGCGGCGTTCGACAGCGCGGTCGTCGCGCTCAACCGGGCGATCACGATCGCGCAGGCCGTGGGCGGTGGCGCCGCCGACGAAATCGTGACAGCCGCGCGCGCGGGTCTGGCGCAGGCGGCCGTCGGCAAGGGGGATTTCGCGACCGCGATCACCCACTCGGTGCAGGTTCCGACGGCGTTCGTTCGGGAGGCGCACTTCAACCCGAACTCCAACGAGAACATCATCTTCAACGAGACGCACGACCGCGCGGAAATCGGGTTGTACAACACGTATGCCGGCACGCTCGCGGTGCAGGATCCGCGGGTGCCCTACACGGTCTGCGGCACGTTCGACGATCCGTTGGACCCGAAGAACTCGACGGTCACGTCCACCGGTGCGTGCACCGCGAGCGTGGGAGCGGACGGAATCACAGCGCACCTCCGCCAGGAGAAGTATCCGGAGCCGAACGGGGACTCCGACATACCATACGCCACTGGTGTGGACATGCGGCTGATCGAGGCCGAGGCAGCGCTCTTGGCCGATGACCTGCCGACGTTCGAGGCCCGCATCAACGAAGTGCGTAACTACTACGGACTTGGGGACCTGACGGGGACGCCGGCTACGGCGGGCGCTCTTGAGTACCCGAACGCGTACGACGCCAACACCGGGGACGTGAGCGATCCGGGCGTCGACGCCTGGTCGATCCTGGATGCCGAGCGGCACCTTACGCTGTGGGGTGAAGGGCGCAGGCAGTTCGACCTGCACCGCTGGGACCATCCGTTCCTCGACGGAGGGATCGTGTTCTGGGACTCCGAGCCTCGCCGGGTCTCGTGCTGGCCGGTGCCGAAAGACGAATGCACGCTCAACCAGACCCTCAGGGAGTCCAATCCGGCTCTGATGACCGGCTTCGGATCAGAGACACAACCATGCTCGTGAGCGTGCCTGACGTCCGGGCTCGCGTCTAACCCAACCGGTCGATCGTAGGTCCGGTAACGTCGCCCCCGCCGGCGAGAGTCGGCGGGGGCAACGTGCGTCCGGGTCCGGCGCTCGGCCTGGCGGACAGCGAGTCCTCAGTCCCGGACGACGAGGCCTCGGTAGCGGACGGCGAGGCCTCGGTCGCGGATCGGCGAAGGCTCAGCCGCCGCCGGGTAGCCGCGTATTCTCGTCGGTCTGGCCGGTGACGAGGATGGCGACAATGGCGACCGTCCCGACGATCACTGCCGAGATGAGGGCCGAAGTCCTGTTCACGTCGACCTGCCTCGCGAGGGCGCCCGAGAGGTCCTCGTACGGCCACTCCATCGCGACGGGCGGCGCGCCCCCGAAGAGGGAGGCGACGACATAGAGCGTGCGCTGCCGCCACTCGACATCGTGGATTTCCGAGAACGTCACGCGCTCGTCGTCCGTGCCGTCGGCGCCTTGCACGACCAC
>Ga0268386_10000654_pt1 | contig 22320 bp, 17 predicted proteins | sample RVTome_15_FD_200260 | JGI IMG/M metagenome (GOLD analysis project Ga0268386, IMG submission 200260) | Soil microbial communities from uranium-contaminated site in the Upper Colorado River Basin, Wyoming, United States - RVT150D86... ...
CGGTAACGCCTTTGACCTGGCGGACGCGGGCAAGGCATCGGCGAGCGCCGCGTTGCTCGACCGGCTGGCACTCGACCGCCCGCGGATCGAAGCCATCGCACGCGGTCTCGAGGAAATTGCCGCGCTGCCCGATCCGATCGGCACCGTGACCGCGGAGTGGCCACGTCCGAACGGGCTCGTGATTCAGCGCGTGCGCGTGCCGCTCGGCGTCATCGGCATCATTTATGAGAGCCGGCCCAACGTCACCGCGGACGCCGGCGCGCTTTGCCTCAAGTCGGGCAACGCCGCGATCCTGCGTGGCGGCAGCGAGAGCATGCGTTCTTCCACTGCGATCCACAGCTGTCTGGTCGCCGGGCTCGCTGCCGCGGGCCTGCCTGAAGCGGCCGTACAACTCGTACCCACCACCGACCGCGCCGCGGTCGGACTCATGCTCGGCGGTCTCGACGGGCGCATCGACGTACTGGTGCCGCGCGGCGGCAAGAGCCTCGTCGAGCGCGTTCGGCGCGAAGCCCGTGTGCCGGTGATCGGTCACCTCGAGGGTAACTGTCACGTCTACGTCGACCGGGCCGCGGACCTCGCGATGGCGCGTGCCATCGTCCGCAACTCGAAGCTCCGCCGCACGGGTGTGTGCGGCGCCGCCGAGACCCTGCTGATCGACGCCGGCTGCGCGGCGACGCACCTCGCGCCGATCGTGCGGGACCTCATCGACGCAGGCTGCGAAGTCCGTGGCGATCCGAAGGTGTTAGCCGCCGATCCACGGGTGCGGCCGGCCACCGAGGACGACTGGCGGACGGAGTATCTCGATGCGGTAATCGCGGCGCGGGTGGTTGATGGCGTCGATGCCGCCATCGCGCATATCGCGCGTTACGGCTCGGCGCACACGGAGTCCATCGTCACGGAGGATGCGGCCGCCGCCGAACGCTTCCTGTCGCGCGTCGACAGCGCAATCGTGCTGCACAACGCCTCGACGCAGTTCGCCGACGGCGGTGAGTTCGGGATGGGCGGCGAGATCGGCATATCCACCGACCGCTTTCATGCACGCGGGCCGGTGGGTGTCGAGCAGCTGACGAGCTACAAGTACGTGGTGCGCGGCTCGGGGCAGATCAGGCCCTGAGGGCGGCCAGCCCGCCGTGGAGCGAGTACACCGCGGGGTGGCCATCGGCGCGCAGCTCCTCGGTGAGCGCGAGACTGCGTACGCCGTGCGCGCAGACGATGAGATAGCGGCCGTTCTCGTCCAGCCGGGACCGGCCGTGCGCGTACTCGCTCAGTGGCAGATGCCGCGCGATCCGCAGCTCCGGCGGATCCGCGTCGCGTTCCCACTGCTCGCGGACGTCGATCAGCTCGTAGCCTGCGGCGCGGGCCGCCGTGAGGCTTGGGAATTCGAGCTCGAGTGGCTCGGAGTGAGCATGCTCATGCCCGTAGGCGTGCGCGTGTGCGCCCTGTGCCGGCGGCGCGCAGCGCTCGCAGTTGACCCAGCCGCTGTCGCCGTCGACGTAGTGCTCCTTTTTCCAGATCGGCAGCCGGTGCTTGACTTCGTCGATCACGTACCGGCAGGCGGCAAAGGCCTCGTCGCGGTGCGCGGCGCTGACGCCCACCCACACCGCCAGCTCGCCGATGGCGAGCTCGCCCACGCGGTGCACGCAGCCGATGCGCCGCACGCCGAACCGTTCCAGCGCCTCGGCGACGATCCGCTCGCCTTCCTTGACCGCGAGCGCCTCGTACGCCTCGTACTCGAGCTTGAGCACGCCGCGGCCCTCGTTGTGGTCGCGTACCCAGCCCTCGAAGCTCGCGTAACCGCCGCAGGCGGGGTCGGCGAGCGACGGGCGCAGCGCCTCCGGCGAGAAGGGCTCCGCGCTGAATGAGAAACTGCTCATCAGCCTGCCCTGATAAAATGGCTCTGAGCCAATTTTTGAGTTGCACATCAGCCACCCGCCACCGGTGGAATGAACACGACCCGGTCGCCTGAGCGGAGTGACTGCTGCCAGTCGCCGAATTCCTCGTTGATCGCGACGCGCATGGCTTCGCGCGACAGCGCGAGGCCGTGACGCGCCGCGAGCTCGTCGAAGAGCTCCGCGGCGGTCGCCGCGCCGGTCTCGACCCGCTCCATGCGGCGCCCGGCCTGGTCGCGCAGGATCGCGTAGTAATGAACTTCGATCGACTTCATGTGCGCGACGACGTCGCGAGCTTGCGGTGCGCGCCCGCCAGGTCTTCGGGAGTATTGACGTTGCCGAGCAGCGGGACGGTCTGCTCGATGAGCGGCACGCCGCTCGCGATCACGAGCTTCCGCGGACAGTTGCGTCCAGCGGCGATCGACTCGCGCACCATGGCGGCCGATCCAGGCTCGAATATCGCGCACAAGGGCTCCGGCAGTCCGTCGCTGGTGCTGCGATAGGCCGTGACCGGCTGGTTGGCGCGCCGCGCGGCGATGAGCTGCGCGAGCAGCTCGTCGTCGACGAAGGGCAGATCGCAGGCGAGCACGAGCCACGCGGCATGCGGATGCGCCGCCTGCGCGGCGGCGATCCCGGCGATGGGCCCGATGCCTTCGTGGATGTCGACGATCTGGGGAAAGGCCGCGCGCACACCCTCCGTGCGCTGGTCCGCGCGCACCGACACGAAGACCCGCTCGCAATGACGGGTGAGCAGCGCATAGCCCCAGGCGAGCTGCGGCCGGCCGTGCAGCTCGAGCGCCGCCTTGTCGCGCCGCATGCGCGTGCTCGAGCCGCCGGCCAGCACGAGTCCGTAGAGCGGCGAGGGTTCTGCTGCGTGGTTCACGACTTGCCACCGTGTTTCTCGATGAGCCGCGTGTCGGCGATCACGATCGAATGCGACAGCGCCTTGCACATGTCGTATACGGTCAGCGCGGCGACCGACGCCCCGGTCAGCGCCTCCATCTCGACGCCCGTGCGGTGATTGACGGCGACGGTGCAGCGGATCAGGGCCTCGTCGCCCGCCATGTCGATGTCGATGCGGCAATCCTCGATCCCGAGCGGGTGGCAGAACGGGATCAGCTCGTGGGTGCGCTTGGCGGCCATCACGCCTGCCACGATCGCCGTGTGAAACACCGGCCCCTTGGCCGTCGCGAATCCGCCGGCACGGAGTTGAGCTGCGGCGTCGGCCGGAAACCGCACACGGGTTTCAGCGACGGCCGTGCGTCGGGTCACCGGTTTGCCAGTGACGTCGACCATGGTCGGCCGGGACTGCTCGTCGACGTGACTCAGCATCGCGCTCACCCGCCGATGTAGTTCATTTCTATCTTGTGCAGCTCGCGGACCCGCTCGCCGAGCACCGCGCGCTGTTCGCTGTAGCGATCGTGCCGCCCGGTCCAGATCTCGGTCAGCCGCGCGGCGATCTCCTGGTCGGTGGCGCCGCCACGCAGCAGGCCGCGCAGGTCGGTGCCGGTCGTTGCGAAGAGACAGGTATAGAGCATGCCTTCGGAGGAAAGGCGCGCGCGGCTGCAGGCGCCGCAGAACGGCGCGCTGATCGAGGAGATGAAGCCGATCTCGCCCGCCCCGTCGTCGTAGGTGTAACGCTCGGCGACTTCGCCGCGGTAATGCCCCGGCTGCGGCGCGAGCGGCCACAGCGCACGTATGCGCTCGAGCAGCTCCGCCGACGGCACGACCTGGGCGCGATCCCAGTGGTTGCGGTTGCCGACGTCCATGTATTCGATCAGTCGCACGATCACGGGCGTGCCGCGGAACCGCTCGAGCAGCGCGGGTATCGTGTGGTCGTTGACGCCGCGCTGCACGACGGCATTGACCTTGATGGGCGCGAGCCCCGCTTCGAGTGCCGCGACAATGCCCTCCAGTACCTTCGTGACGCCGCCGAAGCCGCCGCTCATCCGGTGGAAGACCCCTTCGTCCAGCGTGTCGAGACTCACCGTGACGCGCCGCAGGCCGTTCGCCTTGAGCCTGGCGGCCTGCTGCGCGAGCAGGATGCCGTTGGTGGTGAGCGCGAGATCGTCGACGCCGTCGATGGCGGAGAGCTCACCCACGAGGTCCGCAAGCCCGGTGCGCAGCAGCGGCTCGCCGCCCGTCAGCCGCAGCTTCGACACGCCGAGCCCGGCGGCGAGCCGCGCGATGCGGGCAACCTCCTCGAACGACAGCCGCTCCGCCGATTTCAGGAATTCGTACCGCTCGTGATAGGTCTCGCGCGGCATACAGTAGGGGCAGCGGAAATTGCAGCGGTCCATGACCGAGATCCGCAGATCGTGCATTGGCCGGCCGAGGCGGTCGCGCGGCCGCATCCGCCCGGGCCAGGGCAGTACTTCGGACGATCGGGGCAGGTCGCTCATGGTCACCAACGATAGAACGGAGCAGCGTGGCCTGCAGGATAAATCGCCGGACCTGGCGGGAGCTCGACGAAGCCGTGCGTGCCGAGCAGGGAGACGAAGTCGCCGGATCCGTGCGTCGGGCTCGGCAGTGCGACCGAGCCTTGTCCGGGGCGGGCCTGGAGGCGAACCGGAAGAAAAAAGGTCAGCGGCGGCCGAACCTGGAACTCGGCCGCGAGACGGATCTGTTCGGGGTCGGAAACAGCGGCGCCGCTCGCGGCGAGCATCCCTGGCACGACGTAGCGCAACAGGCAGACCAGCGCCGAGACCGGGTTACCCGGCAGCCCGAAGACGGCCTGTCCGCGGCGGGCGACGCCGAACCACAGCGGCAGGCCCGGCCGCTGCGCGATGCGGTGCAGGTACTGCGTCACGCCGAGCTCACGCAACACGGCGGGCACGTGGTCGAACCTGCCCATCGACACACCGCCCGTCAGCACCAGCACGTCGTGCGTGTCGAGATGCCGTGCGAGCCGATCGCGCATTTCGGCGGGATCGTCCGGCAGATGATCCTGGCCGGTGCGTCCGAAGCCACGCATGGCGAGCGCGGCGCGCATCGCGTGCGCGTTCGAGCGACGCACCTGCCAGGCTTCGATCGGCAGGCCCGGCTCGATCAGCTCATCGCCGGTGGTGACGATCATGATGCGCGGTTCGGCGCGAACGCGCGCGTGCGGCAGACCGGCCGAGGCGAGGACGGCGAGCTCGGGTGCGCCGAGACGGGTGCCCTGGCCGAGCAGCCGGGCACCGGCCCGGGCGTCGAGCCCGCGTGCGTGCACGTTCATACCCGGTTCGATTGCGAGGTCGGCGGGCAGTTCAACCGCGCCCTCCGTGACCGTGATCCGCTCGACCGGGACGACGCAGTCGCAACCGCCGGGCAGCATGGCACCGGTCATCACCTCGAAGCAGGTATCGCCCCCCGGCAGATCGAGCGGCGGTCGCCCCGCAGCTTGCGTGCCGGCGATCCGGAATCGCCGCGTGCCCGCTGCATGGCGGGCGCTCGCGAATGCGACGCCATCCATGGTGACGCGATCGAAGGGCGGCTGATCGCGCTCCGCGTACACATCCTGCGCCAGGACGGCGCCGGTCAGCGCCGCGAGCGGCCGCGTCTCGACAGGCAGGGCCGGCAGGCGCGCCAGGATCCTGGCGGTTGCTTCGGCCGGCGTCGGCAGTGGCTCACCTGAGCTCATTCCCAGTCCGTTCAGCCTGGGCGGTGGCCGGCTGCCCGATCGGGTGGGCCGCGCGGCCGGATTACTCCTTAGTCCCGCGCCTTGTACTCGGTGATCTCTTCCTTCCAGCGATCCGCCACCGCCTGCAGTTCGTCGAGAGCGGCATTGTGCTTCTTCGCGTGGATCTCCTCGAGCGCGAGTTTCTTCTGCGCGTAGCCTTCGTCCGCGGCATCGAGCTTTGCGATCGAGTCGACCTTCTCTTTCTCGAGACACGGCAGGTAGGTGTCCTGGACGGCCGTCGCATAGGTCTTCACCGACGTCTGGCCGGCGACCATTTCTTCCTTCGGCGCGGTCGCGCCGTCCGGGAAGGTCTGCGGCGCCTGCGGGTAGACACAGGCCGTCTGTGCCTGCGCGAGGCCGGTCACGGCCAGCATCAGGGGAACGATGGCGATGAGCGATGCGGGCTTCATGATCTTGAGTTCCTCGGTTCTGTCGAGAGGGCCGGTCGGTCCGGTCCGGGGGCCGAAAATATAGCAGAGCAGGCTTAACGCAATAGTCACGGACTTCTGCCAGGGTGCGTCGGCGGCGTGTCCTGGAACGCCGCGGACGATCGTTGCGTCCTCCGGAATCTTTGTTCTACACTTCGTTGGTAATGGAACAGGGATTCCATGCAACGCAAGCTTGGGGGCAGCGCCCGACGCTGCCTCGATCCAGGGGGCCCCGGTCGACGGCCGGGAATGACGTGCAGCTAAAACTCGAGACAGCACCCATGAGCATCCGTAAGGCGATCGTCTTGACATCCGGCGCGAGTGTCGCCGTGTTTCTGCAGGTGGGCGCAGCCAGCGCCGGTGAAATCGTCGGGCGGGTAACGGCCTCGGAGACGGGCCGCCCGCTGCCGAACGCCACCGTGCGAATACAGGGGACCGATCGCAGCGCGCTTGCCGATCGGTCCGGCCAATTCCGGATCATCGACGTTCCCGCAGGGAGCTACACGATCGAGGTCAGCTCGGTCGGGTTCACCGCCGGGACGCAGGCCGTGGTGGTGCCCGAAACGGGTGCGGTGACGCAGGCCTTTGCGCTGGGGGCCAGCGGACTCGAGGAGATCACGGTGACCGGTTTCCGCCTCTCGCAGGCGACAGCGCTGCAGGACAAGAAGTCGGCCGCGGTCATCAAGGATTCAGTCACGGCGGACGACGCCGGCAAGCTGCCCGACCAGAACGCGGCCGAGGCGCTGCAGCGTCTTCCGGGCGTGTCGGTCACCGTCGATCAGGGCGAGGGCCGGTACGTGACAATCCGCGGTATCGACCCGGGGCTCAACAACGTCACGCTCGACAATCAGATCCTCGCGACGCCGGAGGGCGACACGCGGCGCATCGCGCTCGATACCGTTCCCGCCAATCTCCTGTCCAAGCTCGAGGTGGTCAAGGCCGTCACGCCGGACATGGACGGCAATGCGATCGGCGGCTCGATCAACATCGTGACCCCGAGCGCGTTCGACGATCCCGACGGCCACTTCGGCAACGGGTCGATCGAGTACGGCTATTACGAGCTGAACGGCGAGAACCCGTATGGCGGCTCGCTCGCATGGGGCCAGACCTTCGGCGCAGACGACCGTTGGGGCATCGTCCTCTCCGGTAGCTATTCCGAGCGTGAGTACGTCTCGCACAACCTGCAGGGTGGCGACCCGTGGGAGGAGGCGGAAGAAGACTCCGGGATCCTGATCCCGGACGAGCTGGTATTGCGCGACTACACAATCGAGCGGATCCGCTCCGGCGTCGTGGCGAACCTCGAGTTCCGGCCGAACGACGACGTCAAGCTTTACTTCCGCAACCTGTACAACGAGTTCGAGGACACGGAGCTGCAGCCGGAGACGATCTATGCCTACCGCGAGGGGGACCTGATCGACTTTACGCCCACCTCGGGACGCTTCACGGAGGGCGAAGGCAGCCGTGAGATCCAGAGCCGCCTCGAGAAGCAGTCGATCCAGACCTCGACTTTGGGGGGCGACTACGAATTCGGCGCCTGGACGCTGAGTGGGTCGCTCACTTATGGCGAGGCCGAACAGGACACGCCCTGGGACTTCGGCTGGGCGTTCGAGCTCGATGAAGCGATTCCCATGAGCTACGACACGTCGAGCTTCTTCTTCGACGTGACCGCCGGCCCCGAGTTCCAGGACGCCACGCTCTTCGAGTTCGGCGAGATGTTTCGCGCCAGCCAGATCGTCGAGGAGGAGCTCAAGATCGCGCAGCTCGACCTCAAGCGCGACTTCGTGCGCTGGGATCGCGACGGCTTCGTCAAGTTTGGCGCGAAGTTTGTCGACCGTGAGAAGACCAGCGACCAGGAGATGCAGGTGTACGACGGGTTCGACGGTGATCTGTTGCTGTCGGACGTGTCGCGGCCCGGGGATCCCGCCTTCTACGAAAGCGAGCGCCGCTACACCTTCGGCCCGCAGGTCGACTTCGGCGCCGCGCAGCGGTTCTATGACGCCAATGCCGCGTCGTTCGAACTGAACGACGCGGACTCGATCGCGGAATCCTTCGGCGTCGACTACACGATCTCCGAGGATGTGACGGCCGGCTACCTGATGGCGCAGATCGACTTCATGCCGGAGCTGACCGTGATCGGCGGCGTGCGGGTCGAGCGGACCGAATCCGACTTCAGCGCCTTCGACCTCGAGTTCGTCGACGGCGACATCGACCCGGCGCCGCCGCAGGTGACGGGGTCGAAGAGCTATACCAACTGGCTGCCAGGTCTGCAGATGCGGTACTCCGCCACACCCGACCTGCTGGTGCGTGCGGCCTGGACCAACACCATCGGCCGCCCGTCGTACGAGCAGAACGTGCCCTTCCGCATCTTCGAGACTGAGGAGGTCGAGGACGAGCCGGGCGTGTTCGAAGGCACGATCGAGACCGGTAACTCCGACCTCGATCCGCTCGAGTCGATGAACCTCGACCTGTCGGTCGAGTACTACCTGCAGCCGTCCGGGGTGATCGCGGCAGGCGTCTTCTACAAGGACATCGAGAACCCGATCTTCACGCGCGTGCAGCAACTGGAGGAAGTGGACTTCGAAGGGCGCTTCTACGACGAGCTCGAAATCGTCCAGCCGCAGAACGCCGACAGCGGCGAGATCTTAGGGCTAGAGCTTAACTACCAGCAGGCGTTCAGCATGCTGCCGGCGCCCTTCGACGGACTCGGTATCTCGCTCGGCTACACCTACTCGGACAGCGAAGCGACCGTGTTCGACCGGGACAGCGACGTGCCGTTCTTCCTGCAGTCCGAGCACGTGGCGAACCTCGCGCTCTTCTACGAGCGCGGCGGCCTCGGTCTGCGTCTGGGCTATTCCTACAAGAGCGAGTACCTGGACTCGCTCGGGGATTCGCCCGAGACGGACCTCTACGTGGACGAACACGGCCAGCTCGACTTCAAGGCCAGCTACGATTTCGGGGACATGCTCACCGTGTTCCTGCAGGGCCAGAACCTGAACGACGAGCCCCTGCGCTTCTACAGCGGCGACAAGAGCCGGCTCGCGGAGAACGAGATCTACTCGTGGAATGCGATGCTGGGCGTGCAGGTCAAGTTCTGAAGGGGCAGGGGCCCGCCCCGCTGTCGTGCCGCAATGCACGGCAGCGGGGTCGCGACTGACGGATGGAATGAACGTGCCGAAGATGGAATCCGCGTTTCAGCTGCCCTAGCATGGCGGCTCAGAACCCAGGACGAACTGCGGTGGGGCACCCGAAGGACCTCGAAGGCCTGCGCGCGGAGATCGTCCGTCGCTACGACGACCTGAGCCCGCGGCTCAAGCAGGTCGGGAAGTACGTGCTCGACCATCCCAACGACGTCGCACTGCAGACGCTGGCGGTGATCGCCCACCGCTGCAAGGTGCAGCCGTCGACGATCGTGCGGTTCGCCAAGACGTTCGGCTATGCGGGGGCGAGCGACATCCAGAAGCTGTTCCGCGACGAGATCCTGAATCTCGCGCCGAGCTCGAGCTACTCCGAGCGGATCCGGCAGTACAGCGAGCGCTCGGGCGGCCACGCGCGGCAGTCGCCGCACGAGCTGATGCGTGAATTTTCCGACAACAACATCCTGGCGCTCAGGCACCTGCAGGAGGTCGTGCGCGCCGCGGACCTCGACCGCGCGCTCGACATGATCGGCCGGGCTGCTGCGGTGTACATCATCGGGCTGCGCCGATCCTTTCCCGTCGCCGCGTACCTGGCGTATGCGCTGCGGCACGTCGACAAGCGCGCCTACCTCATCGACGGCGTCGCCGGGATGCTCGGTGAGCAGGCCAGCATCGTCGACAACAAGGACCTCTTGATCGCCGTGAGCTTCCATCCTTACGCCCGCGAGACCGTCGAGGTCGTCACCGCCAGCCGCGTGCGCGGCGCGCAGGTGATCGCGATCAGCGACAGTCGCCTGAGTCCGATCGCCCGCGAGGCGGATCTGTACTTCGAGATCAAGGACGCGGAAGTTCGGCAGTTCCGCTCGCTGACGGCGTCGCTCTGTCTCGCGCAGACGCTGGTGATCAGCTATGCGTACCGCGTCCAGCAGCGGGCGCCGCGCGACAATTGAAGGATCGGCCTAAGGCCCGTCTCGCATGCACAGATTCGCCCTCATCGGCGCCGGCCGGATCGGCCGGATACACGCCGCCAACCTCGTGGCGCTGCCGGGCGCGGAGCTTGCCTGCATCTCCGATACGGATGCCGCGGCCGCCGAGACGCTCGCGCGGTTGCACGGCGCCCGCGTCGTTTCCGCACGGCAGGCGATCGCCGACGATTCCATCGACGCGTTGCTGATCGCCAGCTCGACCGATACGCACGCGGACCTGATCGAAGCCGGCTCCCGCGCCGGCAAGCCGATCTTCTGCGAGAAACCCCTCGATCTCGACCTCGAGCGCGCGGCGCGCTGCCTGGCCGTCGCGGACGAGGCCGGCCTCCTGCTTCATCTCGGTTTCAACCGGCGCTACGATCCGGGCTTCGCGCGCATCAGGAGCGAGATCGTCGGCGGCGGGATCGGTGCGCTCGCGACTCTGGCGATCACGAGCCGCGACCCCGCGCCACCGCCGCTCGAGTACGTGCGCCGCTCCGGCGGGCTGTTCCGGGACATGATGATCCACGACTTCGACATGGCGCGATGGATGATGGGCGAGGAGCCGGTGCATGTGTACGCGCGCGGTGCTTGCTTCGTGGATCCGGAATTCGAAGCAGCCGGCGACGTCGACACCGCGGCCGCGCTTCTGACCACCGCCAGCGGCCGGATCTGCCAGATCACAAACAGCCGCCGCTGCAGCTTCGGCTACGACCAGCGGATCGAGGCCTTCGGCGAGCTCGGCATGCTGCGCGCGGAAAACGCAACGGCGACGCGCGTCACACGCGCGGATCGCGTCGGCTTCACGACCGAGCCGGCGCTGCCGTTCTTTCTCGAGCGATACGCGGAAGCCTACAGGCTCGAGCTCGCGGACTTCCTCAAGGCGCTCGCGGGCGAGCCCGTGCAGCTCGCGACCGGCCGCGACGGGTTGAGGGCCCTAGCGATCGCCGACGCTGCGCAGCGCTCGCACGACACCGGGCTGCCTGTCGCCGTGCGGTGAAACGGAGAGACGCGATGACGGCGCTCAGGATCGGACTCATCGGAACGGGCTTCATCGGGCGCTCGCATGCCATTGCCCTGAGCGCCGTCGGAACTGTGTTCGACGAGGTCGAGGCACCCGTGCTCGAGCTCGTCGCCGACGTCGATGAGCCCCGGGCCGCGGCGGCGCGTCGCGCGCTGGGCTTCCGTCGCGGTACCTCCGACTGGCGCGCGCTCATCGCCGATCCGGGCATAGACATCGTGGACGTCTGCACCCCGAATCACCTGCACCGTGAAATGGTGCTGGCCGCGCTCGCCGCGGGCAAGCACGTGTACTGCGAGAAGCCGCTCGCGCTGGCCGCCGCGGAGGCAGCCGAGATGGCCGAGGCCGCGGATCGCGCGGGAGTTACTCATCTCGTCGGGTTCAACTTCCCGTGCAACCCCATCCTGCAGACCGTGCGCGAAATGCTGGCTGCGGGCGAAATCGGCGAGCTGATCGGGTTCCGCGGCCGTTATCTCGAGGATTACATGGCGGATCCGGCCGTGCCCTACAGCTGGCGCTGTGTGCGGCGGCTGGCGGGACCCGGCGCGCTCGCGGACCTCGGGTCGCACCTGATAAACCTCGGGCACGTGCTGGTGGGCGACGTGGCGCGGCTCAACGCCTCGCTCCACACGGTAATCCGCGAGCGCACCGAGCCCGCCACAGGAAAGCCGCGCCGGGTCGAGAACGAGGACGTGGCGTATGCGCTGGTCGAGTTCGCCAACGGCGTGCCCGGCACCTTCGAGATCAGCCGGGTTGCCGCCGGGTACAAGCACGGTCTCGCAGTGCGGATCTTCGGTACCGGCGGTAGCCTCGCCTACGACCAGGAGCGCTTCAACGAGCTGCGGCTCTACCGCAACGACGATCCGGCCGGACGGCGCGGCTTCCGCACGATCCTCGCCGGGCCCGAGCACACGGACTACCGGCCGTTCTGCCCGGCGCCCGGTCATGGGCTGGGGATAAACGATCTGAAGGTCATCGAGACACGCAATCTGCTGCGCGCGGTCGCCGCCGGCGAGCGCGTGCAGCCCGACTTCCACGAGGGCGCGCGCGTCCAGTACGTGATGGACATGTTCGAGCGTTCGAACGCCGAGCGCTCCTGGGTCACCCTCGAGCCGCGCGCGGCGCGGGGTTCTGCGGGACGGAGCGCCGGATGAGCCTCGCGACCGTCAATCACCTGGCGCAGCACCGCGCGGGCTTCGGCCCGGGCGAAACCGTGATCACGCGTCACGATTCGCCGCAGGAGACGACTGGCATCGGGCTCGCCGTGCTGCGGCTCGCCGCCGGCGAGCGTCACCAGGGCACGACCGCCGGCGAGACCGCCTGGCTCCTGATGCACGGCATGGTGCGGGGTGCGATCGACCGCGTCGCGTTCGACTTCGGGCGCGCCTCGCTGTTCGACGAGTCGGCGAGCGCGCTGCATGCGCCGGCCGGTGCACGGTTCTCGATCGAGGCGGTGACCGACGCGGAGCTCACCGTCTACAGGTGTGCGAACTCGAGACCGTTCGAGTCTCGCGTATTCGGACCGGCCGGGGTCCCGAACGAGCATCGAGGCGCGGGCCAGGTGCACGACCGCTGCCTGCGGTTCGTGCGCACGATCTTCGATCGCCGCAATTCGCCGGAGTCGGTCGAGCTGGTGCTCGGGGAGGTGGTGACGCTGCCCGGTGGCTGGTCGAGCTACCCGCCGCATCATCATGCGCAACCCGAGATCTATCACTACCGGTTCAGCGAGCCACAAGGCTACGGGCACGCCGAGCTCGGCGACGAGGTCGTCAAGGTTCGCATGAACGATACCATCCGGATTCCGGCCGGACACGATCACGCGCAGTGCGCCGCACCCGGCTACGGGATGTACTACTCCTGGGTGATTCGTCATCTGCCGGACAACCCCTACGTCGTTCCGGAGTTCACCGCCGAGCACGCATGGACGATGTCGCGCAACGCGCGCTGCTGGTGGCCGAGGGAGCTCGATGACGACGGCGCCTAGGCCACTCGACGTCATCTGCCTGGGGCGTGCTGCCGTGGATCTGTACGGCCAGCAGATAGGCGGCCGCCTCGAGGACATGCAGAGTTTTGCCAAGTATCTCGGGGGCTCGTCCGCAAATCTCGCGGCCGGTCTCGCGCGGCTCGGGCTAAAGGCCGCGATGCTCACGCGGGTCGGCGATGAGCACATGGGACGCTTTGTCCGCGAGCAGCTCGCCCGCGAAGGTGTCGACGTCGGTCACGTGCACACCGATCCCTGGCGGCTCACCGGGCTGGTCGTGCTCGGGATTGCAGGCGAGGGGAGCTACCCGCATATCTTCTTCCGGCGCGACTGCGCGGACATGGGTCTGACGACCGAGGATTTCGACGAGTCCTGGATCGCGAGCTCCCGCCTGCTCACGGTCACGGGCACGCACCTGTCGAGCGAGACCACGCGTGCTGCCGTGCTGCAGGCGATGCGCTACGCGCGCGCAAACGGCGTGCGCGTCGTGCTCGACATCGACTACCGGCCGGTGCTCTGGGGGCTTACGGCGGCGGGTGCGGGCGAGGAGCGCTATCGTTCCGCGGCGACGGTCACCGCTGCGCTTCAGGAATGCCTCCCGCTCTGCGATCTCCTGGTCGGCACCGAGGAGGAAATTCACATCGCGGGCGGCAGCGACCGCACCGGCGATGCGCTCGCGGCGATCCGGCACGCGACCCGGTGCGCCATCGTGATGAAACGGGGCGCCGACGGCTGCGTCGTGCTCGATCACGCGGCGGAATCCACGAGCAAGGGACAGCCCATCCGCGGCTTCCCGGTCGAGGTCATGAACGTGCTGGGCGCTGGCGACGCATTTCTCGCCGGATTGCTCGCGGGGCTGCTCGACGGCCAGCCGCTCGCCGATGCCGCGTCGATGGGAAACGCCTGCGGCGCGCTGGTCGTGAGCCGTCACGGCTGTACGCCCGCGATGCCGAGCCGGGTCGAGCTCGAGGACTACCTGGCGCGGGCGGCGACGCTGCGCCGTCCCGATCTCGACGATCGCCTGGGTCACATGCACCGTGCGACGACGACGCGCACGCCGCGCGAACAGCTGTACGTGCTCGCCTTCGACCATCGGCGCCAGCTCGAGTCGCTCGCCGGTCAATCGGGCGTACCGGCGCCGCGTATCGCGGAGTTCAAGGACCTGATCGCGCAGGCGGTCGGACGCGTGGCCGAGCGGACCGGCCAGGCGGAGTACATCGGCGTAATCGTCGACGAGCGCCACGGCGCCGGCGCGCTGCAGCGGTTGAGCAGGGCCGGTTACTGGGTGGCGCGCCCCGCGGAGATACCGGGGTCGCGGCCCTTGTGCCTGGATCCTCGCGATGACGTCGGTCTTTCGCTGCTCGTCTGGCCCGCGAACCAGGTGGTCAAGTGCCTGGCGTTCTATCACCCGGACGACCCGCGCGAGTTGCGCCAGCGCCAGGAGGAACGCCTGCAGGCGCTGCAGACAGACTGCGAGGAGCTCGGCCGGGAGCTGCTCCTCGAGCTGATCGTCCCGTCGCAGGGCGCGGGCCCGGACGACGACGTTACCGCCCGGGCGCTGACCCGCCTCTATAACCTCGGCGTTCGCCCCGCATGGTGGAAGCTGCAGCCGCAGAGCGAGGCGTCCTGGCGCGCGCTGGTGTCGGTCATCGAGCGGCGCGATCCCTGGTGCAACGGCGTGCTGCTGCTCGGTCTCGAGGCGCCGGAGGAAGAGCTCGCCCGCTCGTTTGCAGTCGCGGCCCGCGTGCCCCTGTGCCGCGGCTTCGCGGTCGGCCGCAGCATCTTCGGCGCTTCGGCTCGCGCCTGGTTCGCGGGTGAGCTCGACGATGCGCAGGCCATCGCCGACATGGCGGACTGCTACCAGCGCCTGATCGGGCACTGGCAGGCCGCGCGGGGAGCCGACGCGTGAAGCGCCTGCGACTCACGACCGCGCAGGCGCTGGTGCGGTTCCTCATGGCGCAGCATACGACCGTCGATGGCCGAACGATGCCGCTGCTGCACGGGATGTTCGCGATCTTCGGTCACGGCAACGTCGCCGGGATGGGCGAGGCGCTGGCGCAGGTACGCGATCGCTTTCCGACCCTGCGCGCCCACAACGAGCAGGCGATGGCGCACGCCGCGATCGCGTATGCAAAGGCGCATCGCCGGCGACGTATGATGGCGTGCACGACTTCGATCGGCCCTGGCGCTACCAACATGGTGACGGCGGCCGCGCTTGCGCATGTCAACCGGCTGCCCGTGCTGCTATTGCCGGGCGACGTGTTCGCGAGCCGCCGTCCCGACCCGGTGCTGCAGCAGGTCGAGGAGTTCGCCGACGGCACGGTGAGCGCGAACGACTGCTTCCGGCCAGTGTCGCGGTACTGGGACCGCATCACGCGCCCCGAACAGCTTTTGCGAGCGCTCCCCGAGGCGATCTCCGTGCTCACCGACCCGGCGGACTGTGGACCGGTGACGCTCGCGCTGCCGCAGGACGTGCAGGCGGAAGCGGCTGACTTTCCCGAGAGCTTCTTCGAGCCACGAATGCACGAGCCGCCACGCAACGGCGCCGACGCCGCGCTCGTCTCCGAGGCCGTCCGCCGGTGGAGGCAGGCGCGGCGGCCGTTCCTGGTCGCGGGTGGAGGCGTCCACTACTCCGGCGCCTGCGAGTCGCTCGGGCGCTTCGCCGCGCGGTTCGGAGTCGCCGTCGCCGAGACGCAGGCAGGGAAGGGCGCGCTGCAGTTCGATCATCCCTGCAACTCGGGCGCGATCGGTGTGACCGGCTCCGCCGCGGCGAATGCGCTCGCAGCCGAAGCGGATCTCATCGTCGCGGTAGGCACGCGGCTGCAGGATTTCACGACCGGCTCCGCCGCCCTGTTCGCGGATCCAACCCGTCCGTTGATCGCGATCAACGTCTGCCGGCACGACGGGATCAAGTACGGTGCGCTGCATCTGCAGGGCGATGCGCAGCGCACGCTCGATGAGCTCTCGCGCGAGCTCGAGCCGCCCAAGGACGACGCCTGGCGGCGCCGGATCACCGAGCTCGCGCGTGGATGGCGCGAGGCGGTGGATCGCGCCACCGCGGACGACGGTACCGATCGCCCGTCGGATGCGCAGGTGCTGGGCGCCGTCAACCGCTGGATCGGCCCCGAGGGAACGGTGGTGTGCGCCGCCGGCGGCCTGCCCGGCGAGCTGCACAAGCTCTGGCGTGCGCAGGACGCCGACGCCTACCACCTCGAGTACGGCTATTCCTGCATGGGCTACGAGATCGCGGGCGGATTGGGCGTCAAGCTCGCGCGACCCGGGCGGGACGTCGTCGTGCTGGTGGGCGATGGCAGCTACCTGATGATGAACTCCGAGATCGCGACCTCGATCGCGCTCGGCCTCAAGCTCACGGTCGTCGTGCTCGATAACCGTGGCTTTGGATGCATCAGCCGCCTCCAGCAGGCCTGCGGCAGCGAATCTTTCAACAACCTGCTCGACGAGGACAGACGGAGCGCGCCGGCGATCGACTTCGCCGCGCACGCGCGGGCGCTCGGCGCGACCGCCGAGCACGTGACGGGGATCGCGGCGCTGACGGCAGCGCTCGAGCGGTCGCGCGGCTCGCCATCGACCTCAGTGGTCGTCATCGACACGAACGCCGAACAGGCGACCGCCACGGGCGGCGCCTGGTGGGACGTCCCGGTGGCCGAGGTGTCGGAGAGCGCTGCCGTGCAGGACGCTCGACGTGAGTACCAACGCCGCCTCGATGAGAACGCACCCAGATGAACGTCAGGCTGGGGATCAATCCGCTCACCTGGAGCAATGACGACATGCCCTCGCTCGGCGCGGAGATCCCGCTCGAGACCTGTCTGCGCGAAGCGCGCGCCGCGGGCTACGAGGGCGTGGAGCTCGGGCACAAGTTTCCGCGCGACGCGGCCGAGCTCGCCCCCATCCTGGCCGCGCACGGGCTCGCGCTGGCGTCGGGCTGGTACAGCGTACGGCTGCTCGAACGTGACGTGGACAGCGAGTTTGCCGCGATGCAGCCTCACCTCGCGCTGATGCTCGCGCTCGGCTGCGAGGTCATGGTGGTCGCCGAGGGCACGGGCAGCATCCACGGCGATCGCGCCGCGCGTCTTTCGCGGCGGCCGTACATGCCGCGCGGCTACTGGGACGAATATGGCGCGCGGCTCACCGAGCTCGCCGAGCGCATGCGCGGCCGCGGAATGCGGATGGCCTTCCATCACCACATGGGCACGGTGGTGCAGTCCGCGCTGGACATCGACACGCTCATGTCCTGCTCCGGCCCCGCGGTCGAGCTGCTGCTCGATACCGGGCACATGACGTTCGCCGGCGCCGACGCGATCGAGTTCGCGCGGCGCTACGCGGCCCGCATCGGCCACGTGCACTGCAAGGACCTGCGCGCAGACGTGCTCGACGCCGCGCGCAATCGCGACACCAGCTTTCTCGACGCCGTGCTCGCCGGGGTGTTCACGGTGCCGGGCGACGGCATCATCGACTACGGCGCCGTGCTCGCGCCGCTGGCCGCGGCCGGTTATCGGGGGTGGCTCGTGGTCGAGGCGGAGCAGGACCCCGCGATCGCGCATCCGCTCACCTACGCGACCCTCGGCCAGCGCAGCCTGTCCGCCGCGGCGCGCCAGCACTTCACATGACGCAACGCCGGGGTCGCACGGTCGCCGACATCCTGCGCCGGCGCGTGCTGCAGGCGACGATCGCGCTGCCGGTACTCGGCACGCGCGGCGCGCTTGCCGCGGCGCTCGGCTACCCGCGGGTGATGCAGGGGCCGATGATCGGCGCGGTCATTGCGAAGTCGATCCTGGTCTGGGCGCGGGTGAGCGGCCCGCACTCAGTCGAGGTCGAGTATTCGCCCGACCAGGCGTTTCTCGATACGCGGCGCACGCCAGCCCTGATCGCGCGCGCCGAAGACGACTACACGGTGCGCATCGAGGTGCCTGGCCTGACGCCGGCGACGCGCTACTGGTACCGCGTGCTGCTTGACGGGCAGCAGGCGCGCTACGGGCGGGTGCCGTACGCGGCGCGCACCGCACCCGCTGGCCGCGCGCCGGTCCGCATCGCGTTCGGCTCGTGCGCGCGCGTGCAGATCGATCCGGAGCAGCGGATCTTCGATGCGGTGAGGCAGGCCGAGCCGGATCTCTTCGTCTGGCTGGGCGACAACATCTACGGTGACAGCGAACGGCCGGAGCTGCTCGCGGAGGAGTACCGCCGCCAGCGCAACGTAGCGGCGCTCGAGCCGCTGCTTGCCACCGTGCCGCAGATCGCGACCTGGGACGATCACGACTTCGGTCTCAACAATGCCGACCGGACGTACTCGGCGCGCGCCGAGTCACTCCGCGTGTTTCGCAACTACTGGGCCAATCCCGCCAGCGGGCTGCACGACACGCCCGGAGTTTTCTTCCGCCACGAGTACGCAGGCGTAGAGCTGTTCATTCTCGACGGCCGCTACCATCGCGACCCGAACACTGCACCCGATGGTCCCGGCAAGACCATGCTCGGCCCGGCGCAGCTGGCGTGGCTCGAGGCGGGACTGCGCGTAAGCCGCGCGCCCTTCAAGCTGCTGGTGTCGGGCAGCGGCTGGTCGATGGCCGACGGGCCGCAGGGCGACACCTGGGCAGCTTTTCGTCACGAGCGCGACCGTCTGTTCGATTTCATCCGCGAACAGCGCATCGAAGGCGTCGTGCTGCTCTCCGGCGACTCACACATCGGCGAGCTCAATTGCATCCGCTGGTCCGAACACGGCGGCTACGATCTTTACGACCTGGTGAGTTCGCCACTCGCGCAGGCGACGAGCATCAGCTTCGCAAGCCAGACGCCCGAGCATCGCGTGCGGCCGGTGTATTCGGGCGGGGTGAATTTCGGGGTGCTCGACTTCGAGTGGGAGCCCGAGCCGCGCCTGCATTTCACGCTGCGCAACGGTCGTGGCGAGCCTGTATGGAAGCCGCTCACGCTCGCGGCCAGCGATCTCGTGAACGGCCGCGCCACGTGTCTTGAGAAGACGATTACTGCTTAGCATTCATGGCCAAAAATGGGCAGCGCGTTGCACCCTGCGGCGATGGCTGCTCGCCCGCCGCTTCGGTCGCTGTGGCTGCTCGCCGGCGCTCGGCCTGGGTATCTCGTGGGCCGGTCACCACGATCCACGATCTTGGCAGGGCTGGCGAGGGGTGCCCCGCACACTTTGTCGGAGCACGCCGGCTCGCCGATGCCGCGGTGGGGTCACGAGCCGGCGCGCGGCCGGGCGCCGGCGAGCAGTCACCGCGGCCGGAGGGGATTAAGGGGAGAGTTTCAACGCGGCCGCGATCCGCGACCAGGGCACGAGCTTGAAGTTCTGGCGATCGGTCGGGGTGAGATTGCGGCCGTCCTGCACCACGAGCACGCCCTGCTCGAAACCCGCGCCCAGCGGCGCGCTCGTGACGTCGAGCCCGTCGGTCTCGGACGCGCCGTCGATGCCGAGGTCCTCGTTCGCCACGATATGGAACTTGCCCACGAATTCGTTCGCACCATCGCGGCGATACACGGCGTAGTTGTCCTCGCCCTGGTTCGACACGACGAGATAACCGGTTCCGCCCGCGCCACGCCAGAGAGCGATGCCTTCGACGTCGGCGGTGAGGTTCCCGCCCTCGGTCGTGTCCACCACCGTCCGCTCGGAGCCGGCGCCCGGCTCGGCGCCGTATTTCCAGAGTCCCGCGTCCTCCTCGCCGACATAGAGCCAGCCGAGCTCGTCGTCCGCGACGCAGCCCTCGGCCTGGGAGCCCACCTGCACGTCGCGCACACGCGTGGCGCGCACCCGGCCGCGGCGTTCTTCGAGCCGCCACTGCCGCATCAACCCGGTGTCCGCATCATTGACGAACAGGTAGAAGCGTCCGTTGCGCGGGCTCCGGTACAGGCACAGGCCATAGGGGTCGCCCAGGCCCGTCGCGGCGTCCTCGAGTTCGAGCGCGACCAACCGTCGCGTGGAGGGCTCGACCCGGTACAGCGCGATCGTCTTGGTGGTGCGGTTGCTGGCCGCCACCAGCGACACGCGTTGTCCGTCGAACTTAAAGCCGTCGCGGAGATCGACGTTGTTCATCCGTCCGTCCGGCAGCGTCTGGATGCGGCGGCCCGAAAGATCGTAGACCTCGAGCCCGAGCTTCTTGTTTGCGCCGATGATCAGGCTCTGCGCGGGATCGGCCGGGTTCACCCAGATCGCGGGGTCGTCCGCGGCGTCGCCGTAGGTCGACACCGGCTCGGTCTCGACTGTGGGCTCGATGACGATCGCGGTGGGCCTCGGCACGTCGCGATCGGGCGTGGCCGAGCGTGCGGCGAGACCCAGGGGCACGGCCACGTCCGAGAGCGCGATCAGCTTGTAATTGGCGTAGGCGTCGCCGTTGTCCTCATCGGTGACCGCGAGCAGTCCGCCTTCGAACCCGGGCAGCGAGCCCGCCACGATCGCGAGCCCCTCAACCTCGCCGACCTCGGGAATCGCACCGCTTGCGGCGAGGGTGATCGCGCCACGCGATTTTCCTTCGAGGTCATAGATGCGCAGAGCGCCTTGCCCGACGTCGGTCGCGAAGGCATACGCGCTCGCGTCATCCGCACGATAGATCGCGACGCCCTTGACCTCATCCGCGATCGTTCCGAAAGGCGCGATACCGTCGATCTGAGCAGGCGTCGCGTCGGACTCCGGCTCGGCATCGACGCGCCACAGACCCGTCGTCTCGACGGACACGACGACCGCCTGCGTCGCATCGTCGACGGTGCAGGGCCCCGCTCCGCGGCCGAGGGGGACGCGACGGATCAAGGTGGCAGCCATGCCGCCGTCACGGGCATGCAGCTCGAGCTGCTCGAGATCTCCGTCGTCGGTGGTGACGAGCGCGTAGCTCTTGCCTGTGACCGGGCTCCGGTAGCTGCAGAGACCGGTCACTTCGGCGCCGAGGTCGATGGGCTGGCCGGGAACGGGAGCGAGCTGCCGGGTGGCCGGATCGATCGTGAAGAGATGCAGCCGCGCCTGCGACACATCGACGGCAAGCACGAGATCGGCGGCGCGACCGTCGATCGGCACGCCGTAGCGCACGTCGACGAATTCCACCTGTGGCGCCGGCAACCGCTGCACGGGAACGCCGTCGAGGCCGAAAGTCTCGAGACCCGCGGTGCCCCCTGCGCCCAGGACGAGACTGCGCTCGGTGTGTGTCGGTTGGATCCAGATTGCGACGTCGCCTGCGGCATCCTGCAGACTGGGGGCGGTCTGCAGGCGGGGCGTCACCGCAATCACCGGCGAACCCGTTTCGGCCGCGGCCGCAACCGCGACGCAGCAAAGCAAAGGGCACAGGATCGCGATCACGCGGAACATGGGCGGGTCCTTCGGGCCGGACGGCACCACGTGCCGTATGGAATTTGAATTCTAAACATCTATGCCCGTAGAATCAAAATTTCATCAGGTCCGCGGCGAGCCTCCGCCGTTCAGGACCGGTGTCCGCATTTATCTGTGAGAGTCGAGTGAACGGACTTCTGCGCGCATTCGCCACGGGGCCTGACCGCCCCCTGATCGCTGATCAGGGACGCATCGATACGCTTTTCCGAAGCTATCGCATGCGTGTGATGCTTGCCATCACGGTCGGCTACGCATTCGCGTACACCTGTCGGCTCGCGCTCTCGATCGTGAAGAAGCCGCTGATCGATGCCGGGATCTTCTCGCCCGCCGATCTCGGCTTGATCGGCTCGGCGCTGCTGTACACGTATGCGCTCGGGAAGCTGGTCAACGGGTTTCTTGCCGATCACGCCAACATTCGCGTGTTCTTCGCTTTGGGCGTCCTGGTGTCGGCGCTCATCAACGTCGCGATGGGTTTTTCGACGCTGCTGTGGGTGTCCGTTGCGCTGTGGGCGCTCAACGGCTGGTTCCAGGGTTTCGGCGCACCCTCGGGAGTCGTCTCGCTGGCGCAGTGGTTCGGCAACCGTGAGCGAGGCCGCTACTACGGCATCTGGAGCACCGCTCATTCGCTCGGGGAGGGGCTCACCTTCGTCGGCATCGGCGCGCTGGTGACCTGGTTCGGCTGGCGGGCAGGCTTCTGGGGCCCCGGCCTGCTGTGCATCGTGGCTGCTGCGGCGATCTATCTGCTGCTCAGCGACCGGCCGCGGACGATGGGATTGCCGACCGTCGCCGACTGGCGCAACGATCACTATGCGGGATCGAAGGAAGCGCACGGTGCGTCGAGCGGCAGCGTGCTGCGGCAGCAACTCGCGGTGCTCGCAATACCGGCGATCTGGGTACTCG
>Ga0268386_10000655_pt1 | contig 22302 bp, 16 predicted proteins | sample RVTome_15_FD_200260 | JGI IMG/M metagenome (GOLD analysis project Ga0268386, IMG submission 200260) | Soil microbial communities from uranium-contaminated site in the Upper Colorado River Basin, Wyoming, United States - RVT150D86... ...
CGTCGCACTCCCGCAGGCACTGAAATACTCTGTCCGCGCGGGACCACCGCATTCGCCTTGTCGCCTGGAGCTAAATGGAAAACTACTCCCGCATACGGAAGTTCACGCGGAAGCATCTCCGCAGGCAACGCGAATCCTTCACCGTCAAAACCGAATTTGGACCTTTCACCATCGCGGTTGGCGACAGCGAGATCGTATGGCAAGTTAATCGGCTGCGATTGAGGCGATTCCGGCTTCAACGCAGGCTGGGCTAACTTCACCGCAAAAGTTCGCGGCTGAAAACGCCCCAAACTTGTCACCAGTTGGCCCTTCCCGATCGACGCAGCACCCAGCGGCAACTCCTGGCCATTAACTTCGCGCGCAGCAATCACCGGAGTGGCAAATGTGATGCGTACATCCCGTGCAGGCCGGCCATCAAGTTCCACGATGCGCACAATCACTTCATCGCTGTCTTCGGCCTTTTTAAGTGCAAGCACTCGAACGCGACTGTTGTTGATTCGCAGTATCGAAAACGTCTTTCCAAGTCGACCTGGATGCTTCGAACTCTGAAAAGCGATGAGCGGTTGATTCAGACGTTGCGCCTGCCAGTCAGTTTGTTCGCGACGCCAGTTGCCGCCATGCGACGCAAGACCGTAAACAAACTCATGACGACCCCAATCCTGCGTTGACTGATCGGCATAGCCGGCGCGCGGCCCGATTCCCGGAGTGCGAAGCAGAGTCAGGCGGAGTGTCTTATCGTCGGGCTTATCCGAACCATACTTGGAATCCGAGAGGACCGTGACGCCAAAGGTTCCGCTCCGATCCGTGAGGTCGAACCATTGATGCGACGGCACTTCAAACTTTCGCTCGTCGTTGTTTCCGCGTTCGATCGTGCCGATGTCCCAATTGTACGTAGCATTCGGACTTGCAGCCGTCAGTGGAAATGTCGCTTTAAGGTTCGCGCTGCTGGTTCTCCAGTCGATGACGTTGCCAAACTCAACCCGATTGCCCGCATCCCCCGCCGACAAGCCCACTGTTTGGCGAAACTTTGAGCCTTCTGTCTCGCGCACCACCTCGACTACGACACGCACTGGACCATGTTCCACCACGCGAACTTGTGCGGCGCCTCCGACGTGCGCGCGCGGGGGCTTCTTCTGATCTTCCCAATCCATGTTCCATGCAGGCCACTGCGCCGGTGTATCACTCTTTATTGCAAGGCGCATCGGCGCTTCGAGCAGTTCGCGGTTAAGTTGTTTATCAAAAATACTTGCAACGTCGCCATCCGAGTTGAGATTGATCCGGTACCGGTGATTCTCGAGTGACGATTGCGAGACTTTTAGAGTTGACGACGTTGTCATCGAAGGGCGTGACTGAACATCGTAGACGGCGTAACCAACTGACGGCGCCTGCGCCACAAACAACACTCTGGTTGCGCCATCTTTTTCGCCGGCGACCTGTGCGGGAACTTCACGTCCATCCGGACCAACTACGCGAACTGCCTTCGCTGGTCCACCAGGAAACTTCACATTCGCTTCTACAACATCTTCGCGAGCAATGTTCAGCGGATTGTAAATAACTATGGCCTGCCCGCTGGTCTGCGTGTTCAAAGCAGCGGCGATGCCTTCCGTAGCGCTTGTCAGGACGCTCGCAAACTGGTTCATCGCTATGACGTCGTCGTTCCACGAAAACTGAAATGCTTTTGGCGTCGATGTGCCCGGCAGAATATCGTGAAACTGCCCGCCCATGACGAGTGTCCATGCATTATTCAATCGTTCCTGAGGATAGGCCCGATTACCCAACCACGCTGCGCCGACTGAAGCTTTTTCCGCGGCATCGGCGAGCAGTTCGTTCATGCGGTTCCAGCGCTTCTGATAGCTTTGCGAAGTGAGTGAACCCGCGGAATGGTCTGTCAGGAGTAAGTCGCCTTCATAGCGCGGGAGGTCTTTGATCTGCTCCGGACGAATATCGAGAAACATTTGCTCCGCTGTGGCTGACACAACCTTCAATGGTCCATCGCCGACGCTACTAACCTGCGAAGGCATCAGCGACGAGTTTCTCGTAACAATCGCTTCCATCATGCGCACGGAATCTTCGCGCGGAGCGCCGCCCGTGTCGCCAGTGCCGTAATAGTGATAGTCAGCAAACAGTCCACTGACTTTGCCATTCCTTTCAACTCTGCGCGGCCAATCGACTGGATTGTTGCGAGCGTTTGGATTGGCTATGACCGGACTCTTGCTGATGTCGTCTCGCACCTGACCGCCATAACTGCCCGGATTCAAAGCCGCCACAATTCCTCGCCCGTCAGGTCCCTGCCAGTAGCCCACGTTCCAGGGAATTCCGCGCGGCGTTTCCTGGATTGAACCCCTCCCACCCACAGGCGCCGCTGAGTTCCACGTTAGTTTTTGTGTCGAGAATCCTTTCAAGCCGGCATGTGCGAGAATGCTTGGCAGTGACGCAGGGAAACCAAAACAATCGGGCAACATGAACTCGGCGCTTGTTTTGCCAAACTCACGACGAAAATACTGATTGCCGTAGAGTATTTGACGGACGATCGATTCCGCAGAAGGAACATTGGCGTCGCTCTCTTCCATCGACGAGCCCGCCGGAAACCAGCGACCGGACGCGACATATTGCTTCACGCGCGCGTAATCCGCCGGCCAGTATTCCTTCATCATGCGATAACGATTAGCGCCGCTGAAGTTGAAGACGTAGTTCGGATATTTGTCGAGCAACTCGAAGTTGTCGTGCATCGTCTTCGGAATGTATTCGTTAATCACGCGCGGATACTCCCAACGCCACTGCGTGTCGAGATGTGAATAAGCGACGACGTAGAGAGTTGGTTGTTTCGTGAGATCGGGTTGCGTCGTCTGCGCTTTGATGACATTAGAGACTGCAAACGATAGGCCACAAAGAGGCACCAAAAGCACAAACGATAGTTTAATCCGGAGTCTTAATCTTTCTTTTATCATTTGTTCTCTTTGTGCTTCTTTGCGGCTTATCATTTGAAGCGACAGCTTGCCCGGAAACTGGTCTCGACGCAACCTCTGCGTGTTAGAATCACGCCATGGCAATCTCCTTCTCGGATCGAGTGAAGATCCCTGACGACGTGCTGATCTCCAACCTACAGGAAGAGTCGGTAATTTTAAATCTCGATAGTGAACGCTACTTCGGTCTCGATGACGTCGGCACGCGCATGCTGTCGGTCCTTGCGACGTCGGATTCGATCGAAGCTGCGTACAACTTGCTGCTCAGGGAATATGATGTTGATGCCGAGATGCTGCGCCAGGATCTGCTCGCGCTGGTTGAGAATCTTGTAGACCAGGGCCTCGTGCAAATCAGCCACGGATCTTTACGGATTAACACAGATCAGATCCGTGTTAATCCGTGAGAATCTGTGGCCTATGAGCGGAATTGTCGGCATCGTTAATCTCGACGGCGCGCCGATCGATCGCGACCTGCTACGGCGCATGACAGACTACATGGCTTTCCGTGGCCCGGATGCTCGAGAAGTCTGGATTGACGGAAACGTTGGCCTTGGCCACGCGATGCTCCGCACAACGTGGGAAGCTGAAACAGAGAAACAGCCTCTGACGAAGGACGGCAAAGTTTGGCTCACCGCCGACGCCCGCATCGATGGTCGCCGAGAGCTCATTGAAAAGCTGGAAGGAAAACTCGCCAGGTCACTGAACCCAATCCCAAATGACGCAGAATTGATTCTTCGCGCCTACGAAGTCTGGTCGGAAGACTGCGTCAACCACTTGATCGGCGACTTTGCACTTGCGATTTGGGACAGCAGCGCGCGGCGTCTCTTCTGCGCGCGCGATCATTTCGGAGTAAAGCCATTCTTCTTCGCTCGTGTTTCCAACAGTTTTATTTTCAGCAACACGTTGAATACACTGCGCCAGGACCCGAGAGTTTCAGATGCTTTGAACGAGGTCGCGATCGGAGACTATCTACTCTTTGGCTTGAACCAGGATCTCTCCACTACAACCTTCCGCGACATACAACGATTGCCGGCTGGTCACAGTCTGACGCTTTCCAACAGCTCGATCACGACTCGTCGTTATTGGACGCCAAGGATATCCGACCCCGTGCGTTTTCGCGATCGACAGACTTACGCCGAGCGGTTTACAGAGCTCTTGACGTCAGCAGTTGAGGATAGGCTGCGCACGAGTCGCGTTACAGTCTCGATGAGCGGCGGGCTTGATTCAACCAGCCTGGCCGCGATCGCCTGCGATCTGCTGAACCATAACGTTCTGGCTTGTTCAATCGTTTACGACACTCTGATACCTGATAGGGAGCGTCATTATTCGACCGTCGCCGCCGGCCATATCGGTATTCCTATCACTCAACTAAACGCTGACCGATACTCGCTCTTCGACGAGCAAGCCGCCGGCGACATGGACCAGCCGGAGCCCTTTCTCTTGTCGCCACTGACAGGACAGTTCAACGATCTGCTGCGCGTCTGCGCTAATTTTGGTCGAGTTGCCCTCACTGGCTATGACGGGGATGCGTTTATGAATGAGCCTCCTAACTCCCATTTCGCATCCTCTGCGAAAAATCTGAGGCTCAAAGATCTATTGACCAGCATGGGCTGGTATGTTTTGACTCAAAGAGGACTTCCACCAATAGGATTTCGAACGCGCATCAAGCAGATGCTGGGAAAGCAGCGGAGCGAGAGTTTCTATCCGGAATGGATTGATCGGGAATTCGAGACGAGAATCAATCTGCGTGAACGATGCGACGAGGTTTTTCTCCCGCAAAGGCGCAAAGGCGCAAAGCAGCAAGCCTCGAGTGATCTCGGTGAAAGACGGCCGTCAGCGTTGCATGCTCTAAATTCCAGGGTTTGGGCGTCGCTGTTCGAAGGTTACGATCCAGGCGCAACTAAATTACATTTAGAGATACGTCACCCGTTCGTCGATCTACGATTAGTCGAATATCTCCTGGTCGTACCGGCCGTTCCGTGGTGTGTGAACAAGCACATTCTAAGGGTAGCGATGAAAGACCGGTTGCCCGCAGCGGTACTCAATCGTCGAAAAACACCGCTCGCAGGCGATCCGGCTCTTCAATTGGCGAGGGACACTGGTGTAAGATGGCTCGACAGTTTTGAGGTCAACCCGCAGCTCGGGAGTTTTGTTAACCTGAAGCTTCGGCGATCACTAGCGGATGAACAGACTCCCGATGGCCTCTGGGCCAGTCTCCGTGTATTTGCGTTGAATCATTGGCTTACGAACTCCCGGCCAGTTGATCGACGAACGACGGAAAACCAGGTAAACAAAAATCGCGAGTACAAGACCTCAATCGCCTAGACTGCCTCGATATGGAGATGGTGCATGGAACATAAACCGGAAACCGATGTACAGGGTCAGGAACAGCAGATCAAGAAGCCGTATCACAAGCCGGAAGTAATCGTTTACGGAAACATTCGCGAGATCACCAGGAACGTCGGTCCGAAAGGTAATTTGGACGGTGGCGGCGGCGCCGCAGCCGGGCCCAAATCAGGCCAGTGAACCCCGAACGCTCGGCAGTAAGATTTGTGATCAACTACGCCCCAATTCATGCCTTACCGGTGCTCGATTTACGGCCTTGGTATTATCGCCAATAAAACAATTCCCGGCGTTCCAGCCTCCTCGACAGCGTCGATCGATCTTCGCATAACCTTCGGCTCGCTTCCCGCATGGCTTTCTGAAGTGAGCGCCACGCAGATCGAAACCTCCTACGTCGCAGAATACAAAGACGATTGCGGTAACCCTGCTTTGCGCGTTTTCGGCGTGCTCGACGGCAAGTATTACCGGTTCTGTTACGCCGATGAGACAGAGTTTGTAGTGGACCGGAGTGGTACTGAGATCTGGGCCGCGTGGCATGAGCCACTGACTCTTGAAGACACTTCCACGTATCTTCTTGGTCCAGTCATGGGTTTCGTATTGCTTCTCCGAGGGCTTGTTTGCTTGCACGCGAGCGCCATCGCCATCCGCAACCATGCGATCGCACTGGTGGGACCCGCGGGTTCCGGTAAATCGACAACCGCAGCAGCCTTTTCTGATCGAGGCTTTAGCATTCTCGCCGAAGACGTAGTGACGCTGGATGATCGCGAAGATCATTTTCTGGTCCGGCCCGCTTATCCCTGCATTCGTTTGTGGCCTGCCTCGGTCAAAGCGCTCTACGGATCTGAGACGCACTTGCCGAAACTTACTCCAAACTGGGACAAGCGCTACCTCGACTTAACCGTGCGGCCGGAACAGTTTCAACAGCAGCCACTGAAGCTTGCGGCGATCTATCAACTCAGCAAACGTCGCGACAACCGCGAAGCACCTTTCGTCGAACCACTCGATCGTGCAGACGGTCTGATGTCGTTGGTCGCAAACACTTACGCAACGAAGTTGATGGATAAACAGATGCGAGCACGGGAATTCGAACTCTTGACTCGCGTTTTGAAAAACGTTCGTTTACGACGCGTCACACCGCATACGGACGCGCGCCGGATCCCGGAACTTTGCCATCGGATCCTTAATGACTTTGAATCGATCAGAACCGAGCGCGGTAGCGCCGGGTCGTTCACTCTGGATCGGCACTCAAATTGAACCATTGACCCGGCGCTACCGCGCTCGGTTCTGTTTTGCGCTCTCGATGTATAGCCTTCATTTCTACGGTCAAATGCTTGCCGATACGCCGCGGATGGATGCCTATGCAGCAGCGCTCCGTCACACAGTGAAACCCGATTCAGTCGTGATGGATCTCGGGTGTGGTCCAGGCGTGTTTGCTCTGCTCGCGTGCAAGCTTGGCGCGCGACGTGTATACGCCGTGGAACCCGAGAATGTCATTAGTCTTGCGCGCGAAGTGGCGGCGGCAAACGGTTTTGCAGATCGGATTCAATTCTTTCAAAACCTGTCGACTGAGATCGCCATTGATGAACCCGCCGGCATAATCGTTTCTGACTTGCGCGGGGTCCTGCCGTGGTTTCAACAACACATCCCATCAATTAAGGATGCTCGCGCAAGACTACTGGCGCGTGGCGGCGTGCTTATTCCGCACCGCGATATTTTATGGGCTGCGGTTGTCGAAGCCCCGGATCGCTATGAAGAGATCGTCGGTCCCTGGCAGAACAATAGATTTGAGCTGGATCTATCCGCTGGAACGCGCCTGCTCACTAACACATGGCGGAAGACACGCATAAAACCCGAGCAGTTGTTAGTAGAACCAACCTGTTGGACCACGATTGATTATTACGAAGTAGACAGTCCTGACATTCGAGCTGAGATTTCCTGGCGCGCAGCTCGCAAAGGCACAGCGCACGGCGTTGCCGTGTGGTTTGATTCAGATCTGGTCAACGGCATTGGCTTCTCAAACCATCCGAACGCGCCGGAAATGATCTATGGCAACGGTTTATTTCCTTTTTCCAAACCAGTTGAGGTCAGGGAAGGCGAGCGCATCGAACTTCGGCTGGCAGCCAGGGTTGTGCACGACGATTATGTCTGGCGGTGGGACACGGATTTTTTTTCAGGCAACGATGACGCGCGTCCGAAAGCAAGCTTCAAACAGTCAACCTTCTTCGGCGTGCCTCTTTCACCTTCCCAACTGCGAAAGCTCAGTCAATAAGGATGTTCAGCTCAGGCAAAATTCTTAGCACGAAACTTCGCAAGGCGCTGGCCCAGTTGCCCAACTTGCCGCGCGCGCTTGCACTGGTCTGGCAAGTCGCACGACCCTGGACGATCACGTGGGTAGTTTTGCTGATCGTGCAGGGCCTCTTGCCCGCCGCAACGGTCTATCTCACGAAACTGGTGGTCGATGGTGTTGTCGCCTCGATGAGAAGCGGTGGTTCGTGGCCCGATGTTCGTCACGTCCTGCTGTTAATGTTGCTACTCGGCAGCATTCTGCTGCTGATGGAGGTTGTTCGTAATGTCATCAACTGGGTGCGAACAGTGCAGGCCGAGTTATTGCAAGACCACATCACGTCTCTTATTCATGAAAAGTCAGTGACCGCCGATCTTGCATTCTATGAACTGTCTGATTACTACGATCACCTCCATCGCGCGCGCGCAGAAGCTCGTTACCGGCCTGTCGCGTTGCTTGGGAATCTCGGTGCGTTACTGCAAAACAGCATCACTCTTCTGGCGATGGGCGCAATCCTGATTCCGCTTGGACCATGGCTGGCGTTGGCGCTCATGCTAAGCACTCTGCCGGCTTTTTACGTGGTCGTTCATTATGCGTTGGCTGAGTATCAGTGGCGGCAACGGACCACCGGCGACGAGCGGCGCGCGTGGTACTACGATTGGATAATGACCACGGCGGAAGCGGCCGCGGAACTCAGACTCTTCGGACTGGGTAAACATTTCCAGTCAAACTATAAAAAGCTTCGGCAACGGTTGCGCGGCGAACGGTTGCAGTTGACGCGACGACAAGGCTTCGCCGAACTCGGTGCCAGTTTAATTGCTCTGCTCATTGTCGGCGGCGCGCTCGGCTGGATGGTGTGGAAAGCTTTGCAGGGCTTAGTGACTCTCGGAGAGCTTGCGCTTATTTATGCGGCTTTCAATCAGGGTCAGGCTCTGATGCGCACGTTGCTGGAGAACGCGGGCCAGCTCTACGGCAACAGCTTGTTTCTAGGCAATCTATTCGAGTTTCTGGCACTGAAACCTGTAGTCAGTGAGGGTCAGGAAAGCAAAGTCACAAACGTTGAAGTGGGGATCAGTTTCAAAAGAGTGTCGTTCAGTTATCCCGATGCGAGCGGAAAAGCTCTCGACGATTTCACGATGACTGTTCCGAGCGGAAAGATTGTCGCTATCGTCGGTCCGAATGGCGCGGGAAAAAGTACGCTGCTTAAGCTTCTTTGTCGTTTTTACGATCCCGACGCCGGACAGATCGAGATCGATGGTTGCGATTTAAGAGATTTCGCTACGGACGATCTACGGCGGTTGATTACAGTGCTGTTCCAGCAGCCTTTCCATTACAACACTACGGTGCGCGAGAATGTTCTATACGGCGACCTCAAACTCGATCCGGCCAACGCGGAGATTCAAACTGCTATCAAGGCTGCCGGGGCCGAGGAGATCGTTTCGCGTCTGCCTCAGAAAGAGCAGACGCTTCTGGGCCGTTGGTTTGCCGGCGGAACCGAACTGAGTGTCGGCGAGTGGCAACGCATTGCACTCGCTCGCGCGTTTCTCCGACGCGCACCGATTATTATTCTGGACGAGCCAACGAGTGCGCTCGACCCCTGGGCCGAAGCCGACTGGCTCGAGCGATTCCGCGAACTCGCGAGGAGTCGAACATCGATCATCATCACGCACAGGTTCACGACCGCGATGCACGCGGATGTGATACACGTGATGGACCGCGGGCGGATCGTCGAATCGGGCAGTCATCACCGGTTACTTGAGCAAAGCGGTCTGTATGCGGAATCCTGGTCGCGACAGATGACGTCCGCAGCAGCGGTTACTTAGATCTCTGTGCAACCCCTGTGTCCTCTGTATCTCTGTGGTAAGTTTGCCGAAAAGGATCCACCACAGAGACACAGAGGTTGCACAGAGATAATTAGATGAAGCATACCCGCCCGGAAAACGAGTTAATCCTTTGCATCGCGCGTCGCGAGCTCGATCCGGTGCAACGTGCAGAACTGCGTCGACTCCTACGGCAAACGCTCGACTGGGATTACCTGTTCGCCACCGCGCTTGCTCATGGACTCACTCCACTTTTGCACAAGAACCTGAATAGCGCCGCCGATATTGTTCCGGGTCATTTTCTCTCGCGCTTAAAACGCGAGTCCGTTGCGAATTCACAAAACATCCTGTATTTAACCGGCAAGCAGTTGCGCGTCTACAAGCTTTTCAAAGAAAACGAAATTCCTGTTGCGCTCTTCAAAGGACCCCTGCTCGCTCAAATGGCCTACGGCGAGATCTCTTTGCGCCAGGCAGGAGACATCGACATGTTGATTAATCGTCAACATTTCGGCCGTGCAAGGGTGTTACTGGAATCGCTCGGTTACCAGATGTTTCCTAAGTTAACTCCTCCCCAGTTGGCTTCGCACATGAATAACCACTGCGAGATTCAGTTCATGCGCGATGAGTGGTTCACGGTCGTCGACCTTCACTGGGACCTTGCGCCTCGGAGTTTTGTGTTCAAAGTCAAAGCAGATGAAGTGATGTCGCGGTTGCAATCAGTTTCTCTGGCGGGAACGCTGGTCGAAACTTTCGGCGCAGAGGATTCGGTGCTTTATCAATCTATGCATGGAGCCAAGCACCTCTGGCGACGTTTGGAATGGATCACTTCACTGTCGGAGACGTTGCGTTCGACGCCCGAGATAAGTTGGGACACCGTTACCGACCGCGCAACGAAAGCACATGCGAAACGTATCCTCGGCCTTGGTTTGCGGCTCGTCGAAACTTTTTCTGACGTGAAAATTCCGGCTCACGTTTTGGCCTCCCTCGATTCAGACGGAATTATGCAGCGAATGGCGGGAAGTATTCGCGAACAGATTTTTGCTACTTACGGTGCGGCGGATTCGACGGAGACCAATCTCTACAATCTGCGCGTCATGGATCGCAAACGCGACGCGCTGATCTCTGCACTGCGCGCGATCTTTGTTCCCACTTTGTCTGACTGGCAGGCACTCACACTCCCTGCGCCATTGCATTCGCTCTACTACGCGTTTCGCCCGTTGCGATTATCGAAGGTCTACAGTGCTTCAGTTTGGAGGAAGTTAGGCAATAAATTGTAGGGGTGGCACTCCGTGGTCACCCCTCGTCATCAACTCGATGTCTATTGAATCCACCATCGCCCCTCAAACCACACGAGGGGGTGCCCACGGAGGGACACCCCTACAATTGGATGCTCTCAAGCCGCCTTTGAAGTGGGCCGGCGGCAAACGTTGGCTGGTATCACATCTAAGACCAATCTGGGATTTGAATTCGCAACGTCGATACGTCGAACCGTTTTGCGGTGGCCTCGCGGTTGTGCTCGGGTTGCAGCCGCAGCGGGCGCTGCTAAACGATGTCAATCCACACCTCATCAATTTCTATCGTCAGGTGCAACACGGCATAAAAATGCGCATCCAGATGCGCAATGACGAGAAACTCTTTTATCGTCATCGCGAACGGTTTAATCGACTTATTCGAAAGGGCAAAGCGCACACAGAAGAAGGAGCGCAGTTGTTCTACTTTCTGAACCGTACCTGCTTTAACGGTCTCTGTCGCTTTAATAAAGGCGGTGATTTCAACGTGCCGTTTGGTACTTACAAAACGATCAATTACGCACCCAATTTCGCTGCCTATTCAACGCTTTTCAAGCGATGGGAATTCAATAATCAAGACATTGAGTCACTTCAAATCGATTTCGAAGATTTCGTCTACGCGGATCCCCCGTATGATGTAGAGTTCACGACTTACAGCTCGGGCGGCTTTTCGTGGAACGATCAGGTGCGCACTGCGAGATTGCTGGCCGGGCATCCTGGACCAGTAGTCATTTCCAACCAGGCGACGCCGCGAATTATCGAGCTGTATGAGGGCCTCGGGTTTAAATTAACGTATCTTGATGGACCAAGGCGGATCAGTTGTACGGGCGATCGCACAGCCGCCCGCGAGGTGTTGGCGTTTAAGTGTAAGCCACCGATTCCCACGGATTAACGCTGATCCGATCAGTGTTAATCCGTGAATATCCGTGGCTGAGTTGTCCAGGAGACAAAGCGAGTTGAGTGACGGAACAAATCGGGCCTGGTTGCCGGATCTTATCTACGTGGATGGGCGCTTTCAGTCTGACCGCGGAATTGTGTGCGACAGATCTGGTAACATCACTCAGATATCCGAGAACTACCCGAATGCGATTCGCTTGAAGGGCCGCGCCTTGCTTCCTGGCCTGGTGAACGCCCACTCACACGCGTTTCAGCGTGTGATTCGAGGTCGTACGGAGCGTCGTTCTCAAAACACGACCGATAGTTTCTGGACGTGGCGTGAGCAGATGTACGCTGCGGCGAACAGGCTTGAAGCAAAAGATATTTACGCCGCTTCTCGCATGGCTTTTCTCGAGATGGCGTTGACGGGAATCACTGCTGTCGGTGAGTTTCACTACATTCACAACTCACCGGATGGCTCTGCATACTCCGATCCGAACCTGCTCGCACGAGAGGTGATCCGCGCGGCGGGCGACGTGGGAGTTCGCATCGCACTGTTGCGAGTAGCTTACGCTCGGGCGGGTTACGAACCTGAAGCGAACCCACAACAAATTCGTTTTATTGAAGAGTCGCCGGAGACCTACGTGAAGCATTTCGAACAGTTGCTCGACGCGCCGGAGTTGAAGGATGGGATGGCCTGGGCCGGAGTGGCGCCGCACAGTGTTCGTGCTGTCCCGCTTGAGTACTTAAAAACGATCGTGACGTTTGCAAATGAGCGAGGGCTGCGGGTTCACATGCACGTTGCCGAGCAACCCGCTGAAGTCTCCGCCTGCATTGAGGAATATGGGCGTTCACCTGTGGCGCTGCTCGATACGGAAGGCTTGCTCGGCAGTCGCTTCACTGCGGTGCATGCGATTCACGTGACGCCAAAAGCCATCGGCACAATGGCGCGCGCAGGAGCGTTTGTGTGTGCCTGTCCGACAACTGAACGAAATCTCGGCGATGGCGTTGTGCCGGTAGATTCTTATTTCGATGCGGGCGTGCGGGTAGCACTTGGCACTGACAGCCAGATCCAAATCGACCTGCTGGAGGATGCACGCGAACTCGAATATCACCTTCGGTTGCAGAAGACTGCGAGGAACGTGCTGGCGCCGCCTGATGACGCGAGCAGCGCTGCATTGGCCCAGCGGTTGTTCGATTGCGCAACGATCAACGGAGCGGCGAGTATTGGTTTCGAAGGTGGAAAACTCGAGATTGGTGCGCCGGCGGATTTTTTCACTGTCGATCTTGACGATCCTTCGATTGCAGGCTCGTCGCCCGATGATCTGTTGGCTAACATTGTGTTCTCGCTTTCGAGGTCGGCGGTGCGTGATGTCGTGGTTGGCGGAAAACAGATCGTTGAAAACGGGAAACATATAGATAAGGAGGCAATTGTTGCCTCGTTTGGGGATCTGCAGAAGAGACTGTGGAGCTGAATCTCTGCGGCCCTCTGAGGGATCTCTGCGATCTCTGCGTTGAAAATCAGATCTAAACGCAGAGGACGTGGAGGATACGCAGAGGGCCGCAGAGAAGAACCAATGAACATTAAAGAGACATTAGCTCAGCTAGTACAGATCGATTCTGTTTCTTCGCGATCGAATGAGGAGATTATCGAGTACCTCGAACGTCGTTGCGGACGGTTGGGGTTGGTTACACGACGTTTTCCCTACCACGACGATCTCGGAATCGAGAAGTTCAACCTGATTGCCCTGGCCGGCACCAACTTTTCCCCCAATACCGAGGTCGAGCTTGCACTTGTGGGTCACACCGACACCGTTCCGTACGATCCCAATTGGACCGATGCTACAAACCTTGCTGAACGCGATGGGAAACTCTACGGGCGTGGCTCGTGCGATACGAAAGGCTTCATAGCGGCTGCACTTACCGCACTGGGAACGATTGAGTTGTCACGATCAAAGAAACCGCTGGCACTGATATTTACCGCCGACGAGGAGATCGGATTGCGAGGCGCAAAGCAGTTGGCCCAGGCGAAGCCGTTGCGCGCGCGTTACAGTATCGTCGGCGAGCCGACCTCGCTCAAACCGATTCGTGCCGGCAAAGGTTATTCACTGGCTGAAGTGATTGTGAAAGGACGCGAAGCTCACAGCGCTTATCCGGCCCTGGGCGCATCCGCAGTGTTTCGCGCAGCGCGACTCATCAATCGTCTTGAAGCTATAGCAGTACAACTCAAGGAAGACCAGCACGCCGCTTTCGATCCACCATTTACTACGTTGAATATAGGTTTGATTCACGGCGGTTCTGCAAAAAACGTTCTCGCCGGCGAGTGTCGTTTCACGCTTGAATGGCGGCCCATTCCCACACAGCCATCAGATCATGTTCTCAACCTTCTTGAGTCGGCAATTCAGGAAGAAACGCAAAAAGATCCGAAGTTTCAATGCAAGGTTGACGCGAGCCGCGCAGATTCCGGCTTCGAGACTTCTCTCGATTCGCCTTTGATCAAACTGCTGGAGAAAGCGACCGGGTTAGACTCCGGCACCGTAGCTTTTGGCACCGAGGCAGCTCAAATGATGGAACTCGGCAGCGAGTCGGTCGTGATCGGTCCTGGAGATATTCGGGAAGCCCACCGCACCGGTGAATTTGTGCCTGTAGCCGAACTTGAGCAGTGTGCAGAGATTCTGAAACACGCCGTCGAAGAACTTTGTGTTAAGGATTAATCTCTGTGCAACCTCCGTGTCCTCTGTGTCTCCGTGGTAAATTGTTACGACCAAAGCCACCACAGAGACACAGAGGACACAGAGGACACGGAGGTTGCACAGAGATAAGACGCAAGTTGCCCGTTTTGGTCTTGGTGCATTGTGGTAGATACTGTTTGCAAGGCAACTGCCAGCCGTGAAACTCCATCGGAAAGGTGCAACTTAATTCAGATCACGCGCCAAAGGCTTATTGGGGATGTACCGCATTAATATCTTCGCACTATTACTTTCGATCGTGTTGTTGTCGTGCATACCTCTGTCGGCACAGGAAGTCAAACCACTCACCAGCAAAGAAATCGTAAGCCTGCTATACCAACTCCCGCGCGACCCCGGAATGCGCGACGAGATCATCGAGCAGATACGAAAGCGCGGCATCGGCTTTCCTCTGACCGATGGGATGCGTTCCCTCGTGGCGACAAAAAGCGGAAACGACTCGCTGCTGCGTCGGACGCTCGAAGAAGCTGAGCGACGTCGCGTGAACCCCGAAGCTTCTGCGCTGCCATCCGAAACCGAAGGAACAGAACTTCTCGAACGCACACGCAACGTCACTCTCGCCGCCGCGAATGCTATGCCCGATTTCCTCGTCAAACAGATCATCAGACGATCGGTCGCATACGGCACCACCACCAACTGGATTCCACAAGACAATCTGACAATCGCAGTGGGTTACCGCGCGAACGTCGGTGAGGAATACAAAGTTCTTACCGTGAATGGAATGCCTGCCGGCGACGATGTAAAAGCGAGCCGCGATTACAGTAAGTACGCACCAAAAGGCGCGTCGTCCAGCGGCGTGGAATACATTTCAGCGCTCGCGGATGTTTTCAAGCCGGATTCAAAAACAGAATTTCGAATGGTCGATACAGACGTTATCCAAACCAGAAGAACTGTTGTTTATGAATACACAATCAAGAAAGACTTTTCGCAACTGAGCTTGAGTTTGGCCGATACTGGCGCTCGCGCGGTTGTTGGCTCGCGTGGCCGCCTCTGGATCGATCGCGAGTTGGATCGCATCCTGCGGTTCGAACAGATTGCAACCGAGATTCCGCCTGACTTCCCAATCACTGCCGCCAGCAGCCTGATCGACTACGACTGGGTTTCTATCAACGAACGAAAGTACCTGCTGCCCACTCGCTCCGAGATCCTGATGACAACCAGGCAGCCAAAGTTTGTGCTTCAGAGCCGCAACGACGTTCGTTTCCGCAGTTATCAAAAATTTGGCGCCGAGTTGAAGGTCATTGACGAAATAGGTGAAGAGGACGAACCAATTGAGCCTGAAACTCCGCCAAAACCTCCGAAGCTCATCAAGCCACCACAATGACCACGGGCTTGTCTTGACTGTAAAAGAGTCACCGTCCACTAATGTAGACGCTCACCTAACGAGTGTTTCCTTCCGTCTACACGCAACACTCATTGCAAGACCCTAAATCCGCTTTGTTTGTTGGTCTCGTACATCGATCGACGTACGGTACAGGCCTTGCACAACTCTGAAACGAGGAAGGTAGGAAAGCTCCCGCGATGAAGCCCCGGATTTTGATCGTCGATGATGATTCCGCGATCACGCAGCAACTTTATTGGACCCTGTGTGACGAGTACGACGTGGTGACCGCAAACGACATGCAGACCGCGATTCGACGCGCAACCTTTTACAAGCCCGACATTTCGATTCTCGATCTACAGATGCCGCCAGACAAAGACTCGCCGTCAATTGGCCTGCGTTTGTTGGAATACATCAAAGGTCATCTGACGCACTCGAGAGTTTTGATAATGAGTTCAAACACCGAACCAGAAGTGTCCAAAGCATGTTTTGCTGCCGGCGCTGACGGATTTTTCGCAAAACCCTTCGAGGTCGAAGACATGCTTGCAAGTATTTGCAAGTTGACTCCCGTTCATAGGCTGGAATTGTTCGCTCACATTCTTTGAAAGATCCGGACGTCACTCCCTTTGGCGTCCGTCAAAACACCGTAGATGAAACCCTCTTCATCGAACGGTGTGCTCGAGGGCCCCCGCCGACGTTCCCCAACACGGACGCGGGGGCCGTATTTTTTCCTCTCTCACACTGACTTCTGCGTGCCTCTCTGCCATAATCCTCGCGTACCGCACGAACAATGAGCGAAGCAAGCGACAAAGTGCGTGGGCTGACAGACCTGCCACTGTTTCCATTGCCGGTAGTCCTATTCCCCGGCGTACCTCTGCCGTTGCACATCTTCGAGCCGCGATATCGCCAGATGCTCTCTGACATTCGTCTGACAAAGAATCTGTTTGGCCTTGCTTACTTCGATTCATCAACCTCTGAGAATGAGGTCCCGCCTGCCGGTCACGTCGGATGCGTCGCTGAAGTCACCGAGACACAAACTTTTCCCGATGGACGTTCAAACATACTGACCCTTGGAGTGATCAGATACCGCATCGACTCGTACATCGAGCGCGGCGATCCATATCTGGTCGTGCAGGTTACTTACTTTGAAGATGAGGAAGAGGATGATGCGCTGCTCGTCGGGCCGGCCAAAGAGGTTGCCGAAACATTCACGCGCATCGCTCAAGCCGTGCGCACTATCAACGACGAACGCGCCACCTTGCCTGATATTTCAGATACGGAACCACAGCGTTTGTCGTTTCTGGTTGCGGCGGCAATGGAGATTGAAGCGGAAGTGAAACAGGAACTTCTCGAACTCCGTTCAACGTTCGAACGTTTGGAACGACTTCGAGGTATGTTGAGCATTGCGGTAAAGGGTTACGAAGAACGCGCACGCATCCACGAGCTTGCCAAGAGTAACGGGCACAGCGGTAGAAGGATTGAGCTTGAATGAACGATCCAAAAAGGCAAGTCAGTATTCGTGTTCTGTTTTTTGGGGCTGCTCGTGATGCAGTTGATTCGAATCAAGTTGAAATCTCGCTTGACGCGCCGGCAACTGTTTCGAGTGCGTTTCGGAATTTGGTAGAGAAGTTTTCTGATCTCGAGCGCTTTGGACGTTCGCTTCTGTTTGCCGTGAATCAGGAATACGCCACGCCGGACACTTTGCTCGAGGAGAATGATGAGTTGGCGGTCTTTCCTCCGGTGAGTGGAGGTTCAAGCTGCGACTACAAGTGTCCACTGGATTTTTTTGAGTTAACTACAGAGACAATCGATGTGGGCCAGTTTGCCAGGCGAGTTGTGCTGCCCGAATGTGGGGCGACAGTTACGCTTGATGGCTATGCACGTGAATGGACCAAGGGGAAGCGGACTCTTTACCTGGTTTATGAAGCCTACGAGCCGATGGCGTTGACTGAAATGCAGCGCCTGGGCGCTGAAGCTCATAAACGTTTTGAAATTGCCCACATCGGGATTGTGCATCGAACCGGCCGCCTGGAAATCGGTGAGACCAGCGTCGCGATCGCCGCGAGCGCGCCGCACAGGCAAGCGGCCTTTCAAGCCTGCGAATGGGCCATCAAAGAACTCAAACGCACCGTGCCGATCTGGAAGAAAGAAGTGTTTGAAAATGGAGAAGAGTGGGTCACGCCACAAACCGGCGCGGGGCAGGAGCAGGGGCAGTGAGCAGGAGCAGTGAGCAGGAGCAGGAGGAGGAGCAGTGAGCAGGAGCAGTAAGCAGTGAGCAGGAGCAGGAGCAGGATCACACCCTGCTCCTGACTGCTGCCCCTGCTCCTGCCCCCTTTGCCCTAGCTGGCTGGCGATTCCTCAGTCTCTACTTCGGCGGCGGCTTCGACCAGAGAGGCGCTTGTGACTTTGTCACCCGCGTCAGTCTTTATGAGACGCACGCCCTGGGCGCTGCGGCCAGTCTTACGAATGTCGGCCGCTTCGAGTCGGATGAGCTTACCTTGCTGTGTAATGATCATGATCTCCGATTCGTCTTCCACCGGAAACACCGCAACCACCTTGCCGGTCTTGTCAGTCGTCTTCATGTTGATGACGCCTTTACCTCCGCGCGACTGCAACCTGTAGGTCGTGATCGGAGTTTGCTTACCGTAGCCCTGCTCAGAAACCGACAACATCCTTTCCTTGTCTTCTGCCGAGACCGGGCAAACTGACACTACGTAATCGTCCTGGCGTAAATCGATCCCGCGCATGCCACGAGTTGCGCGCCCCATCGGTCGCACTTTCTTCTCGTCAAAGCGAATTGCGAGACCGTTGTGGGTGGCGATAAAGATGCGTTTAGTACCGTCAGTCAGCACCACGTCGAGCAATTGATCGCCCTCGTCGATGTTTATCGCGATGATGCCGTTCGTGCGAATGTTCTGGAAATCAGCCAGCGACGTCTTCTTGATCACGCCTTTGCGCGTGACCATGACGACGTGACGTCCCTCCGCGAACTCCCGCACGGGAACAACCCCCGCGAGCCTTCGATCTGAAGGTATGTTGATGAGATTCACGACGGCCTTGCCGCGAGCCGAAGCCGCAGCATCCGGCACTTCGTGAACTTTCAACTTATAGACCATGCCGTCGTCTGTGAAGATCATCAGGTAGGCATGAGTCGATGCGACGAAGAGATGCTGAACAAAGTCGCCGTTCTTGGCCGCAGCGCCAAAACGACCCTTGCCGCCGCGACCCTGACGCGAGTATGTAGTGATCGGTGTACGCTTGATATAACCACTGTTGGTAACAGTGATCGCAACGTCTTCATCGGCGATTAGGTCTTCAATTGAAAGCTCGACGCCTTCGTCAACAATCTCCGTCCGCCGTTCGTCGCCGAAGTCTTTCTTGACCTCTTCGAGTTCCTTCGAGATGACGCGGCGCAAGGATCTCTCATTACCCAGAATCTCTTCGAGTTCCGCGATGAGCTTGATTATCTGTTCGTATTCGTCGGTTATTTTTTGGCGCTCGAGAGCCGAGAGTCGTCGTAGTTGCAGGTCGAGAATTGCCTGAGCCTGAATCTCTGAGAAAGCAAGAGTATCCATGGCTTTTTGCAGCCTGACCAAATATGTCTTGAGCTGAACGTCCGAGGGAACACCTTTCCACGTCTTCACTTCGCTCGTGGTCTTCAACTGGCCCGTCAACCACTGTCGTGCTTCATCAACCGACCTCGAATTGCGAATAAGCGTGACGATGTAGTCGAGGGCGTCGATTGCTTTGGTAAGTCCCTCGAGAATGTGGGCGCGGGCCTTGGCTTTCCGAAGTTCGTACTCCGTGCGCTTTCGCACCACCTCGCGGCGAAACTCAATGAACGCCTCGAGCATCTGTTTGAGATTCATCACTCGAGGTTGGCCATTGACGATTGCAAGGTTGATGACGCCGAAAGACGACTGCATCGGAGTTAACTTGTAGAGCTTGTTGAGCACGACTTGCGGCACCGCGTCGCGTTTCAACTCCACAACGATGCGCATTCCGGTGCGATCCGACTCGTCGCGCAGATCCGAAACGCCCTCAATCTTCTTTTCATTGATCAACTCGGCGATGCGCTCGATCAAGCGTGCTTTGTTAACCTGAAAAGGGATTTCTGTGATTACGATAGCGTCGCGTTCCTGCGCGCCGCGTCCGATGCGATCGATGCCCGCGCGTGCGCGCAATTGCAAAACGCCGCGTCCATCGACATACGATTTTCTGATTTCCTCACGCCCGTAAATGAATCCGCCGGTGGGGAAGTCGGGACCAGTCACAATCTTTGTGAGATCCTCGACATTCAGCTCCGGATCCTTCAGCAAGGCTAAAGTCGCGTCGACAATTTCAGTGAGATTGTGAGGCGGAATTTTTGTTGCCATTCCCACTGCGATTCCGTCCGAACCGTTGATGAGAAGGTTTGGAACGCGCGCGGGTAAAACTGTTGGTTCACTAAGCGACTCGTCGTAGTTAGGTTGAAATACGACGGTCTCTTTCTCGATGTCCGCGAGGATTTCATTTGCCAGGCGCGCCATGCGTATCTCGGTATAACGCATCGCGGCCGCTGCATCACCATCCACCGATCCGAAGTTGCCCTGTCCGTCGATCAGCGGATAGCGCATCGAAAAGTCCTGGGCCAACCGCACAATCGTGTCGTAGACGGGCATGTCGCCATGCGGGTGATACTTACCGATAACGTCGCCGACGATGCGCGCACTCTTCTTGTAAGACTTGTTATAGGTGTTGCCCAGTTCATGCATGGCCCACAACACACGCCGGTGGACCGGTTTCAAACCATCCCGAATATCCGGCAACGCGCGGCCGATGATCACCGACATCGCGTAGTCGAGATACGAACGTCGCATCTCGTCTTCAATGTTTATATGGGTCCGTTCAGAAGTTGTTTCCATCTACTAGCCTTTCCAGTACAATCCGCCACGCAGTCAGGCCCTGTTGAAGAGATACCGAGTCTTGAGTTGGCGCTTCTTTTCGGGGGAAAGAGACAGGGTAGAGCATTTCGGTCAAAGTAGCCGTATTTTAGCCTTTTTTGAGTGTCGTTGGCAAACATCAAACAGGCGAAAACTCTAATAAAATCAATAGCTTCGTGTAACTTCTCCCGACGCTTTTAGACCGCTTCACGACCTCCGTCGGCTCCCATGGATGAAGAGCGAAAATGGAAACGAATTCGCGAGCGATTCGCACTGCATTTACCGGTGCGGGTGCGAGTACGAGAAACGCCCAATTTTGAGTGGACCGAGATAACAAGGCTCAGTAACGTGACTCCTTTCGGCGCGGGTTTCACGCTTAAGCATCCGACAGAAAAGGGTCGTTTGTTACACATGACGATCCCGATGCCGCGCCAGTTGCGCGTGTTTGATCACGTCGAGGACCACTACAAAATTTGGGCCATTGTGAGGTACACGAAAACAACCATATCCGATGAGCGGATTGTCTTCGAAGTCGGCGTTGCCTTCATCGGAAGGCGTCCGCCGGTAAGCTATGAAAAAGAGCCCTGGAAGCGCTACGACATTTTAACCACCGCTTTTCAGGCATTGGCGTCTCCGGAAGATATACTGGCGCCCCTCCCTTCAGACGATCAGCGCGCGCACACGCGGCACAACATCGCCGTCGATATGCGACTGGAGACGGTGGACGTGAATGGTGAAGTTACTGAAAGTGAACACACCGTGACTGAGAACATCAGCAGCAGGGGCGCAACGCTTTTCACGATGCTACAAATCCTGCCGGGCCGCTTCGTTAGATTAACAAGCGAGGAACACGGCATCACAGTTCATGCGGCCATTCGATCTCGAAGCATAGGGGCTGACGGCGTACCTAGAATTCACGTTGAGTTCATAGATAAAGAATGGCCGTTGTAATATAGAGACAAATTTAGTGTCTTAATTTGGGTTTATCTCTGTGCAACCTTTGTGTCCTCTGTGCCTCTGTGGTTGTCTGGGCCTCGAAAAGAGCTACCACAGAGACACAGAGGACACGGAGGTCGCACAGAGAAGTCAAAGCGAGCTTGATGAGCACCAACGGTACATTTCCGGCTAGAAAAGAAGAGCCGCGCGCATCGATCACTCGATCGATGTTCCCACAGTGGGCGCTTGAACTGATCAGGCCCATAGTTGCATTCTTTAGCCGTTTGATTTGGAAGATCGAGTTCTACGGTGTCGAAAACGTACCTGCACGCGGTGGACTGATCATAGCTTCGAACCATCAGACCTACATCGATCCTTTCTGGCTTTCGCTAAAAATCAAACGGCCTACGCGTTACCTCGCATGGAGTGCAGCCTTTCGTTGGCCCATCGTTGGACAATGCTTGACCTGGTTTGGAGCGTGGCCGCTCGCGCTCGAAGGTAGTGACCCGGCAGCAATTCGTCGCTCGCTGCAGTGGCTTCGTGATGGAGGCGCGGTCGTTATTTTTCCGGAGGGCGGGCGCTGTGCGTCGACTGGTTCTCTTGCACGATTCAAGGCCGGCGCAGTTCGATTAGCGTTGGAAGCACAGGTGCCAATACTTCCGGTCACGATCAAAGGTGGAAATCGTGTGTGGCCCAGAGGCTGGCGTTTTCCGCGACCGGGAAAAGTAGTGGTGACTTATCATCCGCTTTACCTCGCCGAACAATGTCCGGACGAAGAGACGAGGGCGTGCGCGAGACGTG
>Ga0268386_10000656_pt1 | contig 22298 bp, 26 predicted proteins | sample RVTome_15_FD_200260 | JGI IMG/M metagenome (GOLD analysis project Ga0268386, IMG submission 200260) | Soil microbial communities from uranium-contaminated site in the Upper Colorado River Basin, Wyoming, United States - RVT150D86... ...
TCAAACCACTCACCGGCGAAATCATCGACGAGGAGCAGGACCGCTCCTACGGGATGGTTCGCACCGAGATCAAGTGCTCCAACTGCGGCGGGCATCTCGGCCACGTCTTCGACGACGGCCCCAATCCGACCGGTCTCCGCTATTGCGTCAATTCTGCGTCGCTCGACCTCGACGAGGACGCCACCGGCTAGCACTGACCGCGCACTCTCCGGAGGAGAGCCACGAACTCGTCGTCGAGGTTCGTTCGCGGCAGATTCTCCAGACCGAAGACGGCCTCCAACACATCGTCTGTCCGCCTCGAATGGGTGCCAAGCTTGGACATCATGTGGATGACGGGGTGGTTGTCAGCCACCACCTCAAAGCACAACTCCGAAAGCCCGTCGCTGCGGGCGATGGCGACGAGCGCCCAGAACAGCGCGGTGCCCACACCCATGTTCTGGAATTCGTCGATCACGGTTATGGCCACCTCAGGGCAGTCCTCCTCGGTGACGATGTAGCGGCCCACCCCGGCCACCTGCCCGCCCACTGCGGCCCCGAGAGCGACGTGAGCTCTTTGGTCGACATCGGTCAGGTAGTTCAGCTCCCACTCCGAGAAGTGGGCGACCCCCTGGCCGAATCGCGTGTAGCGGCTCTCGACCGACATCTCCTCGATGCCCCTCGCGAAATACCGCCGATCACTGGGGAGCACCGGACTGATCAGGGCGATGTGTCCATCTTTGATGGGAACTTCGACTCTCGGCCGCTCTTCGGGGAGCACGATTCGCATGCCGGAGCCATTGTCGTCGGTGGCCGATGCCACTCCACATCAGAGCCCTGGCGGTAACTTCTCCACATGGCAAAACGGCGGCTGGCCACAGCCACGTCCCAATTCGGATCGGGGAAACGTGAGTCGCACGACGCATCCGACTTCTACGAGAGGTTCACCCCGCCCATCATCTCCGGCGACGACCGGGTCGAGCGACCCGTCGTCTTGGACGAAGTGTTCCATGGTGACGCCAGGCTGATGAGCGAGTCTCAGGTGGCCGACCGGTCGGTTGCCCTCCTGGTCACGTCGCCGCCCTATTTCACCGGCAAGGAGTATGAGACCGACATGGCCGCGGGCCATGTTCCATCGAGCTACGTCGAATATCTGGAGATGCTCCACGACGTCTTTGCGGTATGTCTCGGCAAGCTCGAGCCGGGCGGCCGGATGGCAGTCAATGTGGCCAACCTGGGACGAAAGCCTTATCGATCGCTCTCGGCGGACGTCATGTCGATACTCCAGGACGACCTCGGCATGCTGCTGAGGGGCGAGGTGATCTGGCAGAAGGCGCGTGGTGCGGGGGGCAGCTGCGCATGGGGCTCTTATCGGTCACCTCAAAACCCGGTGCTCCGCGATGTGACCGAGAGGGTGATCATCGCATCGAAAGGGCGGTTCGACCGGGCGATAGGACGATCGTTCCGGGAGCAGCGTGGGCTGCCACATGAGCCGTCTATCGAGACCGACGAGTTTCTCGAGGCGACCATCGACGTCTGGGAGATGCCGTCGGAGAGCGCGACCAGGATCGGTCACCCGGCGCCATTCCCGGTTGCTCTGCCCAAACGTCTCATCGAGCTCTACACCTATAAGGGCGACCTGATCCTCGACCCCTTCATCGGGTCGGGCACGGCGGCGGTAGCCGCGTTGGAGGCAAGCCGCCACTTCGTAGGATTCGACACCGACCTCTCCTATGTGGAGCTCGCCAACAAGCGAATCGCCGAGGCCAGGGAATGACGCGGATACTTGCCGTTTGCTTGGGGAACATCTGCCGCTCGCCGGCAGCTGCGGCCGCAATTCGCGAGGCGGCCTCGGCCAGAGGTATCGAAGTCGAGGTGGGCTCGGCCGGGACGGGCCTCTGGCACGTCGGCAGCCCGCCACATCAACAGATGGTGGCTGCGGGCAGTCGCGTCGGACTGGAGGTCGAGGGACGGGCGCGGGCGTTCAGCGCGCGAGACTTCGATCGCTTCGACGTGATAGTCGTCATGGACCGGGCCAACCTCAGAGATGTTCTGGCGATGGCCCCGACTCTGGAGGACCGGGCCAGGGTCCGCCTCTTCCGCACCTTCGACCCGAAGACGGACTCCGATGAGGTGCCCGACCCCTACGGAGGCTCGGATGAGGACTACGACACCACCGTGCAACAGGTGAGAGCAGCAGCTGCCGGGCTGATCGACTCGCTGGTCTCAGCCGGAGTGGAGGATCCGGTAGCCCTCGAGTAGGAAGTCGACTCCGGCCTCCACGGGATCATCGGCGTCGAGCAACCGCGAATAGGTCAGGCTGGCACCATTGAAGGACCGGTCGTTCCAATACTGGTTGGCTCGATCGATCTCACCCCAGGCGGCAACGTACAGATACGGCTCGGCGTGGTCGTCGTCACCGGGGGAAGCGCCGAAACTGGCCCTTTCCCCCCTCTCTTGGTTGCCCAGCTCGGTCGCCAGGTCGAAATGCTCCGGCCACAGTTGGGTCTCCGACACATCATCGCCTTCGTTTCCCTGGTGCCTCACCCGATCGATGACATCAGTTGCGAAGCGGAACCAGTTACCAACGGCTCGGGCCGCCGTGTCGTCGACTTGCAGCGTGGCATCGGGGTCACCAGGCGCTAGTGGATCGTGGAAGTCTTCGAACCAGGTCACCTCGTATTCGAGTCCGAAGAACTCGGCCGCCTCGCGAACCGTCGAGATGGTCTGGGTGGCGATGTTGGCGTCTTGCTCATGCACCAACATGTCGCCTTCGACACGGGCGACCCTGCCATCGAACTTCGGCGTGCCAAAGCCTCCCGGAACAGCTCGCAGACCCATCCGCCCGGTGGCTTTGTAGCGAGCAGGGGCTACAGCGAAGAAGGCGATCTGGTGGAGGGCGTGGCGGGTGATGTCGTAGCCAACCGGCAGCGACAGCAGCGTCAACTCTCTGCGCTCGGTTGCGGCTTTCTCCAGAACAGCGCCAGTTGACCGGCCGCAGCCAGAAAACCCCCACCGACGATCGCTGCCCCGACCCATCCGTCGAAGTTCTCGGCCAGGCCCAGGGCGGAGTCGAGAGATATCGAGCCGGGACCGAGCATCGCTATCGCAAAGGCGATCACCACGATCGAAGCCACGTACTCCCATCCCTCGTCAGGCCGGTGGAAGACGAAGAACCCGGCGAACCGGTGTATCGCCCAGAACGCCACGAACATCGTGGCGGCGAGACCGGCCGCGGCGAAGGAGGTCAACAAACCCGCGATCAAGGCCAGGCCGATCGCCAGCTCGTTGTAGGCGGACAGCTTGGCGTTGAGCTGCGGAGAGCGGAACCCGACCTTGGTGAACCACCTGGTCGTCCCCTCCTGGGATCGTGCGTGATTGACTCCGTGGGCGAGCAGGACGATGCCTACCCAAGACCTGAGCATGAGGGCTACTGCGTCGAGAATGTCCATGGTTGTTAAGTAAACCACGAACCGATAAGCCGAGCGGTTCACCCGCCCATGCGTCGGTGTCTCCACGCCAATAGCGCGGCTCCGGTCACGACCATGGCACCTGCTGCCAACAACGGCCCGGCAGGGAGAGTGGCAACATCTTCGGTCGCCATCGCCACCACTGGAGTTGGCGGACTCGTGGGTGTCGCTGCTGTCGTGGGAGGGGCCGCCGTTGTTGGGGTGGGAGAAGTCGAAGTGGTCGAGATCGCGGTGGTGGTAGTCGGTGTTGTTGTGGTCGTCGTAGACGATGTGGTGGTCGAAGTCGAGGTAGTCGACGTGGTGGAGGTCGTCGTCGAGGAGGTGGTCGAGGAGCTGGACACCGGAGGCGTGCCACCACGAGCCGACTCGACGTCGGCTGTCAACGACCCGGCGACGTATGTGTGGAGGTTGTCGCCCGGGCAGGTGGTCTTGCTCATCGAGCGATGGCCATTGATGGTCGAGGTGGTGACCTCTGCTCCCGCTGGCCACTTGTTCGAGCCCCTCGAGGTGAAGGTCACTTGGGCTCCCGGAGCGGTCGAGATGCCATATCGGTCGGCCAACCAGGCAAGCAGTAGGACGAGTGAAGTCATGGAAGCTTGCGAGGGCTGGGCGCTGTTGTAGTCCCCGATCACGCATACGAGCTGGCTGAACCCCTGGTTCCCGCCGGTGGCGTCCCCGGCGACAGGCCCGTCCAGCGACCCCGCACGCCCCTCCCAGATACCTCCGTCGGCATCGATCAAGAAGTTGTAGGCGATGTCGTTCCAACCCTTCTCCGGGCTGGTGTGGAAGTCGTAGAAGCTGCGGATGATCGCCGGCGCATCCGCCCCGGTGTGACCGTTGCGGGAGGCCGAATGGTGTACGAGGAGGAACTCGACCTGCTCAGGATCGAGCGGACCTTTTGGTGGTCGATTGGTCGCCCACGATGAACGCGGATTGATGGTCACGCCGGCAGCCGGCAGTGCGAGACCGTTGGCGGCGACGATGAGCCCGGTGGCGCCACCGATGAACTGACGACGTGTTAGGGGAGACAACCCTGAAACCCTATATTTGCTGTGGCCCATGTCTACGGTTCACCGCTCATGAACGACTGGAACGAGGGCGCGCTCGCCCTTCTCGTCGTCCTCGCGGTAGGGATAGGCCTGTTCCTGTTCGCCGACGGCGACCTGGGTGGCAACGGGGGAACGGAGACGCCCGCCGAACCGATCGTCGCCGATCCCGAGTCGGCCGCAAGGGGGGAGATGCTCGCCGAAGCCCAGGGCTGTCTGCAATGTCACACCCCGGACGGGACGCCGGCGTCAGGACCGACGTGGAAGGGGGTCGCCGGCTCGGAGCGTCCCCTGGTGAGTGGTGAGAAGGTGATCGCCGACGACGCCTATCTGTTCAACTCGATCGTCGACCCACACTCCCAGGTGGTCGAGGGTTACGACACCATCATGCCCACCTTCTACGAGGACGAGCTGGACGAGACTCAGATCAACGACCTGGTCGAGTACATCAAGAGCCTCGCCTGACGCCACCCCTACCCCCGTAATCGGGTACGGAATGGGCGATATATGCCCCGATCCCGCTCGATTTCGGGGGGGTAGACCCGAACAAACTTGATACGAGGCGACTCAAGTTGTACAATCTCGGGACACTCAGAACCGTAACCGGAAGGACTCCACGAAATGTCACGCGCCGTAGGGATCGACCTGGGCACCACCAATAGCGTCATCGCCATCCTCGAAGGTGGCGATCCAACCGTGGTCGCCAATGCCGAGGGCGGCCGCACCACCCCTTCGATCGTCTCGTTCAAGGACGGTGAGGTCCTCGTAGGGGAGGTCGCCAAGCGTCAGGCGATCACCAACCCCGATCACACCGTGCGCTCGGTCAAGCGTCACATGGGCACCGACTGGTCCATCGAGGTCGACGACAAGACCTACACCGCCCAGGAGGTCTCCGCTCGCATCCTCATGAAGCTGAAGAGGGACGCCGAGTCCTACCTCGGGGACACCGTGACCGATGCCGTCATCACCGTGCCCGCCTACTTCAACGATGCCCAGCGTCAGGCCACCAAGGAGGCCGGCCAGATTGCCGGGCTCAACGTCCTGCGCATCATCAACGAGCCCACCGCGGCCTCACTCGCATACGGTCTCGACAAAGAGTCGGATCAGACCATCCTCGTGTTCGACCTCGGAGGTGGGACCTTCGACGTGTCGGTGCTCGAGATCGGTGAAGGCGTCTTCGAGGTCAAGGCCACCTCGGGCGACACCCACCTCGGTGGTGACGACTGGGACGAGGCCGTCATCGAATGGTTGGTGAAGAGCTTCAAAGACGACCACGGCGTCGACCTGGCCAAGGACCGCATGGCCAGCCAGCGTCTCAAGGAGGCGGCGGAGAAGGCCAAGATCGAGCTGTCCAGTGTCTCGGAGACCGAGGTGAACCTCCCGTTCATCACCGCTACCGACGCCGGGCCGTTGCACATGCAGTACAAGCTGACGCGGTCGGAGTTCCAGAAGCTGACCGAAGACCTGCTCGACCGAACCAAGCGGCCCTTCGAACAGGCCATCAAGGACGCAGGCATCGACGTCAAAGTCATCGACCACGTGGTGATGGTGGGTGGGTCGACCCGCATGCCCGCCGTCCAGGAGCTGGTCCATAAGCTGACAGGCAAGGAGCCGCACAAAGGCGTTAACCCGGACGAGGTCGTCGCCGCCGGTGCGGCGATCCAGGCAGGTGTGTTGAAGGGGGACGTCAAGGACATCCTTCTCCTCGACGTGACGCCGCTGACTCTCGGCATCGAGACCAAGGGCGGTGTCATGACCCGGATGATCGAGCGCAACACCACCATCCCCACCAAGAGGTCGGAGATCTTCACCACCGCCGAGAGCAATCAGCCGGAAGTCGAGATCCACGTCCTGCAGGGCGAGCGCACGATGGCCAACGACAACAACAGCCTCGGAAAGTTCAGGCTGACCGGCATCCCTCCGGCACCGATGGGGATTCCCCAGATCGAAGTCACCTTCGACATCGACGCCAACGGCATCGTTCACGTAAACGCCAAGGATCTGGCGACGAACAAGGAACAGAAGATGACCATCACCGGGGGCACGGCCCTCGCACGGGACGACATCGATCGGATGGTCAGGGATGCCGAGGCGTACGCGGAGGAGGATGCCAAGCGTCGCGAGGCCGTCGAGACCCGGAACCAGGCCGAGCAGTTGGTCCACCAGACCGACAAGCTGATCGAAGAGTCCGGCGACAAGATGAGCGAGGAGGAGAAGACTTCGGTCGAGGCCGCCAAGGAGGCGCTGAACACGGTGCTGGGTGATGCGGACGCCGACACCGATTCGATCAGGTCGAAGATGGACGAGCTGATCCAGGCAAGCCAGGCCATGGCTACAAGGCTCTACCAGCAGGCGGCGGCCGAGCAGGCCTCAGCAGGTGGCGACAATGGTGCCGATGACGACGAAGTCGTCGAGGCGGAGATCGTCGACGAAGATGAGTGATGTCGGAGCCGACACGACCGACGAGGTCGTCGACGCCCTCCCCGTTGAACGAGAGCCGGCGGCTCCCGACCCACACTCGCTGGGTCTGGAGCTGCCCGAAGACCCCGGCGACGCCATCTCACTGCTGCTCACCGAACTGGACATGGCCCGGCGTGAGGGCACCTCATATCTCGACGATCTGAAGCGGGTGGCGGCCGACTTCGACAACTACCGCAAGCGGACGGTGGATCAGAGCTCGATCATGCTCAATCGAGCCACCGAGAAAGTGGTGCATGGCCTGTTGCCTGTGCTCGACTCGTTCGACGCCGCGCTGGCAACCCAGCCCGAGACGGAGACCGAGAGGAATCTCTACTCGGGGATGCTCAACACTCGCGAGCAGCTTCTCAGCTCTCTCAAGAACGAGGGCCTGGACGTCATCGCGACGATCGACCAGCCCTTCGACCCCGAGGTCCATGAGCCGGTCGGAGCTCCGACCGGAGACGGCGAGTTGGTGGTGAGCGAGGAGTTGCGTCGCGGCTACCGACTCAACGGAAAGGTGTTGCGGGCCGCACTGGTGGTCCTGGAGTCGAGATGAACCGCGACTGGCTCGAGAAGGACTTCTACAAGGTCCTGGGTCTTTCGGAGACTGCCAGCGCCGAAGAGATCAAGAAGGCCTACCGCAAGCTCGCCCAACAGCATCATCCGGATGCCAATCCAGGAAACGAGGACGCCGAGGAGAGGTTCAAGGAGATATCCGAGGCCTATGCCACCCTCTCCGACGCCGAACGGCGCAAGGAGTACGACCAGGTGCGACGTCTTGGCTCGACCGGTGGATTCCAGGGGTTTGGCGGCCCGGGAGGCTTTGGGGGACAGCAGGTTCGCGTTGAGGATCTGCAGGACCTGCTCGGGGGTTTCGGGGGGCTCGGCGATCTATTCGGGTTTGGCTCGAGGGGGTCGTCTTCGAACGGGCCCACACGGGGGCCGGACATGGCAACCGAGCTGTCCATCGGGTTCGACGAGGCGGCATTCGGCACCACCACCGAAGTCGTGTTGGAAGGCGCGACGTCCTGCTCTCGTTGTGGCGGCTCCGGTGCCGAGCCAGGCTCAACCGTGAGCACCTGCCCCACCTGCGGAGGACGCGGGATGGTCGCCCAGAATCAAGGGCTCTTCTCCTTCACCCAGGCGTGCCCCCAGTGCCGGGGATCGGGTCGTCTCGTAGAGGATGTCTGCTCTCAATGCCGGGGCTCGGGGACCGAGAACCGTCGACGCACGGTGAAGCTCAGAATCCCTGCCGGAGTGCACGACGGGAGCACCCTGCGACTGCGAGGTAAGGGGGCGCCGGGGCGTTTCGGCGGCCCGGCCGGCGACCTCATGGTCCGAATAAGGGTCGCGCCGAGTCGTGTTTTCGGTCGCCGCAACAACGACCTCACCATCCACGTGCCCATCACCTACTCCGAAGCCGTTCTCGGCACGAAGATCGACGTGCCCACTCTCAACGGCGGGGTCAAGGTGAAGATCCCCTCCGGCACGCCGAGCGGCAAGACCTTTCGGGTGAGGGGCAAAGGCATCGTCCCCGAGCAGGGACGCGCCGGGGACCTTCTGGTAACCGTCGAGGTGGCAGTGCCGCAGAAGGTCAACAAGGACGAGAAGCGCCTGCTCGAGGAATTGGCCACCCATGAGACCGACGACATCAGGTCACATCTGAGATGATTGGAGCCGTCAGATGACCGATATGCAACGCGCCGTCTTCGTCATCTCGGTCGCAGCCGAGTTGGCGGGAATGCACCCCCAGACTCTCCGCATCTACGAGAGAAAGGGGCTCATCGAGCCGTCGCGCACCCCTGGTGGGACCCGGAGGTACAGCCAGGAGGACATCGAGCGTCTTCAACTCATCCAGGACATGACCAACCAGGGCATGAATCTGGAAGGAGTTCGCCGTGTCCTCGCACTCCAGGAGGAGAACCGTCGTCTCAAGAAGAAGCTCGATCGGCTGCGCGACAAGATCGAGGAGATGGAAGAGGCGGCCGAAATCGCCGGGAGGCCGCCCGAGATCATTCTCCGCAGCCAAATCCGCACCATCTACGGCGACCGTGGCTGACGGCTACACCGGGCCGGTCAGGATCAGCGGCCAGGACGGAGTCCTCTTGACCACCGGCGCGGCAGCTTTGGAGAGTGATCCCGACATGGGTTCCTGGAAGGGCGTCGTCCAGACACTGCGGGGGACGGCCGTGGCCGGCAAGGCCCTGGTCGTCCATATCGAGATACCCGATGGTGGACGCGGCCGGGCCCAACTGACGCCAGATGGTGAGAGTGGTGATCGGGCCACGTCGCGCGTGGTAGGGCTCGGAGCCCCCCCGTTCTGAACCTCGAGGCACAGCTACGCCTAAGCTCGAGCCTCAACCCATATACGAGGAGACACATGGGATTCATGGATTCGCTCAAGAAGATGCTCTCGGGCAACAAGGACAAGGCCGATGAGGTCATCGACAAGGCTGGTGACATGGTCGACGAGAAGACCGGCGGCAAGCACGAGGAGCACGTCGACCGGGGTCAGGAGATGGCCAAGGACTTCGTGGAGGACCTCGACGACGAGTGAACCCGCTTCGAGAGGGCTCGGTTGCACCGAGCCCTCTCTCTTTGGGTTGACATATTCTTATATGGTTATGTATTGTCCTGGTGACATGGCACGAGCAGCCACAACCACCGACGCCTTCAACGCCGTGGCCGAGCCGCGTCGTCGCGAGATCATCCAGATCCTCACGGACGGCGAGCGGTCGGTGGGGGACATCGTCTCGGTGGTTCCCGTTTCTCAACCCCAGGTCTCCAAGCATCTGCGGGTTTTGAGGGAGGTGGGGCTCGTGCGATCACGAACCGACGGTCGTCAGCGGCTCTACAGCCTCGACCCCCTCGCCCTCAAGCCCCTGCACGACTGGGTGTCTCAATTTGAGGAGATGTGGATCGAGAGACTCGACCGTCTCGACGACTATCTGACAGATCTGCAAAGGAGGAGAAGTGACAATGGCTAGAACCGGATCGGCGACCGTTGAGTTGCCGTCGGACACCGAGATACTCATCACCCGCGAGTTCGACGCGCCGGCCGAGCTGGTGTTCGATGTCTGGACGACACCCAAGCACGTCCGCAACTGGTGGGGATATGAGAGAGACCCGATGACCGTGTGCGAGATCGATCTGCGCGTTGGCGGGAAGTATCGCTTCGTGGCCGTCAACGAGGGCTATGGGGAGATCGACTTCTACGGCGAGTTCCTCGAGATCGACCGACCCCATCGACTGGTCTCCACAGAGACATTCGCCCCGTATCCGGAGTTCCCTGCGACCAATACGCTGACTCTCCTGGAGGATGACGGTGTCACCACAATGACTCTCCTCGTCGAGTACCCAACGAAGGAAGCGCGCGACGCCACCATCGCCTCGGGCATGGAACACGGCCTGCAGCACAGCCTCGACCGGGCCGACGCCGTTCTCGAAGGGCTCCAGTCCTGATGGACATGAAACTCGAGGTAGTCATCCTCCCCGTGTCCGACGTCGACCGCGCCAAGGAGTTCTACGAACGGATCGGGTTCCATCTCGATGTGGACCACCAGCCCAACGAAGCGTTCCGGGTGGTGCAATTCACGCCACCCGGCTCGGCCTGCTCGATAACATTTGGGGTCGGTCTCGGCGAAGTCGCAGACTCACCGATCAAGGGTCTCCATCTCTGCGTGACGGACATCGAAGAGGCCCATGCCGCGCTGTCGGGGCGCGGTGTCGAGCTGACCCCGATCCGGCATATGGGGGCCGGCGGATGGGAGGAAGGCCCCGATCCCGACCGAAGCAATTACGGGAGCTATGTATTCTTCAATGACCCCGATGACAACGGATGGGCCCTGCAGGAAGTCGGCTATGGCACTTCACGCGAGGAGCGATACGAGGGCTGATTTCACTCGATCAGCTGTCGTTGCCAGTCGGCAAGGCCGGGGGCGCGATAGTCGCCCAAGGCGGCTCCCATGTTTGTCAGAGTCGACATGGTCCTGATGTAACTCGGTGACCCTGTAGCGGCCGGGGCGACACGCCAGCTCCAAGGAGTGACGCTCGTTGGAGTGACGTCGATCGAGGTGAATCTCCATACGTCGCCGACACGACCCGCATTGGCATGGACGATCACCCCATCGGACGTCCTCGGGTCGGAGTGCATCCCGGAGAGGAAGTTGCCCAGGCCATGCACGATGAACTCGTCGCCGACTCTCTCGATCGGGCTCACCACATGGGCGTGATGAGTGACCACGAGATCGATGAACTCCGAGTTGACCAGCTCGTGAGCAATGTGCAGCTGGCCGATCGTCGGCTGCTGCCGGTACTCGAGACAGCAGTGCATGCTGACGACAACGAGATCGGCACCTGCCCCGCGTGCTCGGGCGGCAACCAGGATCAGCTGGTCGACATCGAGGAGCTGGACCAGGTGCTGTTTGTCCCGCGGCATGACGAGGCCATTCAGCCAATAGGTGGCGGAGATGTTGGCGATGCGGACCCCGTCGACCTCATAGGTCGTCGCCTCCCAACCGCTGCCCGGGTCATCAGCCATCCCACTCTGCGACAGGCCCGCCTCGCGTAGAACCCGAAGGGTGCCTGCTATCCCGTCGACCCCTTTGTCGATCGAGTGATTCGAGGCCGTGGAGCATCCGTCGTACCCGGCCCAGGCCAGGGCATCGGCGACTTCTCGTGGCGCATTGAATAGCGGATAGCTGGACAGACCGGAGCTCGTCGGTGACAAGGGGACTTCGAGATGGCAGATGGCGAGGTCGGCTCTCTTTATCAGATGCCGTACCCCGGCGAACATCGACTTGAAGTCGTAGCCATCGGCGACGCGCGCCGCGTTGGCGACGCTGGAGTGGATGAGGGTGTCACCGGTGAACACGATGGTCAGCTCCTCTGGTTCCTCTGTGACGGCGGTGCGCCACAGTCGAGTCGGGTTTAGGCGGCCCCCGTCATCGCCGTCGAGGGAGACCACGTCCCCGGCGTTCACCACCAAGGGCTCCTGGGTCGCGAAGGCGGCAGGTGACAGTGCCAGGACGAGGGTGATGCCCACCGTGGTCGTGCGGACCCACATGACACGGTCAGTCTTACACCTCCCCGAAAGCCGGCAAGGACCCGTCGTCTTTACATGAGAACTACACCGGCCGACATACCTTGACCATGTGAGAGCACTTCTGGTTGGAGCCCTCGTCGTCACCGCGTGTGCCAACGACGTCGGATCGGTCACCACGACCTCATCTGAGGAGTCGACCACCTCCTCATCGGCTACGACACCCACAACGATGACGGCAGAGTTGGCCACGGTTGACCTCTCACCAGAAGCAGCCGAAGCGGTCGACAGGGTGCTGGCTCACCTGTTCACCACGAGCTGGGAGGTCGAGGCGGTTTGGGACCTGGTCGGTTCGGGTGACATCCGAGTCGGTTGGCTGATCGGTGATCTGCTCCGCTTCTATCAGGGGGGCCCGATCAGGGACGAGCTGGTGGCGGCGTTCCGCGAGCTGTCAGGGATACCGGAAGACCCCCGCACCGTCGACTTCGTCTGGGCACAGAACCACCTGATCAGCCAAGACGTGCCTGCGTGGGACGGCTACCCCGAGGCCAAAGAGAAGGTGCTCGGGCTTCTCTCACCACTCTGGAAGCAATTCTTCGACGAGAACCGATATCTCGATTGGCGTTTGGTCACCTGGGGCGGTGTCCTGGCCGACGAGCGTCCATTGGGTGAGAGCGGGCCGTGCAACTGCATCCCAGCTCTCGACTACCCGGCGACCACCGACGCCGCCGGAGGAGAGTGGTACGACGACGACCGGATCGTGTTCGGCGTGGTGGTCAATGAGGAGGCTTTGGCCCTGCCCAAGCATCAGATGGAGGTTCACGAAATGGTCAACCTGACCTTGGGTGGCCGCGAGCTGGGCGTCCCCTACTGCACTCTCTGTGGCTCGGCCCAGGCCTATTACGTCGACAATCTGCCGGGAGTGGAGCGGGTCGTCCTTCGCACCTCCGGTCTGTTGCAACGATCGAACAAACTCATGTACGACCAGGTGACAGGGTCGGCCATCGACACCTTCACCGGCCGCGCCCTCACCGGTGCGCTAGCCGAGAACGATGTTGTGCTCGAACAGGTCTCCGTCGTGGCCACCACGTGGCGGGATTGGAAGGCGGCACATCCCGATACCCGGATACTCGCCGAGGACGGTGGGATCGGCCGGGCATACTCCGACGACCCGTTGGGTGGGCGCGACGACGCCGGGCCGATCTTCCCGATCGGAGATGTCGACCCGCGGCTGGCGGTCCAGGAGCAGGTGGTCGGGGTCATCGGGCCCGAGGGAGCACCCATCGCCTTCCCGGTCGAGGCAGCCAGGAGAGCCCTCGCCGCGGGTGACATCGAGTACATGGGCCTCACGGTGACCCTCGAAGACGGGATCCGGGTCTACGACGCCTCAGGCGATGAGCTGGTCAGTCACCAGTCCTTCTGGTTCGCCTGGAGCCAGTTCCACCCGGGTACGAAGTTGTGGTCTCCCTGACTCTGGCCCATTCTCGGGGCGCCAGACTTCGCTGAGCGGTGTCTGCAACCCAGGGTTGCCGGTGGGAGCCTGACTAGGGAAGCCCGGCCACGACCTCCCTGAACTCGCTCTCATCGAGGGCAGCCATCGTCGTGGTCCCCACGTTGCCCTGGGCCCCGGTGGCGAGAAGCGCCTTTGCCGCTGTGGCGGCGTCGGGTGCCTCGACGACGATCAAACCGTCATACTCACCCATCGTCAGATAGAAGTCCTTGATGGTGACACCCATGCCGGCGAACGCCTCCCGCGCCGCGTCCAGACGGGCCGGGCTCTCCTTGATACTGGCGATCCCCTGGGGTGTGTACTTCATAAGGGTGATGAATGTCGCCATGAAGCCTCCTTGCTCGACGACTCTGGCGGAGGCTACTCCTCGACCTAGTCGAGCGCCAGAGCGTCGCCCTCGACGGAGACCTTGACCGTGTCTCCCTCCGAGTAACGGCCGTCTAAGAGCGCGGTCGCGATGGGGTCGGCCAGATCCTTCTGCAGTACCCGTTTGAGGGGCCTTGCGCCGAACACCGGGTCGTAGCCACGCTCTGCGAGGAGGTCGAGCGCTCCGGCGGTGACTGCCAGATCGATCTGGCGCGCCGCGAGACGAGCCCGCAGCTCCTCCAGCTGGATCTCGACGATTTGCCTGAGATCTTCCCGGCTCAGCTTGTCGAAGACGATGACGTCGTCGATTCGGTTGACGAACTCGGGTCGGAACTGCTCCCGGACCGCTCCCTTCACTCGTTCGGCGATGATCTCCCGTGCCAGGTCGGGGTCGATGAACTGGGAGCCGAGGTTGGAGGTCATTATCAGGACCACATTGGTGAAATCGACCGTCCGTCCCTGCCCGTCAGTGAGCCGTCCGTCGTCCAGCAACTGAAGGAGGACGTTGAACACCTCGGGGTGAGCCTTCTCCACCTCATCGAGCAGGACCACCGAGTAGGGCCGACGACGCACGGCCTCGGTGAGTTGGCCTCCTTCGTCGTAGCCCACATAGCCCGGTGGTGCACCGATGAGACGGCTGACTGCGTGCTTCTCCATGTACTCGGACATGTCGATGCGCACCATCGAGCGCTCATCGTCGAACAAGAAGGCGGCCAGGGCCCGAGCCAACTCGGTCTTACCCACGCCGGTCGGTCCGAGGAACAGGAACGAGCCGACCGGACGATGGGGATCCGCCAGCCCGGCCCTGCTGCGTCGGATGGCATTGGACACGGCCTGAACAGCATCGTCTTGGCCCACGACACGCTCATGGAGGTGCTCCTCGAGATGGACCAGCTTCTCCGTCTCGCCTTCCATGAGTTTGGCGACAGGGATGCCGGTCCACCGAGACACGACCTCGGCGACGTCCTGGTCGGTGACCTCCTCGGACAGCATGGTTCCCTGCTCGTGGAGTTTCCCCAGATCGGCCTCCTTCTCCTCGAGCTGTGAGGTCAGGCCGGCAATGGTCCCATAGCGAAGCTCGGCGGCCTTGCCCAGATCACCGGCGCGCTCGGCGAGATCTGTCTGATGGCGGGCCTCTTCTATCTGACCCTTCAGATCGCGGATAGCCGAGATCGCATTCTTTTCTAGATCCCACCGGGCTGTCAGCGCATTGATCTCCTCGGTGAGGTCGGCTATCTCCTGCTGGACACCGTCGAGACGCTCGGCCGACCGGGCATCTGATTCTTTCTTCAGAGCTTCGCGTTCGATCTCCAGTTGAATGCGGCGACGGGTCAGCTCATCGATCTCCTCCGGCATCGAGTCGATCTCGATGCGAAGCCGCGAAGCTGACTCGTCGATCAGATCGATCGCCTTGTCCGGCAGGAACCTGGCAGTGATGTATCGATCGGAGAGGACGGCAGCTGCGACCAGTGCCGAATCGGTGATTCGCACACCGTGGTGCACCTCGTACCGCTCCTTGAGGCCACGAAGTATCCCTATCGACTCCTCGACAGTGGGAGCATCGACGAGGACCGGCTGAAATCGCCGCTCCAGCGCGGCGTCCTTCTCGATGTGCTTGCGGTACTCGTCGAGCGTCGTCGCACCGATCATCCGAAGCTCACCGCGGGCGAGCATCGGCTTGAGCATGTTGGAGGCGTCCATCGCCCCCTCGGCCGCTCCGGCGCCCACCATGGTGTGCAACTCGTCGAGGAAGGTGATGATCTCCCCCTCCGATCGCTTGATCTCGTCGAGGACGGCCTTCAGCCTCTCCTCGAATTCACCGCGGTACTTTGCTCCGGCAACCATCGAGCCGAGGTCGAGGGCGACGATGCGCTTGGTCTTCAGGCCCTCAGGGACGTCACCGTCGGCGATGCGACGAGCCAGGCCTTCGACGATGGCCGTCTTGCCGACGCCCGGCTCGCCGATGAGAACCGGGTTGTTCTTGGTGCGTCGAGAGAGGACCTGTATCACTCGACGGATCTCGTCGTCACGTCCGATGACCGGATCGAGCTTGCCCTTTCGGGCGATGGCGGTCATGTCGCGCCCGAACTGCTCCAGGGCATTGAGAGTGTCTTCGGGGTTGTCCGTGGTCACTCGGCGTCCGCCACGAACCGACTCGATCGCATCTCGCATGGCCGATCCGTCGAGCCCGAGCGTCTTGGACAGGGCCAGCATCAGGTGCTCTACGGACAGGTAGTCGTCCTTGAGTGAGGTCCGGGCCTTCTCGGCGTCAGCGAGAATCTTGGACAACTCGTTCGAGGTGGTCACCTCGGCGTCGCCGAAAACCTTGGGCTGTTTGTCGAGAGCCGACTCGAGGTGGCGGCGCAGCTCGAGGGGATTGGCACCGAGACTGTCGAGCAACGGGTAGACGATGCCGCCGGACTGACCGAGTAGCGCCAGGGCGAGATGCGCCGGCAGCACCGAGCCGTGATGGTGCTCCCGGGCCAGATTGGAAGCCATCACCAGGGCTTCTCGGGCTCGAGCAGTGAGCTTCTCCGGGTTCATATGGAAGGAATCCTAAAAGAAAACTTGAGTGCTGTCATATCAACTTCCCGAAGAACTCACAGAACGCCTTTTGCACTCTTGTGGTATTGACAATCTGGCAGTTATGAGTATTATGTAACACATGGTACCTAAAGGTACTGGACAGGGTCACACGACCCAGCTTCTACACGGCGTGCTCGACATGTGCCTGCTCTCGTTGATCGACGAACAGGAGTCATACGGATACGAGATGGTGTCGAAGCTGAAGGAGCGTGGGCTCGACCTGGCGAGCGAGGGCTCCATCTACCCCTTACTGTCCCGACTGCAGAAGCAGGGGATGATCGAGGGATACCTGGTGCAAAGCTCCGAGGGCCCTGCCCGTAAGTACTACCGGATGTCGAACACAGGTCGGGAGACGCTCGACCAGTGGAGAAGCGAGTGGCAAGAGTTTCGGGCGTCGGTGGATGGCGTGTTGAACGGAGCCAAGTCATGAGTGAGCGATCACGCGTGGTTGCCGAAGTGGAGCGATACTGGCTGGAGACTGGCATATCCCGGGAGCGGGTCGCCGAAATGAAGGCAGAGCTCGAGGCACACATCACCGAAGCCGAGCTGGACGGCCGGACGATCGACGATGTGATCGGTGACCGGGCGGCATTCGCGGAAGGCTGGGCGGCGGCCCTCAGGGGCAAGCCGGTTTCCAGCTGGTCCGATTTCCAGAGCGGACGAACCAGGAGAAGGAAAGAGATCCGCAGAGAGACGACTCTCTACGGGTTGGCATCGACGGCACTCGTAGCAGCAGTGGCCGTAGCAGCACAAGGAGGTAGCGACGTGGACAGTGATATCTGGCGTTGGCTATGGACCATCTTCGCCGTCGTCCTCGGCATCGGCGAGATGTTCACTGCCGGGTTCTTCCTGTTGCCGTTTGCGATTGGCGGGGCCGCAGCCGCGGTCCTTGCCTGGATCGACACACCGGTCATCGCACAGTGGCTGGTGTTCTTCGGAGTATCAACGATCTCGTTGGTCTATCTGAGGCGGTTCATCGGCAGACAGGACGAAGGTGTGCAGCCCCGCGTTGGGGCCAACCGGTGGGTGGGCTCCGAAGGCGTGGTGCTGCAGGGAATCGACCCCCACACCGGAGCCGGCATGGTCAGGATCCTCAACGAAGAGTGGCGGGCAACCGCCATGGGCAAGATCCCGGCCGGATCGAAGATTGTCGTGACCGAAGTACACGGCGCTCGACTGATCGTCGAGCAGCTACAGGACTGACAGCAGTCAGAGTTATGAGAAAGGAAGAGATATGGAACCAGTAGTGGTTCTGTTCGTAATCCTCGCGGTCGGTTTGATCGCAGTGGCGGCGGCGGGATTCAAGGTGGTGCGCCCTTATCAGAAGGGTCTCATCGAGTTCCTCGGACGCTACGAGAGGACGGTCGAGTCGGGTTTGCGCTGGGTCATGCCGTTCGTGAAGAGGCTGACCAAGGTGGACATGCGGGAGCAGGTCATCGACGTGCCCCCACAGGAGGTCATCACCAAGGACAACGTGGTGGTCACCGTGGACGCGGTGATCTACTACGAGGCCACGGACCCGGTGAAGCTCCAGTACAACGTGGGGAACTTCATCCTCGCGGTGACCAAGCTGGCGCAGACCAACCTGAGGAACGTCGTCGGTGATTTGGACCTGGATGCTGCGCTGACATCACGTGAAGTTATCAATGCCAAGCTCCGTCAGATCCTCGACGATGCCACCGACAAGTGGGGTGTGCGTGTGGTCCGTGTGGAGATCCAGCGGATCGAGCCGCCGGTCGACGTCACCGACGCGATGCACCGTCAGATGAAGGCCGAGCGTGACCGGCGTGCCGCCGTCACCGAGGCCGAGGGTCTCAAGCGGGCCGCCATCCTCAAGGCAGAGGGTGTCAAGGAGTCCCAGGTGCTGGAGGCCGAAGGTCAGGCGGAGGCAATCCGCCGAGTCGCCGAGGCCGAGAAGTTCCAGAAGCTCACTGTCGCCGAAGGTGAAGGCCAGGCCATCGAGCGGGTGTTTGGCGCCATCCACAATGGCGACCCGACACCGGACCTGATAGCGATCCGCTATCTGGAGACGCTCGGCGAGGTGGCCGACGGGCAGGCGACCAAGATCTTCCTGCCCCTGGACACCTCGGGTGTCCTCGGATCGGTCGCCGCTATCGCCGAGATGTGGCAGGAGAGCCAGAACGGCGCCCAGCGCACCGGCTCACCACAGTAAGGCACAACCTGGAACGAAGGGGCCCTTATCAGGGCCCCTTCGTCGTCGATGAAGGACAAGAGCTGAACCTCGGTGCTGGGCAGTAGTTTTCACGATCATGGCCTCTGACCCACAGTCACCGGTCGCACTCGATGACCTGTTGCGGGCGACGCGGTCGAATCTCCGACGGGTGCGTCCGCAAGACCTACGAGAGGAACTCGACGCGGGGGCGTTACTTATCGACGTACGCGACTCGGCACAGCGGGATCGTGACGGGGAGATGCCGGGGGCGATCCCGATCGACCTCACGATCCTCGAGTGGCGTCTGGCCCCAACCAGCTCCAGCCGTCAGTTCGATCTCGCTCCCGAACATCGGGTGATCCTCGTGTGCAACCAGGGGTACAGCTCCTCACTGGCCGCGGGGCGTCTCCAGAGATTGGGATTGCCCAACGCCACCGACCTCGTCGGCGGGTTTACCGCCTGGTCGAGATGGAGGGATCGAGCCGAGAGCTAGCCACCCACCCGATTCATTCCGAGCAGGGTGGCTTCGACGTCGGCCGGCGCCCATGGGGGATAGAACACCATGGTGTACTGGTTGCATCTCTCCCCTCCCGGCTCCTCGAACCAACCGGCAACCCAGGTGCCGTCAGGGTGGGGGCCGACTGCTGCTCGAGTCCCATCAACGGTGGCCTCACCCTTGTCCGCCGGCCAATCGACCGGGGGAAGAGTCCCCCTCACCAGCGCGATGGCGACGGTGTCATCGGATCGGGGGATGAACGTGGTGTTCGTGCCAGGGACCGATGTCCAGACGTCCGGCTCGAGGGTCGTGTCGATGGTCCCTTCCCCGACACCGAAGGGCAACGAGTTGAGCTCATAAGGCGCGGCGGGGCAGTCCGGCGGGATCGTCGTGGTCGTCGCGGTAATCGTGGTGGTGGTGACCGGGACTGTCGTGATGGTGGTGTCAACGGTCTCGCCGGTGCAGGCGGCCAGAACCAGCCCAAGTAGAACCAGTCGCCTCATCTAACTCAGCGCCCTCAGATATCCGTCTCTCGACCCGATGTAGATGATCCCGTTCCAGATCGCCGGGGTGGCCTCCAGACAGGTCTCGCCCAGCGTGACGCTCCACTTGCGTTCGGGCACCGCCGGGTTGGCCAGCGAATAACCCCTCACGTCGCCGGCGCACGTGGCAACCACCAGCATGTCGTCCACGACGACCGGTGACGACCAGGAGTGCCAGCCCACCGTGCTGTCCCGGAAGACGACCTCACCGGTGTCGGTATCGACGGCGATCAGGGAGCCGAGATGGGTGTTGGTGTACAGGAGACCGGCGTGCAGAGCCGGTGTGGCCCACGTGCCCGAGTCACCGGTGGCGTCGCCCACCAGGTCGACACCCCATAGAACCGGGTCACCATCGGTATAGGGGTCGAGCTTGAGGAGCTGACCGAGCTCCTTGGTCCTGGTGATGTTTCCGGCGGTGCGATACCCGGATCCGACCTGTGAGGGCTTGACGTTGATGGACACATACAGCATTCCCTCCTCGTCGACGACGATCGTGCTGTCACCGTCCCCTCCGGCGTAGAAGTCGAAGACGACCGGTGCGTCGCCACTGCGAATATCGGAGACGTCGAGACCCATGACGCGGCCCGCGGAGTTGTTGAAGTAGACACGGTCGTCGAAGGCGACCACCGAGTTCTCGATTGACACATTGGGTCCGGCCAGCGTCAGGAAATCGGAGTCGTAACTGGGCATCGCCACCAGCCGACGGGGGTCGACCGTCACCCGACCGGAGGCGTCGTAGGCCCGGTTGAGCTCGTAGGCGAAGAACCAGCCGTTCTCCCCACCCTCGTACATGATGTCGTCGATGACCACCGGGTTGGAGTCCCAGTCGTCGTTCCAGGTGCCGGCAACGTCGTAGGCATCGATCGACCACAGCACCTCGGGCTCCTCGCCGTCGAGGGAGATGATGCGGAGCTGGTTGTCACGCGAACCCGAATAGAGGAGTGGGAACCCGTCGGGATCGATGGTGACACTGCCCTTGATGATGTCCCCGGTGACCAGCGGCGCACGCAGGTCTTCCCCGGTGTTGGCGTCGACGAAGTGGATGGCACGGTCGTATGCGCCAAAGATCATCTCGGTAATGCCATCGGGGCGCTCCCAGATCGCCGGTTGGCCGGTCCAGCCCATCCCGCACCAGGTCGTGGTCTGACCGAAATTCTCCGACTGGCTGCACATCGCGGTGTCCGGGTAGCGGAACAGGACCTCGGGTGAGTCCGAGATCGGACCGGTGCCGTAGTAGGTCCGGGTGGGGTTCCCCCGGAACATGGTCAACCCGATGGTGGTCCCCCAGGGTCTGCCCACCGTCGAGCCCGGCACGGTGTCGGGGGCGCGTGGGCCGTCCTGACCCGGTGTCGAGGTGGTCGGTGTCGAGGTGCCACCGTCGGACGGAGTCGATGTCGAGCCATCGGTGTCCCCAGCAGTGCCCGGAGGCACAGTGGTGTCGGATCCGGTCACGACATCGCGCGCAGCGTCCCGGGGCCCCACGATCAGGAAGGCAATGAATCCGAGCATCGCCCCCAGGGCGACGATCAGGAGTATCGATCCTCGGCTGTCTTCCACTTTTCCCCTAACGCTGCGGCCCGCACTCGGGTTCACCAGTCAACACAGGTTGGCCCGGGCTCTCGATGAATGCCGGTATCAAACAGGCCTCGATGCTCCCGTCGGGGTGCACCACGGCCCGGGCAACGCCCGTCGTCGCTCCGGCGACCGAGAGCTTCGGCCACACGAAGTTTCCCAGAGACCAGAAGACAGCAGAACCGTCGACCATCTCCCACGGCTGGAGACGGTGCGGATGGTGCCCGAAGATGATGTCGGCGCCCGCCTCGATCAACGCCTCGGCACGGGCGACGTCATCAGGGCGGGGTTGGGTGTCGAGCTCCACTCCCCAGTGGATGGTCACCACGACGATGTCGGCGATCTCCTTTGCCGCGGTTACCGCGGCGACCATCGAGGCGATGTCGTCACCGTCTCGCATCCCAGCCTGAGTGTCGGTGGCGAACCAATTGGTTGTCGGGTAGACACCACCGAAGCCGAGCACGGCTACCCGCCACCCCTTCACTTCGAATATGGCCGGCTGACCCGCTTCGTCGACGTTCCTTCCCGCTCCCACCGGGGAAACACCGGCCGAGATCAGATTGTCGCGCCCGTCGACGAGGGCCTCCTTGCCATAGTCTCCGCCGTGGTTGTTGGCCAGGCTGGCAACCTCGACGCCGGCCGGCGCCAGCGGGAGGAGGGACTCCGCCGGACAGCGAAAGACGAAGGCCTTGGCCTCGGCGACACCGATGTCCGAAGGGGCACACTCGAGGTTGATCACGGTCAAGTCGTCCTGGAGGAAGAAGCCGTCGAGACCCTGCCAGGCGTAGGCGTATCCGTTGGCGGCCAACGCCGATATGTAGTTGGGGTCGAGATTCACGTCACCGACACCTTGGATTATCAACGTCTCCTTGGGGGGCCAGGTGGTGGTGGTCGTCGTCGGGACGGTGGTGGTGGTCGTCGGGCGACTGGTCATCGTGGTGAGGATCGGTGCGGTGGTGGTGGTCACGATCGCTTCCGGCTGATCCGATCCGTCCGAGCTCACGAACGCGTAGACACCGTAGGCGAGTACGCCGAGGAGAACGCCTCCAAAGAGCACGAC